>Ga0079305_1002401_pt1 | contig 16503 bp, 17 predicted proteins | sample LMS_cellobiose_e_FD_79183 | JGI IMG/M metagenome (GOLD analysis project Ga0079305, IMG submission 79183) | Rumen-fistulated moose microbial communities from Alaska, USA - LMS_cellobiose_enrichment | ecosystem: Host-associated > Mammals > Digestive system > Stomach > Rumen fluid ... | reverse complement strand
TGCCCTTCGCACAGTGGCACTATCCCTTTGAGAACAAGGAAAAGTTTGAGGAACGCTTCCCCGCTGATTTCATCAGCGAAGCCATCGACCAAACCCGCGGCTGGTTCTATACCCTGCTGGCCATCTCCACCCAGCTGTTTGGGCAGTCTCCCTTCAAAAACTGCCTGGTGCTGGGCCACGTGCAGGACGCTGACGGCCGCAAGATGAGCAAGCACCTGGGCAACGTGGTGGATCCCTGGGACGTGCTGAACGATCAGGGCGCGGACGCCGTGCGGTGGTATTTCTACGCCGCCAGCGCCCCCTGGCTGCCCAGCCGCTTCTCCAAGGACAACGTGTCCGAGTATCAGCGCAAATTCATGGGCACCCTGTGGAACGCCTATTACTTCTATGTGCTGTACGCGGACATTGACCAGTTTGACCCCACGAAGCATGACATCAATAAAGTCCAGCTGAGCCTGATGGACAAATGGGTGCTGAGCCGCTTGAATACCCTGATTCGCGGCGTAGACGACGACCTGAGCAATTACCGTCTCCCCGAAGCCTGCCGCAAGCTGACCGACTTTGTGGATGACCTGTCCAACTGGTATATCCGCCTGGGCCGCGACCGCTTCTGGGGCAAGGGCATGGAGGGCGATAAGGAAGCCGCCTTTGTCACCCTATACACCGTGCTGAGCACCCTCTCCCGCCTGATCGCCCCCTTTGTGCCCTTCATGGCGGAGAGCATCTATCAGAACATCGTGCGCACTGTCGATCCCACCGCGCCCGAAAGCGTGCATCTGTGCGATTATCCCGTGTGCGACGAAAGCCGCATCGACGCGGAGGTCGAGCGCCAGATGGCCGCCGTGGAAAAAGTGGTAGTGCTGGGCCGTTCCTGCCGCAGCCTGAGCAATATCAAGGTGCGCCAGCCCCTGAGCAACCTGTATATCAGCGGCGCGGACTTTGGCGAGGTGTACAAGCAGCTGGTGGCCGACGAGCTGAATGTGAAGAACGTCAGCTTCATCCAGAATGCCAGCGAATTTGTCAGTTATGATTTAAAGCCCAACTTCTTCACGCTGAAAACCCGCTATGGCAAATTCCTGGGCAAAATGCGCGGCGAGCTGCAAAAGCTGAACGGCGCGGAGGTGGTGGCCGCCTTTGACCGGGGCGAAACCTATACCCTGACCATGGACGGCACAGATATCGTGCTGAACAAGGAAGATATTCTGGTGGAGGCCGTCAAGAAGGAGGGCTTCACCTCCCAGGTGGACGGCGCGCTGACCGTGGTGCTGGATACCACGCTGACTGACGATCTGATCGAGGAGGGCTATGCCCGCGAATTCATCAGCAAGGTGCAGTCCATGCGCAAGGACGCCGGATTCGACGTGACCGACCATATCGCCATCGCCTGCCAGTGCGGCAGCAAGCTGGCGGACGCGCTGGAAAAGGGCCGCGACATGATCCTGAAAGGCGTCCTGGCGGATGGCATGGTCATCGGCGAAGTCCGGGGCGAAGCCGTGAAGGAATGGGATATCAACGGAGAAAGCGCCGTCATCGGCGTCAAGAGGGTCTAAATGTTTATCGCCGATCAATGGCAAACCTTTGAGGTAATCGATACCGGCAACGGTGAAAAACTGGAGCGGTGGGGAAAATACGTGCTCTGCCGGCCGGATCCGCAGGTGATCTGGCCCCAGGCCGACCCCATCTCCTGGGACGCCGCTCAGGCCCGGTATCACCGCAGCGAGCGGGGCGGCGGGGAATGGCGCTTCCGGGAGCAGCTGCCAGAGCGCTGGCAGATCAGCTATAAGGATCTGAAATTCCACGTGCGGCCCACCGGCTTCAAGCACACCGGCCTGTTCCCGGAGCAGGCCGCTAACTGGGATTGGATGCGCAAGCTGATCAGGGCGCGGGGCGAGGGCGTGCGGGTACTGAACCTGTTCGCCTATACCGGCGGGGCCACCGTGGCCTGCGCCGCCCAGGGAGCACACGTCACCCACGTGGACGCCGCCAAAGGCATGGTGCAGTGGGCCAAGGAGAACCGGGAGCTGAGCGGGATCCCCGAAACCAGCTGCCGCTTCATCGTGGAAGACGCGCTGGCTTTTGTGCGCCGGGAGATCCGCCGGGGCAACACCTACGACGGCATCCTGATGGATCCCCCCAGCTATGGGCGCGGCCCCAGCGGCGAGGTGTGGAAGCTGGAAAACGAGCTGTATACCCTTGTGGACACCTGCGCCCAGGTACTCAGTGACCATCCCCTGTTCTTCCTGGTGAACAGCTATACCACCGGCTTTCAGCCCGCGGTGCTGCGCAACGTCATCGGGCGCACGGTGGTATCCCGCTTTGGCGGGCAGATCGACGCTGAGGAAGTGGTGCTGCCAGTGCGCAGCGGCGGCGTGCTGCCCTGCGGGGCCAGCGGCCGCTGGCAGCTGAAATAACCGTTAATACGAAAGGAAACCGTCATGAGCGAAATCATCAAAAAGCCGATCGTACTTTTTGAGGACAATCACATCATCGTGGTGGTCAAGCCCGCCAATATGCTGGTGCAGGGCGACGATACCGGGGATCAGGATCTGCTCAGCTGGGTGAAGGCCTACGTCAAGGAGAAATACAACAAGCCCGGCGAAGCCTTTATCGGCCTGGTGCACCGGATGGATCGCCCGGTGGGCGGCCTGCTGGTGTTCGCCCGCACAAGTAAGGCGGCCTCCCGGCTGTCCGAACAGGTGCGCGCCCACGAGCTGTGCCGGGAATACGTTTGCGTGGCACAGGGCGAAGTGGCCGATAAATTCTCCCTGCACGACTGGCTGCAAAAGGACGAGGAGGCCAACATGGTCAAGGTCATCCCGCCCTATTTGAAGCTGCAGGGAAAAGAAGCCATTCTGCACGGCCGCTGCGTCGCTCACCGCAGCGAGCACAGCCTGGTGTGCATCCGGCTGGAAACGGGCCGCGGCCATCAGATCCGCGTACAGATGCAGCACGCCGGCCATCCCCTGTGGGGAGATGCCCGGTACGGCAACGGCAAACGGGGGCAGCAGATCGCCCTGTGGGGCATGCGGCTGTCGCTGAAGCATCCCATCACCGGGGAAAACATGCTCTTCATCGCCCCGCCGCCGGAATGCGCCCCCTGGACGGCCTTTACCCGGGAGCTGGACGGGCTGGAGAGCACCTGGCCGCAGATCATCTTTGAGTGAGGGCAGAAAATGAGCAAACCCCTGACCTTTGACATCAAAAAGCGGGACGCAAAAACCCGGGCGCGCCTGGGCGTGGTGCATACGCCTCACGGCGATATTCAGACGCCCATTTACATGCCCGTGGGCACCCATGGCGTGGTAAAGGCCATGACGAGCCGGGAAATGCACGAGATCGGCACGCAGATCCTGCTTTCAAACACCTATCATCTGCACCTGCGCCCCGGCGAAGCGCTGATCCGGGAGGCGGGCGGCCTGCACGCCTTCATGAACTGGAATAAGCCCATCCTGACGGACAGCGGCGGCTTCCAGGTGTTCTCCCTGGCCTCCCTGCGCAAGATCACAGAGCAGGGTGTGGCCTTTCAAAGCCATCTGGACGGCAGCAAGCGCTTTCTTTCCCCCGAGGAATCCATGCGCATCCAGGAGGCCCTGGGCTCTGACATTGCCATGGCCTTCGACGTATGCTCCGCCTACCCCTGCGATTATCCCACCGCCAAGGCGGCCATGGAGCGCACCCACCGCTGGGCAGAACGCTGTAAGAAATATCATACTCGGGAGGATCAGGCGCTTTTCGGCATCGTCCAGGGCGCGTTTTATAAGGATCTGCGCATTGAAAGCGCCAAGGTTCTGGCGGATATGGATTTCCCCGGCTACGGCATCGGCGGCCTTTCCGTGGGCGAACCCAAGCCCGTCATGTACGAAATGCTGGATGAGCTGGTGCCCTATCTGCCCGACGACCGGCCCCACTACCTGATGGGCGTGGGCACGCCGGACTGTCTGCTGGAGGGCGTGCTGCGGGGCGTGGACATGTTCGACTGCGTGCTGGCCACGCGCATCGCCCGCAACGGCACCGTGTTCACCAAAAACGGACGCATGGTCATCCGCAACGCGGAATACGCCCATGATTTCCGCCCCATCGAGGAAGATTGCGATTGCTATACCTGCCGCAACCATACCCGCGCTTATGTGCGCCATCTGCTCAAAGAGGGAGAGATCACCGGAGCGCGACTGGCCAGCATCCACAATCTGCGCTTTTTGCTGAAAATGATGGAGGACATTCGCGCCGCCATCGCGGAGGATAGGCTGGAAGAATACCGCAAGGCCTTCTATAGCCGCTACGACATGACCCGCAACTTCTGATTTTAAAGCCGCCTGAAAGGGCGGCTTTCTTTATCCAAGCGCCACATCCAGCAGCATCATGACGGAAAAACCCGCCATGGTGAAAAGCGCCATCAAATCCCCGCGCTTGTTTCTTTGGCTTTCGGGGATTAGCTCCTCCGTGACCACATAGATCATGGCGCCCGCCGCAAAGGAAAGCATAAAGGGCAGCAGCACGCGCACACGCAGCACCAGCAGCGCCCCGATCACGCTGGCAACGGGCTCCACGATGCCGCTGAGCTGACCGATGAAAAAGGCCCTTCCCTTGGATGCGCCCTCCCGCAGCAGGGGCACGCTGACCGCCGCGCCCTCCGGAAAATTCTGCAGGCCGATGCCCAGCGCCAGCATGCAGGCGGCGGAAAGCGTCGCCCCCTCAATGCCGCAGGCCAGGGAGCCGAAGGCCACGCCCACAGCCATGCCCTCCGGAATGTTGTGCAGGGTAATGGCGCCGATCAGCAGAGCGCTGCGCCTGCCGGCCTTTTCTTCGCCGCTTGGCCGCATTGCCGTGCTATGCAGCCTTTCTCCCGCGCAGAGCACCGCTCCACCCAGCATAAAGCCGATTACAGCCACGCCCCAGCCGCTCATTCTCAGCGATTCCGCCATATCGATGGCCGGGGCCAGCAGCGACCAGTAGGAGGCCGCCAGCATCACCCCGGCGGCGAAGCCCAGCATGCCGTCCAGAAAAGCCTTAGAGGGCCTGCGCAGCAAAAAGACCACCGCCGCGCCCGCTGCCGTAACGCCCCAGGTAAAGATGGAGGCCAGCAGCGCCTGCCAAACAGGCGGCAAACCAAAAAACCAAGCGATCATGCACCGCACTCCTTTCCGTTCTCCGACATCCTATGCGGCGGCGCGCGGCCGGGTGCGGCAGTTATTTTGTATATTTTGATTGCAAGATACCGCAAAATATGGTATAGTATCTTGAAATATGTTGCGGTATATCCGCAATAGCAATATGGAGGATGAATGTATGGCACGCAATCAATTCGGCGGCTTCGGCGGCCCCAATATGCAGCAGCTGATGAAGCAGGCCCAGAAGATGCAGCAGCAGATGGAAAAGGCCCAGGAGGAGCTGGACGCGAAGGAATATGAAGCGTCCGCCGGCGGCGGCATGGTCACCTGTAAGGTAAGCGGCAAGCGCGAGCTGCTGAGCCTGACCATCAAGCCCGAAGCTGTGGATCCCGAGGATGTGGAAATGCTGCAGGATATGGTCATCGCCGCGGTGAACGAGGCGCTGCGCCAGGGAGAGGAAACCCGGGAGCAGACCATGTCTGCCATGACGCCCAAGGGAATGGGCGGTCTGTTCTGATATGAGCGCCACCGTAGAACCCATTGCACGCATGGCTGCGCAGCTGGCGCGCCTGCCCGGCATCGGCCAAAAAAGCGCTCAGCGGCTTGCCTATCACATTGCCGGCATGCCGGAGCAGGATGTGCACGACCTGGCCGTCGCCATCTGGCAAGGGCGCAAATCGGTGCATTACTGCCGCATCTGCGGCAACTATACCCAGGAGGAGCTGTGCAGCGTCTGCCAGGATGACAGCCGCGCCAACGGGCAAATCTGCGTGGTGCGCGACCCGCGGGACGTGGCGGCCATGGAGCGGATGCACGATTATCATGGCCGCTACCATGTGCTGCTGGGCACCCTTTCCCCCATGAACGGCGTGGGGCCGGATGACATCCGCATCCGGGAGCTGCTGCAGAGGCTGAGCAGCGAACAGGTGGAGGAGGTCATATTGGCCACCAACCCGGATATCGAGGGCGAAGCCACCGCCGCCTACATCGCGCGGCTGGTCAAGCCCATGGGGATCCGGGTGACCCGCATCGCCCACGGCGTGCCGGTGGGCAGCGATCTGGAATACGCGGATGAGATCACCCTATCCAAAGCCATGGAAGGCAGGCGTGAAATATAATGCTGCATTTTTCTTACGGCGTGATGGGCTCCAGCAAATCCGCCATGCTGCTGATGCAGCATTACAATCACGTGCAGCTGGGCCATTACGTGGCGCTGGTCAAGCCATCCATCGACACCCGTATCGACGCCAGTACGGTGTATTCCCGCGTGGGCCTTTCCGCCCGGGCGGATATTGTGCTGTACCCGGAGCAGAGCCTGCGGGAGCAGCTGATGTGGCTTTCCGCCCGAAACGGGCGCAACGACTTGCCCTATGTTTTCGTTGACGAGGCGCAATTCCTGACCGAACGACAGGTAGAGGAAATTGCCGATCTGGCCTTGAAGCAGGAAATCTATTGCTTCGGGCTGAAAACGGATTTTCAGGGGAATTTCTTTCCCGGTTCAGCCGCCCTGATGCGTCTGGCGGAGGATATCAGCGAGGTGCCCGGCGGACTGTGCTGGTGCGGCTGCAAGGCCACCATGAACACGCGCATTGATCAGCGGGGCAACGTGATCAAAACCGGCGACCAGATATTGATCGACAATCAGGAGGAAACACGATATATCGGCCTGTGCTACAAGCACTGGAAAATGGGGAAATCGCATGCCTGAGCTTTTGGAACGAAACACATCTTACCTTCTTGTTTTCATCGCCGCCCTGCTGCTTCTATGCGCAGGGCTGCTTGTATTGCTGGTTTTGCGGCAAAAGCACGGCGCGGCACAGCAGCGCACCGCCGCTGAACGGGAAGCGCAAAACGCAGCGCTGCGCGCCCAGGCGTTGGAGGAGCGCATGCGCGCCGAGCTGGCCCGACAGCAGCAGAGTTATACCGCCGCGTTGAATGAAAGCGAGCACGGCACGGAGCAGCGGCTGGATATGCTGAGCACCCGGCTGGACATCTTCGATCAATCCCAGGAAATTCGCCTGCACCGCGTGACTGACACGCTGGACGCCAAGCTGACCGCAGGCGATCAGCGGGCCGAACAGCTGCACGACGCTTTGAGCCTTGGCCTGGAAAAGCTGCAGCGGGAGAACGCCGAAAAGCTGGAGCAGATGCGGCTGACGGTGGATGAAAAGCTGCATGAAACGCTGAACCGCCGCCTGGGCGAAAGCTTTTCCCTGGTAAACGAGCGGCTGGAGCAGGTGTATAAGGGCCTGGGTGAAATGCAAAGCCTTGCGGGTGGCGTGGGCGATCTCAAACGTGTGCTGACCAACGTAAAGACCCGCGGCATCTGGGGCGAGGTGCAGCTGGGCACGCTGCTTTCTCAGGTGCTGAGCCCCGGCCAGTATGGGGAAAACGTGCAGGTGATCCCCCACAGCGCGGAGCGGGTGGAATACGCCGTGATTCTTCCCGGCCCGGAGGAGGATCGGCAGGTTTATCTGCCCATCGATTCCAAATTTCCCCTAGAGCCCTATGAACGCCTGGTGGCCGCCTCTGAGGAGGGCAGCCCGGAAGCGGTCAGCGAAGCCGCTGCCGCTTTGAGCGCCGCCATTCGTACGGAGGCCAAGCGCATATCCAAAAAATATATCGAACCGCCCTATACCACCGATTTCGCCATCATGTTTCTGGCGACCGAGGGGCTGTATGCCGAGGCGCTGCGCTGCCGCGGCCTTTCGGACGAGCTGCAGCGGCAGCAACGCATCCTGATCGCAGGGCCCACCACCCTCTCTGCCCTGCTAAACAGCCTGCAGGTGGGTTTCCGCACCCTCGCCATTGAGCAGCGCAGCGCCGAGGTATGGCAGCTGCTTGGCGCGGTCAAGACGGAGTTTTCCCGCTTCACCGATCTGCTGGATCAAACGCAGCAGCGGCTGCGCCAGGCGGGCGAAAGCATTGAAAAGGCCGCCGTGCGCACCCGAGCCATCAATCGCCGCCTGCGGGACGTGGAAGCCATCGGCGCCGCAAAGAGCCCCGCTTTGCTTTTGGATGAATCGGAAGGGGAGGAAAGCGACGCTTCCAATCGCTGACCGGCCTCTTTTCTATGATACACTGCACAAGAGGAAGGAATGCATTTCTATGAGCTTCAAGGCCCTGACGCTGATTATCGTAACCTTGGTGTATCTCTATAACCTGCTGCTGTCCGTCATCCGCATGCGCTCCGCCGGCAATCCCATCCCCGCCAACGTGCAGGATGTGTACGACGCTGAGACCTATAAGAAATGGCGGGCCTATCACGCGGAGAAGATGCGCCACAGCATCCTGACGGGTACGCTGAACTGCATCATCGGCATGGCGCTGCTGGCCTTCAATCTGTACGCCGCCTTCGCGGGACTTTTTCCCAAGGCGCTGTTCTGGCAGATGTTTGCCGTGCTGCTTCTGTCCGCCCTCGCCGCGCTGCTGCTGATTCCCTGCTCCTATTACGATACGATGGTGATCGAGGAGAAATACGGCTTCAACCGCTCCGGCAAAAAGACGTTCTGGGCGGATCAGATCAAAGAATTCCTGGTGGGGCTGATCGTGATGGCGGTCATCGGCAGCCTGTTGATGCTCATCCATCGCTGGCTGGGCGACGGCATGATCCTGGTATTCGCCGCGCTGCTGACGCTGCTGGTGCTGGGCCTTTCCTTCCTCTATCCCCTTTTCAGCCGGATCTTCAACAAATTCACGCCGCTGGAGGAGGGGGAGCTGAAAGAAAAGATCACCGCTCTGCTGGAAAAGAACGGCTATCATGTGCGCGCGATCAAGGTGATGGATGCCTCCCGGCGCACGACGAAAACCAACGCCTATTTTTCCGGCTTTGGCAAGATGAAAACCATCGTGCTGTTCGATACGCTGCTGAGCTCCATGACCACCGATGAAATCTGCGCCGTATTCGCCCACGAAATGGGTCACGGCATTCACAAGGATACCCTGCGCAATCAGGGGCTCAGCTTCCTGCAAATGCTGATCCTGGCCCTTCTGGCCTGGCTGACCGTTCGCACGGACGCCATCTTCACAGCCTTTGGCTTTGAGGGTGTCAATTACGGCCTGGCGCTGATTCTGATCATGACGGTGGAATTCGCGCTGGTATCGCCGCTGTTCGGCCTGATCGCCAATTATTTCTCCCGGCGGGCGGAATACCGTGCCGACGCGCAGGCGGTGAAGGAGGGATACGGCGACGCGCTGATCACCGGGCTTAAAAAGCTGGCCCAAAAGAATTTTGCGGAGCTTGCTCCCTCTCCCCTGCTGGTAGCCCTGGAGGACAGCCACCCCACCATCAGTCAGCGCATCGACGCCATCCGGCGGGAGCAAAAAAACGCTGCGCAATGAGCCCATTCTTCCCCTCACATCCTGTGGAAGCTGCCCCTCACATCCTGTGGAAGCTTGTTTGACAAAACCACCATATATGGATATAATATGGGATGGTTCAAAAGCAGCTCACGCCGCAGAGAACCAAATGTTATGCACTGGAAAGGGCTTCTATGCGCAGATTTTTCGCGTTGCTGCTGTTGCTGCTTACCCTTTGCCCGCCGTGTATGGCGGAGGGCGCGGAGTACAAAACGGAAATCGTCCTCTCTCTGGCGGGAGACTGTACCCTGGGAGCGGATGAGCCGCTGCATCAGATCAACGAATCCTTCATTGGGCTGATGACCGCTTTGGGCGATGATTATTCCTATCCCCTGGCCTTAGCGCAGGATCTGTTCGCCTCCGACGATTTCACGCTTGTCAATCTGGAAGGGGTGCTGACGGACTACCGGCGGTACCGCAATGAGCGGCTGTCTCTGAATTTTCGCGGCCCCTCCCGATATGTAAACATACTGACGCAGGGCAGCGTGGAGGGTGTCAGCCTGAGTAACAATCACGCGCTGGATTATGGCGTGATGGGCCTGAAGGATTGCCAGAACACCCTGGATCGGGCCGGCGTGCTGTGGGCCTACAACCAAAATTACTTCACTTTTGAGCGTAAGGGCGTGCGCTTCGCCGTGTTTTCCTTCCGCCGGTATTATATGGAGCAGTATTATGACTGGCTGGAAGGCGAGATCGCCCGGATCAAGCAGCAGGGAGATGCCGATTTCGTCATCGTTTGCCTGCACCACGGTGAGGAATACGAAGAAAAACACAACGATCACGATCAGACCCGCTTCGCTCATCACGCCATCGACAGCGGTGCCGACCTGGTGGTGGGCACCCACCCCCATGTACTGCAGGGCATTGAGGTGTATAAAAACCGCCTGATCCTTTACAGTCTGGGCAATTTCAGCTTTGGCGGCAACAACCGCCCCTTCCCCGCTTCCGTTCCCACCGCTGTGATGGAAGTGCGCCTGGCCTTTGACGGCACCGCTCTGTATTCCACCCAGCTGACCATCCATCCCTTCCACTCCACCGGAACGCTGCCCTACAGCAACTATCAGCCCGTGCCCGTCACCGGGCGGGAGGCGGAGCAGGTGATGGAAATACTGCAAAGCGATACCCCCTTCACGCTCAACCCCTATACGGAGGGCGTTGGCGCGATACAGGATATCATATATGCCGAACCCGGCAAAGAAAAGGAGTGACTCCGTTTATGGTAAAGGTAAACATTATCTCCGGCTTCCTGGGAGCCGGTAAAACCACGCTGATCAAAAAGCTGATCGCAGGCGCCATGCGCGGCGAAAAGGTGATCCTGCTGGAGAATGAATACGGCGAAGTGGGCGTTGACGGCGGCTTCATGAAGGACGCAGGCATCACCGTGACCGAGCTGAACAGCGGCTGCATCTGCTGCACCCTGGCGGGCGATTTCCAGAAGGCCATCGACGAGCTGATCGAAACCTATCATCCTGACCGCCTGCTGGTGGAGCCCACCGGCGTCGGCAAGCTGAGCGACATCCGCCGCGCCGTGGAGGAGGCCAAGGAGCAGCATCCCGAATTGACGGTATCCGGCTGCGCCACCGTGGTGGACGCCGGCCGCAGCCGCATCTACATGAAGAATTTCGGCGAATTCTTCATCGATCAGATCAAGAGCGCTGAAACGATCATCTTCAGCCGCACCCAGCTGCTGCCCGCTGAGCGGGTGGAAAAGAGCCGCGCCCTGGTGGCTGAGCAGAACCCCGAAGCCCGCATCATCACCACGCCCTGGGATGATCTGGATGCCAAGACCATTCTGGATACCATCGAGAACCCCAGCAAGCTGCTGAATATCGAAGACCTGATTGACGACAATGATGAAGACGAGCACGAGCATGAACATCATCATCACGATCACGAGCACCATCATGATCATGAGGAGCACGAGCATCATCATGACCATGACCACGAGGATCATGATGAAGACGAGCACGAGCATGAACATCACCATGATCATGACCACGAGCATGAGCACCACCATGACCATGACCATGACCACGACCATGAGCACCATCATGACCATGACCATGACCACGAGCATCATCATCACCACCATCACGGCCACGACGCCGACGAGGTGTTTGACAACATCGGCGTGGAAACGGCAAAGCGCTTCACTGAGGAGGGGCTGCGCGCCGCGCTGGGTCAGCTGTCTGACGAGGAGGAGTACGGCTCCATCCTGCGTGCCAAGGGCATCGTGCAGGCCGAGGATGGCAGCTGGCTGCACTTTGACTATGTGCCCGGCGAAATGGAGATCCGCACCGGCAGCGCCGATTATACCGGTCGTCTGTGCGTGATCGGTACCCACATCGACGAAGCGGCCTTGCATACCCTGTTTGGCGTTTAAGGAGATCGAATTATGCGTCCCGACGAGATCATTCCCATCTACATCGTCGCCGGATTTCTGGACAGCGGCAAGACCTCGCTGATCCACAACATGCTGGAGGACGAAAGCTTTTCCCGGGGACAGAAAACCCTGCTGATCGTCTGCGAAGAGGGCGAGGAGGAATATGACGAGGCCAAGCTGGCCGCCCAGAAGGTGAACCTTTTCACCGTTGACAGCGAGGCGGATATGAAGCCTGCCCTCTTTGTGGAGCTGAACCGTCAGTTCCGGCCCGAGCGCGTGATCATCGAATACAACAACGTATTCAAATTCGCCAAGCTGAACACCATGAACCTGCCTCCCCGCTGGGAGCTGGTGCAGGTGATCACCATGGTGGACGCCACGACGTATGAAAACTACATGATCAACATGCGTCAGATGATCACCGATCCCATGCAGAACAGCGATCTGATCCTGTTCAACCGGGTGGAGGAGAGCATGCCCATCAGCCAGTGGCGGCGTCAGCTGCGCGCCATGAACGGCTCCGCCACCATCCTGTTTGAATTCACCGACGGCCATTCCGACGACGGAGTTTCCGACGAGGATCTTTCCTACGACATGAAAGCGGATGTCATCGAGATCACCGACGATCAGTTCGGCGAATTCTATCTGGACTCGATGGATCACCCGAACCGCTATGATGATAAGACCATCCGCATCAAGGGCCAGGTGTTCAGCGACGCGGGCGTGCCCAAGGGATTCTTCCGTTTCGGCCGGCTGGCCATGACCTGCTGCGCCAACGACATTCAGCCGCTGACGCTGCTTTGCCGGGGCGACCTCAGACCCTCCGAAAAGAAATGGTATACCCTGACCGCCAAGGCGCAATGCGTGTACAACAAGGCTCAGGATCACGATATGGTGGCGCTGATGCAGCTGGAAAGCACCGTAGCCGACAAGCCCAAGGATCAGTATGTGACCTTCACCTGATATGGCGCTGTATTCAACCGCTTATCCGCGTGAAAAAACGCAGATCCGATAAAAAAACGCTTGTATTTCCATTGCAGATATGATAGAATACAGATTGTCGATTTCAAGGAGGTTTTAACCATGAATGCGTTGCAAGTCATTTTGAACATTTGCCTGATCCTCACCTCTCTGGTGCTGATCGTGACCGTGCTGATGCAGAGCAGCGAATCGGATGGCATGGGCGCCATTTCCGGCAATAACGAGAGCTTCTTCGGCAAGGCCAAGAACGCCGCGCTGGAAGCCAAGCTGGCCCTGGCCACCAAGGTTTCCGCCGCCGTTTTCGTTGTGCTGGCGCTGATCATGATCCTGGTGGGCTAATCCAACCCCGTTCAAAAAAGCAATTACGGGCCAACATTTTGCTGGCCCGTTTTTTGCGTATTATCAATCCTGCAATGAATTATTAGAAATGGCAGGTGAAAATGGTACGAACTCCCTTCATGCTGATCGCAGCAGTATTGATTTTTCCCGGCATATGCTCAGCGAAAGTACCAACGGCGGGTAGCATTCCAAGTAGATTTCTTTGGCTGTCGATCCATTCTTTCATCAATATACGAAAGTAACGGATGAAACCATCGTCAAAACCTCCCATGGCACCGATGTAGATGAAATACATGACGAAGAAAAGATGACGGCGAAGGAAACAATCAACCTGATTGAAAAAGCGATCCATCATCTGTGGAAAGCTTGAGACGGTTTGAAGCTTTCTGCCAAACTTCCTACCAATTGCGCAAAGAATTGATCTTTGAGCGCATGCCGGGATGTACGCCTGCAGAATTGCTATACACATCTGAAAGGCGCGCCGTTATCAAATGGCAATCGACGCGCCTTTCATAAAATGTTTATTTCACATCGCGTTATTCTTCACACACGTTTGCCAGCACCTTATACAGCAGGCCATACAGCTGCATGGCTTCTTCCGGCGCCAGCCGTATGCAGCCCGCGATTTTCGCGGGAACGGCTTCCGCCTGCTGACGCAGGGCTTCGCTCTTTTCGGTGATTTCCACGATCAGCACCCGCTCGTCCTCCTCGCTGCGGTAACGGCGGATATAGCCCTTTGCCTCCAGGCTTTTCAGCACGGGCGTCAGGGTGCCGCTGTCCAGGAACAGCTTTTTGCACAGATCGCGCACGCTGATCTTCTTTTCCGCCCAGAAAACCATCATGGAAATATACTGGGTATAGGTCAGATCCAGCTGCTCCAGGTAGGGGCGATAGCGCTTGATCACCTCGCGGGAAGCCGCGTACAGCGGAAAACAAAGCTGATTTTCCAGCTTCAGCACATTAAATTCATCCATTTTCTTTGCTCACTCAATCGCTGTAATCGGAGTCCAGCACGATGTTGAACCGGTAATCCGGCCACTGCGCGCTCATCTTCTGGCAGACCATGTTCTGCACCTCCTGGCGGTCGGCGGAGAAATCCACCACCAGGTCAAAGGTGACGGTTTTCTGCTCCTGCTCCACGTAGAAGCCATGCACCTGCAGCACCCGGGGATCGCCGCTCACGATCTGATCCAGCGAGGCGCGGATAGCCGCACCCGTTTCATCCCCCGTGTTGCTGGCATAGATGCCCACGGTCAGCACGATGCCGTATTGCATGAACACATCGGCGCTGATGCCGCGGGTCAGCCTGTGGATCTCCTTGGCCGTCATTTCATCGGGCAGTTCCACGTGAACCGAGCCGATGATCTGGGTGGGGCCGTAATTGTGCAGCGTCATATCGTAAACGCCCTTCACATGGGGATAGGCCATCACCGCCTGCTTCAGCTTGTCGGTCAGCTCCTTTTCTGCCCGGGTGCCGATGATGCTGTTCAGCGTTTCCATCAGCAGGCCGATGCCCGCCTTGAGGATGAACACCGAAATGACCGCGCCGATGATGCCCTCCAACGAAAGGCCCCAGATCAGGCTGATGACGGCGGCAACCAAGGTGCCTGCGGACAAAATAGCATCGAAGAGGGCGTCAGAGCCGGAGGCGATCAACGCGCCCGCGTTGATGCTTTCCCCAACGCGCTTTACATAACGGCCCATCAGCAGCTTCACCGCGATGCCCGCCACGATGATGACCAGCGACACGGCGGTGTATTCCGCCGCGGTGGGATGGATGATCTTTTCCACCGATTCCTTAAGGGACGTGACGCCTGCAAACAGCACGATCACGGCGATGATCACACTGGTCAGGTACTCGATGCGCCCGTAGCCGTAGGGATGCTTTTTATCCGGCGCTTTGCCTGCCAGGCGGGTGCCGATGATGGTGATCACCGAGGAAAGTGCGTCGCTGAAATTGTTGACCGCATCCAGCAGCACGGCGATCGACCCGGAAATCAGGCCAACCGCCGCCTTGAACGCCACGAGCACCAGATTGGACGCGATGCCCAGGATGCTGGTGCGGATGATTTTTTGTGAGCGATCCATTTGTGTTCCTCTCCCGCTGCCGTTTATCAGAGCAGTTCTTTGATTTTGCTTTCGATTTTATCGGGCGTCACCGTGGGGGCGTAACGCTCCACCACATTGCCGTCCCGATCCACCAGGAATTTGGTGAAGTTCCACTTGATGGCGCTGCCCAGAAGGCCGCTCTTCTGCTTTTTCAGATAGGTGTACAGGGGACTTTCATTGGCGCCGTTCACCTCGATCTTGGAGAACTGGCGAAAGGTGACACCAAAGCGGGACACGCAGAAGGTGACGATCTCCTCATTGGTGCCGGGGGCCTGATTGCCAAACTGATTGCAGGGGAAATCCAGGATCTCCAATCCCTGATCCTGATACTTGTCATAGAGCTCCTGCAGGCCCACATACTGGGGGGTGAAGCCGCAACCGGTGGCAGTGTTGACGATCAGCATCACCTTGCCCTTGAATTCGGAAAGGGATACGTCGCTGCCGTTGACATCCTTCATGGTAAAATCATAAATACTGGCCATTTCCATATCCTCCTGAATAGATTTTGTCAAATTCGATTTGACACAATCAATTATAACCAGTCCACTGCCTCCTGTCAAGAGGATGGATGAAAATTATTTGTTCTCCGGGAAAAGCGCAGCGTTTAAAAAGGCGATCAGCCCCTGTTCCACCTCGCCGCGCAGCTCCGGCTCGTTATGGATCTCATGGCGATAGCCGGGATAAACGCGCGTGGTCACGGGATTTCCGTTTTCCGCCAGCAAATTGGCCACGTGATACACTCCCTCGCCGTAATATCCGCAGGGATCCTGATCCCCCGCGATCAGATAAACCGGCAGGCGCTTTGGCAGCTTTTCCGCCCATTGGGAATTTTCAATAAAGCGATAAAGCTGCAGGAAATCATATACCGCTTCAAGGGTGTTCACCTTGGCGTTGTAAGGATCGGCGGCATGATCAGCCACCACGTTTTGATTGACCGCCACCCAGGCGGAGGGATTGCATGGATGCGGAATGCGATCATTCATGCCGTAAAACAGCTTGGCAGACCATGTGGCTCCCGGCTGATCCGGATCCTCCTCCGCGGCACGGCGCAGGGCGTCATCCTCCGCAAGCGCTTCCCAGCCGGGCCAGCGGGAGCAGACGCCGCAGAGCATCAGGGCCTTCATATCCTGCCCGTACAGAGCGGCATAGCCCCGGGCCAGCATGGAGCCCCAGCTGTGGCCGAACATGCAGAAGGGCAGGTCGGGATAGGCCGCAATCGCCAGA
>Ga0079305_1002400_pt1 | contig 16506 bp, 16 predicted proteins | sample LMS_cellobiose_e_FD_79183 | JGI IMG/M metagenome (GOLD analysis project Ga0079305, IMG submission 79183) | Rumen-fistulated moose microbial communities from Alaska, USA - LMS_cellobiose_enrichment | ecosystem: Host-associated > Mammals > Digestive system > Stomach > Rumen fluid ... | reverse complement strand
CGTTCAACTCCAAAATCAAAAGCTTCCGTGCTCAACTCAGAGGCGTATCCGACCTGCCCTTCTTCATGTTCAGGCTGTGTAGACTCTTCGGATAGGCTCCCACGGATGTTTGCAGGTGAGCCGCAAAATTGTTCCATATGTCGGTTTTTGTCGTTATCATTGTAGAGATTAGGGGTGGAAGCCCCGGACAAAGGCCGAAATGAACGTGTTCAAGAAATATTTCAGTGGTACAAGGACCTGGTGGAGCATCCTGGTCCTGGTCGGTATCACTGCGATTGCGACGGCTGTGGCATTGCTGGTGCAGACGGAGGGCAGAGGGTATTTCAAGGATGCCGGGAATGATCCGCAGAAGGTGTATGAAGCCTATCTGGAACACGTCGCGGAATACGAGCGGGAGCTGGCGGGCGATGAGGATTACAACTGGGTCGGCATCATGCGCGGAATGACCCGGGAGGCGGTCCCGATGATCGCGCAGCTTCCGGAGGAAATGCCCGACAAGGAAAAGGCGCGGCTCCTGAAGAGTTATTACGGCGATATCCTCGCCGGTGTCGAGAAATTGAAAAATGCGAAATAGTATGAAAAAGGTGTTTGCAGTATTGGCAGGGCTGGCGCTGGCGGTGACGCTCGTGGCGTTCCTGGGTGCGGCAGCCAAGGCGCCGGGAAGCGATGAAGCGAAGGACGTGACGACGAGTTATGACCTCGGCGGCTTTGACGGTATCGATGCTTCCTGGGTGTACAAGATTGATCTTACGCAGTCCTCGAACTACGCGGTCCAGGTCGATGCGCCGGATTTCGTGGTGCCGTACCTGCGCGTGGAGCTGACGGGCGACCGGCTGAAGCTGGGCGTCCTGCCGCTCCCGAAGGATGTCCGGAAGAAGATGAGCCATGCGGAGATTGTTGCGCGTATCAGCATGCCGGAGCTGTCGACGCTGATGCTTTCCGGGGCGACCCGGTTCCGGGCCAACGGGAAGTTCCCGAGTCGGAAGGGGCAGTTCCGGATGGAGATGAACGGTGCGGCGAACCTCATCAGCCTGGAGGTGCAGGCCAACAGCGCCAAGATCGACTGCAACGGCGCGACCCGCTTCAACCTCAAGGGTGAATTCGATACGATGGACATCATCCTCTCCGGCGCCGTCGAAGGACTCCTGGCGGCTACTTCGAAGAAGGTCTTCCTGAACATGTCCGGAGCGTCCGACATGAACATGGACCTGGATGCGGAGACGGTCGACCTGGGCAACTCCGGCGCGTCGAACCTCTCGCTGGCCGGCAAGGCCCTCAAGGTCAAGGCCGAGGGCAGCGGTGCGTCGAAGATTTTCGCGGAGCGGATGGCGCTGCAGGATGCGGAGGTGAACCTCTCCGGGGCGTCGGCGATGCGCGTCAACGCTTCGCGCAGCCTGTCCGTCGACCTGTCCGGCTCGGCGGATTGCCGCTACCGCGACAATCCGGGCCTCATGATCGAGCAGTCCAGCATCGCCCGCTCCGCCTCCCTGGCGGCATTCTAGCCGTCCTGCGCGCCCGTATCGCGCCCGCTGCGCCGCATTCGAAAGAATCTTTGGCGCCGGAATCAAATTATTTTTGGATTTTTCCAAAAGAGTAGTACCTTTGCAGTCCGCAATCCGCAAATGATGCCCATTGCGGACTTTGAAATACCCATTGAGATATGGTGTAATGGTAGCACTACAGATTCTGGCTCTGTCAGTGAGGGTTCGAGTCCTTCTATCTCAACAATCATTTTGATTGATGGCGGGGTAGCTCAGCTGGTTAGAGCGTCGGATTCATAATCCGGAGGTCGTGGGATCGTGACCCACTCCCGCTACCACACCACCACAATAAGTAAGCGCGGCAAGTACGAAGCCCCTTACCCCTGTCCCATTCCGGGATCCCCGGAATCCCCTATATGCCCCCGGCGCTTTACAAGCGGCGGTTTTTTGTTTTATGGGGCATGCGGCTATCTCCGGCGGAGCCGGGTGACTTTGCCGTCCTTCCAGGTCAGGTCGACCGTTTCGCCGGTGCGGGTGCGGAGGCCCTTGACGCGGCCGGAGGGCCAGGCAGAAGGGAGGGCCGGGAGCGGGGTGATGCCGTCCGGGGTGGACTGCAGGAGCATTTCCATCACCGCGGCGCAGCCGCCGAAGTTGCCGTCAATCTGGAACGGGGAATGGGCGTCGAGCAGGTTCGGGTAGGTTCCGCCGCCGCGGCGGGCGTCCTCACCGTTGTAGCCGTCCGGGCTGACATAGCGCAGCAGGCGGCGGTACATCTTGTATGCGCTTTCCGCATCCCCCAGACGCGCATACAGGTTCACCCGCCAGCCGCAGCTCCAGCCCGTCGTCTCGAAACCCTTGATATCAAGCGATTTGTGGGCGGCGTCGCCCTCCGGGGATCCCGGAAGAATCTGATGGCCCGGATAGACGCCGAAGAGGTGGGACTGGTGGCGGTGCCGGGGATCGGCGTCGCGCCAGTCGTAGTACCACTCCTGGAGGTGGCCGTCGGCGCCGGTCCGGTACGGGCGGAGGCGCGCGACGGACGCGCGGGCGCGGGCGGCGAAGTCCGCCTCGCCGAGCAGCTCCGCCGCCGCGGCGGCGTCCTCCAGGCACTCGCGGACCATCGCGAGGTCCGCCGTGCCGCCGTACAGCGTCGCGCCGCGGAAGCCCTCGTCATTGATATAATAATTCTCCGGCGAGGTGGAAGGGGACGTGATCAGTTCACCGTTCTTCTCGACAAGCCAGCCCAGGCAGAACTCCGCCGCGCCCTTCAGGACGGGCCAGTCGGCCCGGAGGCGCGCCTCGTCCCGGCTGTAAAGATAGTGCTCCCAGATGTGCGTGCTGAGCCAGGTTCCGCCCATCGGCCAGTCCGCCCAGTTCGGGTCGCCCGACCCGAGCCCGACGGGATTGGACATCGCCCAGATGTCCGTGTTGTGGGCGGCGGACCAGCCTTCGGAAACGCCGTAGAAGTTTTCCGCACTGCGTTTTCCGGTCACGGAAAGGTTGTGGAGGAAGTCCAGCAGGACTTCGTGCATCTCCGGGAGGCCGGCGGCCTCGGCGGGCCAGTAATTCTCTTCCAGGTTGATGTTGATCGTATAGTTGCAGCTCCAGGGCGGCAGGAGGCTCTCGTTCCAGAGGCCCTGCAGGTTCGCCGGGACTCCGGGCGTGCGGGAGCAACTGATGAGCAGGTAGCGGCCATACTGGTAGTAGAGGGCTTCAAGCTCGGGGTTGGCCTCCCCAAGGTCGGTGTAGCGCTTGAGCTGCTCGTCGGTCGGGAGGGCCTTGACTTCCGGATCCGTGCGGCCGAGGTTGAGGCTGACGCGGTTGAAGTAATGCCGGTAATCCCTGATATGGGCTTTCTTCAGCGCAGCGTAGCTCCGGGCTGCGACGGCGGCAGCCTGCCTGTCGGCCAGCTCCCGGTAGGGTCTCCCCTCCTTGACGGGGTCCTTGTCGAAGCCGTTGAAGGAGGAGGCGTTCACCAGCCGGATGACCGCCTTGCGGGCATTGGTCAGGGATAGGACGCCCTCCGAGGCTTCCACGGCGCCGTCCGACTCCACGCTGATCACGGTACGGAAGTGGATGCCGCGTTCCGGATCGAAGAGCGCCGGACCGCGCTGGTGGTAGGAGGGATAGCTGTGGTAGGAGAGGCAGGCGTCTGCGACGAGGGTGTTCCCTTCCGCGGTCATCGTATGCGGATGGGGGATGTCGAGCGCCAGCTCCAGGGAAAGCGGAGCCTCCGAATGGAGGCGGATCACAATCGCGGAATCAGGCGCGCTGGCGAAATACTCCGCCGCGAAGGGGACGCCGTCGCGCGTGCAGGAGGTCGTTGCCACCGCCGTCGCGAGGTCCAGCGTGCGCCGGTAGTCGCCAATTTCCTCCGCCTCGGGGTAGCGGATGCGCAGGCTGCCCAGCGGCTGGTAATTCTCGCTGAAATGGCCCTGGATGCGGCGCTGGAGGCGCTCCGCTTCCGGATAGTCCTCCGCGTCGAGGGCCGCGCGCACCTGCGCCACGGACTGCGAAGCCTCGCCCCACGGCGTCAGTTCCGGCACCACCCCGTAATCGGGATGCTCCCCGCCGCGGTCGGGCTCCCCCGTCCAGAGGGTAATGTCATTCAGGGAGATCCGGTCTTCCTTTGTCCCGCCGTAAACCATCGCGCCGAGGCGCCCGTTCCCAAGGGGTAGCGCCTCCTCGAAAAACGCCGCCGGAGCATCGTAATGCAGGGTCAGGCAAGAATCATCCGCCGCCTTGCGGCCACAGGCAGCCGCGAGCAGCACCGTCGCCGCAAAGGCGACCCTTTCCATCTTTTTTCTCATCCCCTAAATATCGCAAATCTCCCGCTTTCTTTGCAACTTTACCGCGGGAAAATGCATCTTTCAAGTATGAGCCTCAAGCATAGTTTCTATTTCATCGCCGTCGCGGCGACCCTGCTGCTGGGCGCATCCGCCTGCAAGGACCGCCTGCAGTCCGATGATCCGGAGGACAACCCGTACCGGGAGCTGGCGCTCTCGCTGAAAGGGCGGGAGTATGTTTCCGCGGGCGCGCAGTTTTCCCTGGATTTCCTTGACAGGATCAATGCATCGGAGAAGGGAAGTTATGTCGTTTCCCCGCTGAGCCTGCAGTTCCTGCTCGGAATGATCCTGAGCGGCGCGCAGGGCGAGACCGCCGGCCAGATCTGCCGGGTGCTCGGTTATGGCGCAGGCGAAACTGCGGACGTGAACGAGTTTTGCCGGAGCATGATAGAGCAGCTGCCGGCGCTGGACAAGGCGACGACGCTGAAGATTGCGAACGCCGTCGCCGTGAACCAGAATGTCTCCCTGCTGGGGAGCTACCGGAAGAGTATCGCGAACGATTATGAGGCGCAGGTCTCCGCCATGGATTTCAGCGATGCGAAAGGGACGGTGAAGAAGATCAACCAATGGTGCAGTGACCATACCGAAGGCCTGATTCCGGAAGTCCTGAAAGAGGACCAGGTCAGCGAGGATATGCTGGCGTTCCTGATGAACGCACTGTATTTCAAGAGCAAATGGGCCAACCCCTTCGACAGGAGCAGCACGCAGGAGGAGACCTTTACCGACGAGGCCGGAAAGGCGTCGAAGGTCAAGATGATGCGCCAGTCCGCCCAGCTTCCCTACAGGGAGACCGACCGGTACCAGGCCGTCCGTCTGGGCTACGGCAACGGCGCCTATGCGATGCTGGTCCTGCTTCCCCGGGAGAAATGTACCGTTTCGGACGTCGTCAAGGCGTTGAAGGCCCTCGGCGACCCGGGGCGGGTCAGTATGCCGGAGCGCCAGGTCGAGCTATCGCTTCCCCGCTTCGAAACAAAGCTCCACATCGAGCTGAGTGACATGCTCGCCGCGATGGGGATGCCCCTCGCCTTCTCCCCCGCCGCAGACTTCAGTGCCATGTCGAAGGTGCCCGCGTATCTGGACTTCGTCCAGCAGGATGCCGTGATCAAGGTGGATGAAGAAGGCTCCGAAGCCGCTGCCATCTCGATCGGCGGCATGCGCAAGAACACCTCCATCGGCGGCCAGGGTCCCGTAACCTTCCGCGCCGACCGCCCGTTCCTCTACCTCATCACCGAGAGCAGCACAGGCGCAATCCTCTTCGCCGGCCGTTACAGCGGCAAATAATAGCGCCGGCTTTCGTTTCCTGCGGCCGCGGGCCCTTTCCCGTTTTCTGCGGCCAGGGCCTTTCATGCAGCGGCGGGCCCGCCCCACTTGTCATTCCGAGCGCAGCGCAGCGGAGTCGAGGAATCTCCTCCCCCTCGCCGCCGCTACTGATACTTCCGGAAATCGTACTTCTCCCGCAGCGCGGCCTTCGTCGCCTCATCCTGGTGCGTAAAATACGCCTTCCACCCCGGGCAGAAATTGATATGCCACCGCCAGAACCGCCCCAGCACCGACTTCGGATTCCTGTCATAATGCGCCCTGAACTTGCAATTCTCACAAGGATACTGTTCCATACGCCATTCGTTTTAATCCACTAAATTCCACCCCAAAGATACATATTCTCCCCCACATTCCCGCCGCCCCGCCGCCCTTCAGCGCCGCCCCCTCCGCCCCCTCCGCCCATCAGCGCCGCCCCGCCGCGCGCTCGCCAGCGCGCTCCCGCCGCTACGCATTTGCACCTGCACCCCCGCTGGAGCGCGCTGCAGGGCCCCCCGCCCTGCAAATGCGTAGCCGCCGCCCGCTCCCTGCGCCGCTCCGCGCGTCCCCTCCGCTACGCATTTGCACCCACACCCCCGCTGGAGCGCGCTGCAGGCCCTCCGCCCCTGCAAATGCGTAGCCGCCGCCCGCTCCCTGCGCCGCTCCGCGCGTCCCTGCCTCTACGCATTTGCACCTGCATCCCCGCTGTAGCGCGCTGCAGGGCCTCCGCCCCTGCAAATGCGTAGCCTCCGCCCCGCTCCCGCGCCGCTCCGCGCGCTCCCGCCGCTACGCATTTGCACCCACACCCCCGCCGCAGCGCGCTCCAGACCCTCCGCCCCTGCAAATGCGTAGCCCCCACCCGCCCCCGACGAAGAGAATGGGCGATAGCGAAGGCGGGGCGGGGCAGCGAGGCAAGGGGGCAGGGCAAGGCGGGGCGGGAGACACGAAAAGGGCGAAACTGTGTCTGCGGTGGGCGGAAAGAAGGGTTGGAGACACGAAAAGGGCGAAAACGTGTCTGGGGGCGGTGGCGAGGGGGTTGATGAAATTCGCTTGGACGGGGGATGTGGCCTGGAGGGCGTTAGGGAGGGGGTTGGCTGTCCAAGCGCGGCAAAAAGGCCGCGCTTGGACACGCGATGTGCCTTGGAGGGCCCTGGAAAGGCGATGCGACGTCCAAGCGAATTTCATCAACGCTTCCCGGCCCCCTGCAACCGCGATAAATGCTGGAAGGTGGCGGAGGGCGCCGGGCGGGGACGTGGCGGCGGAGCGGACAGGGGGGCAAGGGTGCCGGGTGGGAGCGTCGGGAGGCGGCAAGGGTGCCGGGCGGGGCGTCTGGCGGCGGGCTACCCCCGGCGGAGGAGCGCGACGGCCCAGACCTCGCAGCCCTCGCCGCGGCCGACGAAGCCGAGGCGCTCGGTCGTCGTCGCCTTGACGGAGACGGCGTCGACGCCGATCCCGAGTACGGCGGCGAGGCTCGCCCGCATCTCGGGCACGCGGGCCCCGATTTTCGGGGCCTGGAGCGCGATCGTGATGTCGGCGTTGCCGAGTTCATACCCGCGCTCGCGGACCATCGCCATCACCCGCGCGAGCAGGACCTTGCTGTCGATGCCGCGGAATTCCTCGGAGGAGTCCGGGAAATGGTGGCCGATGTCGCCGAGCGCGAGGGCGCCGAGCAGGGCGTCGCAGAGGGCGTGGATCGCCACGTCCCCGTCCGAGTGGGCCACGAAGCCCACCGGGCTCTCGATCCGCACGCCGCAGAGCCACATCGGCAGCCCTTCCCGCAGCGCATGTACATCGTATCCTTGTCCAATCCTGTAATCCATAATCGGTCCTGTTTCCACAAAAGTACGGAAAAAAAGATTAACTTTGTCTGATACAACGACTCAGCATTATGGCATTATTCAATATGTTCGGCGAGCAGGAACACCGCGTGTTCAACTACAAGCCGATTTACTACGACCAGGAAAAGGAAGAACGCAGGCAGATGTTCGGCAAAGTCGACGGCACCGTCGACAAGGAGATGCAGGAGGCCAAGGAAAAAGGCACCTACGTCCCCGGCTCCTACATCAAGGGCTCCCTGCGGGACGGCAATTACCGCCGTTCCCGCGGCCACTCGACCCGTGCCCAGAACATCATCGGCATCGTCGGCCTCCTCCTCGTCTTCGTCGTCCTCTTCTACATCGCCAAATTCTACACGATCCTCTGATGCCCTGCCTCCAAGTCCTCCCTCCCGAGATTTCGAACATGATCGCCGCCGGCGAGGTCGTCCAGCGTCCCGCCTCCGTCGTCAAGGAGCTGATGGAGAACGCCGTCGACGCGGGCGCGACCCAGGTCTCCGTCGTCATTACCGACAGCGGTCGCACCCTCATCCAGGTCATCGACAACGGCTCCGGCATGTCCCCCGAGGACGCCGTCCTCTGCTTCGAGCGCCATGCGACCTCGAAGATCGCGACCGCCGACGATCTCTCCGACATCCTGACCTACGGCTTCCGCGGGGAGGCCCTCGCCTCGATCGCCGCCGTCGCCGACATCACCCTCAAGACCCGCCGCCCCGGCGACGAGTCCGCCTTCCAGGTCAACATCGAAGGCTACAACAAGTTCTCGACCTGCGAGACCGCGGCCCCGGTCGGCTCGAACTTCGCCGTCCGCAACCTCTTCTACAACACCCCCGCCCGCCGCAAGTTCCTCAAGTCCGACAACATCGAGCTCAAGCACATCGTCGCGGAGTTCACCCGCATCGCCCTGACCCGCCCCGAAGTCGGCTTCCAGCTGACCCACAACGGCCGCGACCTCTATGTCCTGAAGCCCGCCAAGTCCCTGAAGTACCGGCTGCTCGACATGTTCGGCAACCCCGCCGCCGACGAGCTCGTCGACATCTTCGCCCAGACTTCCGTCGTCACGGTCAGCGGCTTCGTCGGCCGCCCCGACACCGCCCGGAAGACCGTCGGCAACCAGTTCTTCTTCGTGAACGGCCGCTATTTCCGCAGCCCCTACCTCCACAAGGCGGTCATGAAGGCCTACGAGGAGTTCATCCCCGAAGGCGCGACCCCGTCCTACTTCCTCTACCTCGAAGTGGACCCCCACGCCATCGACGTCAACATCTCCCCGACCAAGACCGAAATCAAGTTCGAGGATGACGCCGTTATCTTCCAGACCCTCTACGCCTGCGTCCGCGAGACCCTCGGCAAGCACGCCTTCGGCGGCAGCATCGATTTCGAGACCGCCGCGGAAGTCCCGATACCCGCGCTGACCGGCAGCTTCGAGCAGTTCCATCCCGCCTCCGCCCCCGCCAGCCAGCCCGACCCGGCCTTCGATCCCTTCAATCCCGCGACCTTCGACACCCCCGCCGCCGGCTCCGCCCCCCGCGAGGCCCCCGACCCGTCCCGTTTCGTCGACAAATCCCAGAATTACGGCAAGCTCTTCGAGGACAAGACCCTCCCCTCGACCCAGATCCTCCTGCTCCAGGGCAAGTACATCGTCGTCCCCGCCAAGTCGGGCCTGATGGTCGTCCATGTCCGCCGCGCCCGGGAGCGCATCCTCTACGACCGCTTCCTCCGCGCCCTCTCGAAGAACGAGCATGTCGTCCAGACCTCCCTCTTCCCGGTCCAGGTCAAGGTCGGCGTCGAGAACCGCCTCCTCTTTGACGAGAACGCCGCGCTCCTCGCGACCCTCGGTTTCGACATCTCCCCCTTCGGCAACGACACCCTCGTCGTCAACGGCGTCCCCGAAGGCTGCAGCGGCGACGGCGGCAGCGTCCGCACGATGGTCTCGGAGCTGATGCTCATCCTCTCCGAGGACCGGAACTCCCTGAAGGAGGCGATGGAGTCCGCCCGGGCTGCCAAATTTGCAGTCCTGGGCGCCGCATCCGCCCCCGCTGTCAGTTCTCCCTTCGAGGCACAGCGATTGATAGACCGTCTGCTGGCCTGCGACAATGCGGAGTTCACTTCCGGCGGCCGCAGGATCATCGCCATCTTCGATCTCGATACCATTGACAAAAAATTCTGACGCCTTATGATGGACAACGTCCCCCGCGTAACCAAAAACCTCATCCTGATCAACGTGATCATGTTCTTTGCGACGATGATCAACGAGGATCTGATGATCCGCTGGTTCGCCCTCTTCTACCCGTCATCGCAATATTTCCACTGGTGGCAGTTCATTACCCACATGTTCATGCACGGCGGTTTCTGGCACATCCTCTTCAACATGTACACCCTGTACGTGTTCGGCTCCGTCCTGGAGCGGATGATCGGCGAGAAGAAGTTCCTGATCTTCTACTTCGTCTGCGGCCTCGGCGCGGCGGCGCTCCACACGGGCGTCGAGTTCCTCCAGGCCCATTCCTACCTCTCGGCGATCGCCGAGGGCTCTCAGGCCGCCGCCCAGTCCTACCACGCCCTGAAGCTGACCCCGACCGTCGGTGCCTCCGGCGCGATCTACGGCGTGCTGATCGGCTATGCGATGCTCTTCCCGGAATCCCGCCTGACGCTGATTTTCCCGCCCGTGACCCTGAGTGCGAAAGTCTGGGTGCTGATCTTCGCCGGCATCGAGCTGCTGACCGGCGTGACCGGCACGGTCGGCGGCGTCGCCCATTTCGCCCACCTCGGCGGCATGCTGATCGGCTTCCTGCTGATCTGGTACTGGCGCAAGCATGGAACGCTCTTTGACCGGGAGAGCCTATGAAAGCGGTTTCCGAGATCATCCAGGAAGCGCTGCAGGTCCTCCGCGACGGCGGCGTGATCCTTTACCCGACCGACACGGTCTGGGGCCTGGGCTGCGACGCCACGAACGAGAAGGCCGTCGCCCGGATCTATGAGATCAAGCGCCGCGCGGACAGCAAGGCGCTCGTCCTGCTGGCCTGCGACCTCGACATGGTCGCCCGCCACGTCAGGCAGGTGCCGGATGCCGCGATCGACCTTGTCGAGGTCAACGACAGTCCGATGACGCTGATCTATCCCGACGCCGTCGGCCTCGCGCCGAATGTCGTCGCGGAGGACGGCTCCGTCGGCATCCGCATCCCGATGAACGACTTCTGCGTCGAACTGGTCCGCAAGTTCCGCCGGCCGGTCGTCTCGACGTCCGCGAACATTTCCGGGGAGCCGACCCCGAAGAAATTCAAGGAGATTCCGGAGGAAATCCGCGCCGCGGCCGACTACGTCGTCGCCCCGGCCCTCGAGAAGGGCTCGACCGGCAAGGCCTCCCAGATCATCAAGGTCGGCCCCGGGTCCGAAGTGAAGGTTATCCGTATCTAGTATGGAAGTATTCTACGCCAGGGAGTTCCAGGGCGGGGTCTGCCGCCTCGACGAGGAGGAGTCCGCCCACTGCGTGCGCGTCCTGCGCCACCGCGAGGGCGACGAGATCTTCGTGATCGACGGCGAGGGGACCTGCTATACCTGCCGGCTCCTCGACGCGTCCCCGAAGGGCGCGACCGCGGAGATCGTCCGCGTCGAGCCGGATTGGGGCGCGCATCCGTACCGGCTGCGCCTCGCCGTCTGCCCGACGAAGAACCTCGACCGTTTCGAGTGGTTTGCGGAGAAGGCGACGGAGCTGGGCCTGGACCGTCTCTCGCCCGTGATCGGCGACCACTCCGAGCGCCGGGTCTTCAAGACGGAGCGGATGCGCCGCATCCTGCTCTCCGCCTCGAAGCAGTCGCTCAAGGGCGCGATCCCGCAGCTCGATGAGCCGCAGACCGTCCGCGCGCTGATCGCTTCGCTCGCGGGCGACGAAGGCTGCCTGAAGCTGATCGCCTGCTGCTTCGAGGGGGAGGTCCCGCGGCTGTCCGTCAACGAGGCGCTCGCGCAGGCGGAAGGGAAGGAAATCGTTGTCCTGATCGGACCGGAGGGGGATTTCTCCCGGGAAGAGGCGGCGCTGGCGGTCGCGGCCGGCTTCCTGCCGGTCCACCTCGGCCCCTCGCGGCTCCGCACGGAGACCGCCGCCCTGACCGCCGCCGAGGCCGTTTATCTCCATTATATCTAGCGTCCCATGTATGTAGGTCTGATTTCCGACACCCACGGGGTGTTCAGCGACGAGTTCCGGGAGTTCCTCGCGCCGTGCGACGTGCTCTGGCACGCCGGCGACTTCGGCGGGGGGATCGACTTCGTGAAGAAACTCGCGGCCTTCAAGCCGCTCGTCGGCGTCCACGGCAACTGCGACGGCACCGATATCCGCTATGAGTACCCGTACCACCAGTGCTTCGAATGCGAGGGAAAGACGGTCCTGATGGTCCATATCGGGGGATACCCCGGGCGCTACGACCTGCGGGCGCAGGCCCTGATCGAGGCCTGCAAGCCCGACATCTTCGTCTGCGGCCACTCCCATATCCTGAAGATCATGTACGACGAACGCTACGAGATGATCACGCTGAATCCCGGCGCCGCGGGGCTCCAGGGCTGGCAGCAGCTGCGGACCGCCCTGCGCTTCAAGATCGAAGCCGGGGAGGTCAAGGACATGGAGATCTTCAAGCTGCCGATTGGAAGAGGCGTTTGACGAGGGCCGGCACGTCGCCGACCTTGATGATTTCGATCCCTGCCTTTCCGGCGGGGATGTTTTTTGAGAAGGCGGAGACGTAGATCTGGCGGAAGCCGAGCCGGGCCGCCTCGGAGATGCGTTTCTCCGTCTGGGCGACCGGGCGGATCTCGCCGCTCAGGCCGATTTCGCCGGCGAAGCAGACGTCCGCGGGGATCGTGTAGTCGAAGTTCGACGAGAGGACCGCGACGACGACCGCGAGGTCGCAGGCCGGGTCCGTGACACGGAGCCCGCCGGCCATGTTGATGAACACGTCCTTCGCGCTCAGCCGGAAGCCGGCGCGCTTCTCCAGCACCGCCAGCAGCATGTTGAGGCGGCGCACGTCGAAGCCGGTCGCGGAGCGCTGCGCCGTCCCGTAGACGGCGCTGCTGACGAGCGCCTGCACCTCGAAGAGGAAGGAGCGCGCGCCGTCGAGCATCGCGCTGACCGCCGTGCCGCTGAGGCCTTCCCCGTGCATCGGGATCAGCATCTCGGAGGGGTTGCTGACCTCCCGGAGACCCGTCCCGGTCATCTCGAAGACGGCCAGCTCGGAGGTCGAGCCGAAGCGGTTCTTGATGCTGCGGAGCAGCCGGTACGAACCGCGGTTCTCGCCCTCGAACTGCAGGACGACATCGACGATGTGCTCGAGGATCTTCGGGCCGGCGATGTAGCCGTCCTTCGTGATGTGGCCGATCAGGATCACGGCGATGCCGCTCTCCTTGGCGAAGCGCAGCAGGGTCGCGGCGACCTCCTTGATCTGGGAGACCGAGCCGGGGGTCGATTCGGCGCTGTGGGTGAACATCGTCTGGACGGAGTCCACGATCATCAAATCCGGCTGCAGGCGCCCGGCCTCTTCGAGGACGGACTCGATGTCGGTCTGGCTGAAGATCGTGCAGCCGGAGGGGTCGCCGCCGAGCCGGTCGGCGCGCATCTTGACCTGGCGGACGCTCTCCTCGCCCGTGACGTAGAGGGTCTTCAGGGCGGGGCAGTGGAGGGGGATCTGGAGGGAGAGGGTCGATTTCCCGATGCCGGGCTCGCCGCCGATCAGGACCAGCGAGCCGGGGACGATGCCGCCGCCGAGGATGCGGTCCACCTCGGCGTTGTTCAGGGAGATCCGGGCTTCCGAGGCCGAGGCGATCTCGCTCAGGGCGACGGGGCGCACGGAGGCAGCTGCGCCGCTTCCGGCGCTGCCCCGCGCCTTCGCGACGCCGGTCTCGACCGTCTTCTCGACCATCGTGTTCCACTCCCCGCACGCCGGACACCGCCCCATCCACTTGGGGCTTTCGTTCCCGCACGAGGTGCAGAACCAGACGGATTTCGTTTTGCTACTCGATGCCATTGAGCCGTTTCTCCCAGGCCCAGGCGGCCTTCAGTGTATCTTCGATGTCCCTTTCCGCCCGCCAGCCGAGCTCCCGGTTGGCTTTCGACGGGTCCGCCCAGATCGCGACGACGTCGCCCGGGCGGCGCGGGACGAAGCGGTAATTCAGTTTCAGGTGGTTGACTTTCTCGAACGCGGTGACGAGCTCCATCACGCTCAGCGGGCGGCCGGTGCCGATGTTGAAGACCTCGTAGGGGTCGGCCATCTTGCCGTCGAGCATCCGCGCGACGGCGCAGACATGGGCTTTCGCCAGGTCGACGATGTCGATGAAGTCCCGCAGGCAGGTCCCGTCCGGGGTCGGATAGTCGTTGCCGAAGATGCTGAGGACTTCGCGGCGGCCGGCGGCAGTCTGGGTGATGAAGGGGACGAGGTTGTTCGGGACGCCGCGCGGGAGTTCGCCGATCAGGGCCGAGGGATGGGCGCCGATGGGGTTGAAGTAGCGCAGGGCGATGCCCTTGATGCCTTTTCCCGTGCGCACGCAGTCGCGGAGGATGTCTTCGCAGATGCGCTTCGTGTTGCCGTACGGGGAGGTCGCTTCCTGGCGGGGGGAGTCTTCCGTGACGGGCAGTTCGTCGGGGGTTCCGTAGACGGTCGCGGAGCTGGAGAAGAGGACGTTGCAGCCGCCGTGGCGGGTCGCCGTCTCCAGCAGGGTCAGGAAGGAGCCGAGGTTGTTGCGGTAGTAGGTCAGCGGTTCGTCCACGGACTCGCCGACCGCCTTGTAGGCCGCGAAATGGATTACGGCGTCGATCCGGTAATCCGAGAACAGCCGCTCGACCGCCGCCGCGTCGCAGAAGTCCATCTCCACGAGCGGCAGCTTCCTTCCGAGAATCTGCTGCACCCCTTCGAAACACGTCCTGTCGCAGTTCGAGAAGTTGTCCGCAACGACGACTTCATAGCCGGCCTGCACCAGCTCGACCGCGACGTGGCTCCCGATAAACCCGGCGCCACCCGATACCAATACTGTCTTTGCCATAACCGATATTTGTCATTGCCGGCTCGTCCGGCAATCTATTGCCAAAGTTAAGAATTATAGTTTAACTTTGCGGTATGCGCCGCATTGGATTTATCATATTGTCGCTGCTGCTCCCGATGCTGCTGCAGGCCCAGCAGACGCCGGCCCAGCGCTACATCGAGCAGGTCGCGGCGCAGGAGCCGTTCCGCTCCTCCGCGCTCGGCGTCCTCGCCGTCCGCGCGGACGGCGACACGCTCGCCAGCTTCGCCAGCCGCGCGAAGCTCGTCCCCGCCTCGAACATGAAGCTCCTGACGACAGGCCTCGCGCTCGAGAACCTCGGCCCGGGGTACCGCTATGAGACCGTGCTCGCCTGCGACGGCGCGGTGCGGGACTCCGTCCTCGCCGGCAACCTCTACCTGATCGGGGAGGGCGATCCCACGCTCGGCGTCGAGATGGGCATGGCGGATCCGGAGCTGCGCACCTTCCGCCAGTGGCAGGAGATCCTCGAGACTGCGGGCGTCTCGCGCATCGGCGGCAACATCATCGCCGACCGCCGCTACTTCCCCTCGGAGGGCGTCCTGGGCGACTGGATGGTCGAGGACCTGGAGTCGGAGGACGCCGTCGCGGCGGCGGGCGTGAACTTCCGCCACAACTACCGCGACACGACCTACGCCGGCGGCGCGGAACGCTCCGGCGCGGCGAACCTCGCCCATTATTTCCGGGAGTACCTGGCCGCCGGCGGCATCGCGGTGGACGGGGAGACGGGCGACGAGGCGGATTTTGCGGAGCTGCTCGCGCCGGAGGACAGCCTCCGCTACCTCGGGAAGACGTATTCGGAGCCCCTCCGCGCGCTTGTGTCCCATACCAACCACCGCAGCGACAACCTCTTTGCGGAGACGCTGTTCCGCACGATGGGGATGGAACTGCGGGAGACCGATGAATATGGCGCCTGCGCGGCGCTGGAGATGGCGCTGCTGGAGGCGATGGGACTGGATGTGTCGCAGGTGCGGGTGCGCGACGGCAGCGGCCTGTCGCGGAAGAATTACGTGTCGCCGGGCTTCCTGGTGGATTTCCTGCTGCGGATGGCGGGGCGGCCGGTGTTCGACGCTTATGTGCGCTCGCTGCCGCAGCCGGGCGCGGGCACGCTCGCCGCGCGGATGCGGACCGCGCCCGCGTCGGTCAAGTCCCGGATTTATATGAAGAGCGGCTCGATGGACGGGATCCGCTGCTTCAGCGGCTATGTCCTGCCGGAGAACGGAAGGCCGGAGGACGTCATCGCCTTCAGCGTGATGACAAACAACAACACCGCCCCTTCCGGGACGGTGCTGCCTATACTGGATCGGATAATCCTGCTGATTGCGGAGTAAGGACTACTTGCCGGCCTTGACGAGCTGGCTGAGTTTGTCGTAGAGGCCGTCGGTCTTCTCGAGGAGTTCCTTGCGGAGGCCGTTGTAGTAGGCGCGCTTGCCGCCTTCGGCTTTTGCGTTGGCCTTGTCCCTCAGGTCGTTATAGAGGTCGATGGCCTCGTCGAGGAGGCTGTCCAGTTCTTTGTCCGCCACGCCCGGCTTCACGGTCGCGAAAACGGAGCAATCATCGAGAAACGCGCTGACCACGTATTCGATATCCTTCTTGATGTCTCTTAAATTCATATCTCTTGCGAATTAATTCGCCGCAAAGATACAATTTTTTTTACAAACTGCTTCTTCCTTGCCTTTTTCCCTCCGCCCCCCCCCCCCGCTTTCCCTCTCGCTCTCCGCCCTCCCCGCCCTCCGGCAGCAAGGAGTCTGCTGTTCCCGGAACCCTTCGCAGTCTTCGACTGCTCGTCCCTCCCACTGCGCTGCGCTTGCGGGCCCCTCCCGCTCATACGGCCGCGGGCGGCCATAGGTTCCGGAAACAGCAGACTCCTTGCTGCCGCCCGCCCGCGTTCCGTTATTGTCTAGTCCTGATATAAGTTTACCGATGTTGAACAATAAGTAGTTGGGACAAAGAAGTCCTGATATCGGTTTACGGTGATATCGCGAAGATAGTCTATTTTCGCGATATTATTTATCCCGG
>Ga0079305_1002399_pt1 | contig 16509 bp, 18 predicted proteins | sample LMS_cellobiose_e_FD_79183 | JGI IMG/M metagenome (GOLD analysis project Ga0079305, IMG submission 79183) | Rumen-fistulated moose microbial communities from Alaska, USA - LMS_cellobiose_enrichment | ecosystem: Host-associated > Mammals > Digestive system > Stomach > Rumen fluid ... | reverse complement strand
CGGGCAGGATCTGCCCGTAGGCGGCGACGACGATCAGCTCCGGCTGCAGCGCGCGCAGCTGCTCCAGCGCTTCCGGCGCGCGCATGCGCGGCGGCTGAAAAACGGCGAGGCCCTGTGACAGCGCGTATTCCTTGACCGGGCTGAACACGAGCTTCATGCCGCGGTTTTTCGGCTTATCCGGCTGGGTGAAGACCCCGGCGATCTCGTGCCCGTCCTCCGCCAGGCGGCGGAGCGAAGCCACCGCGAACGCGGGCGTGCCCATAAAGACGATCCTCATTCTTCCTCAAACTCCTCAGGGTGCTCGGCGATGTACCGCTCCAGCTCCTCGTCGCTGAGCAGATGATCGCAGCGCTCGGTGTAAAGATGTCCGTCAAGATGCTCGATCTCGTGGCAGAAGCAGCGTGCGGTCAGCTCCTCGTCCTCGACCTCGAAGGTTGCGCCGAAGCGATCCTGCGCGCGCACGCGCACCTTGTACGGCCGCGTCACGATACCGTAGCGGCCCGGGATGCTCAGACAGCCCTCAAGCCCCGTCTGTTCCCCCTCCTGCGCAACGATCACCGGGTTGATCAGCTCGATAAGCTGATCCTCGCTGTCCAGCACGATGCACACACGGCGCAGGATGCCCACCTGCGGCGCCGCCAGGCCGACGCCGCCCGCTTCCTCCAGCGTTTCCGCCATGTCGTCGAGCAGCGTGTGCAGGCGCGCGTTGAAATCCGTCACCGGACGGCAGACCTTTTCCAATGCGGGATCGCCCCGCTCTATGATCTTACGAATCGCCATATGATCTCTCCTCCATTATTGTAGCGCGTTGCAGTCGGCAAAAATGTCGAGTCCGCGGTTTTCTCTGTGCTGCGCAAAGGCGGCCAGATACTCCGAGATCAGCCTGCGCAGCGCGGTGCAGCTTTTTCCGACGAGAAAGAGCCGGTAGCGGTAGCGGTTGTTGACCTTCATGACCGGCGCGCTCGCCGGGCCGAGCACCTCGACCTCGAGTGGCGCGATCGCCTCGGCCGAGACGGCCGCGCGCAGCGCGTCCCGCAGCGCCGTGCAGGCGCGCAGCACCTGTCCCTCGTCCGTGCCGCTCACCGTCAGCGTAAAGAGGTCGGCGAACGGCGGATAGCGGCGCAGCTTCCGCATCCGCAGCTCCGTTCGGAAAAAGGTCCCGTAGTCCTGCGCCGCGGCGGCACGGATGACCTCGTTTTCGGGCGTATAGGTCTGGATCACGGCCCTGCCCTGCTTGCTGCCGCGTCCCGCGCGGCCCACGACCTGCGCCAGCAGCGCAAAGGTTCGCTCCGCCGCGCAGTAATGATCGACGTAGAGCGACAGATCCGCAGCCAGCACACCGACCAGCGTCACGTTTTCAAAATCCAGTCCCTTGGCCACCATCTGGGTACCGAGCAGGATCGGGATCTTTTCCTCACGGAAGCGGGCAAGCAGCTTCTCGTGTGCGTGCGTCGCGCCGACCGTGTCGGTGTCCATGCGCAGGATACCGACGCCTGGAAAGGCCGCGGCAAGTTCCTCCTCGGCCTTTTGCGTCCCGGTACCGAGGTGCTTCATCCGGCTGCCGCAGCTGGGACAGGTCTCATATACCGGACGGGAAAAGCCGCAGTAGTGGCACATCAGCCGTCCGTTGGCCGAGTGGTACGTCAGCGGCACGCTGCAGCGCGGGCACTCGGCCACGGCGCCGCATTCGCCGCATTGCAGCATCCGTGCGCTGCCGCGGCGGTTGAGAAACAGGATGCTCTGCTCGCCGCGGGCAAGGTTATCCGAAAGCTCGCGGCGCAGCGCAGCGCTGAGAATGCCCTCGTTGCCGGCGCGCAGCTCCTGGCGCATGTCGGCCAGATAGACCCGCGGCAGGCTTTTTTCATTGTACCGTTTGTGAAGGTAAAATACTTGATAGCGCCCTTCCTGTGCGTGATACGCCGTCTCGATCGAGGGCGTAGCAGAGCCGAGCAGCAGCAGCGCCTCCTCCTGCGCGCAGCGGAACTGCGCCACGTCCCGCGCATGGTAGCGCGGCGGATTTTCGGACTGATAGGTGGCCTCCTGCTCCTCATCCATGACGATCAGGCCGAGATCGCGCAGCGGCGCGAACACCGCCGAGCGCGTGCCGAGCACGACGCTGACCTCGCCGCGGCGGATGCGCTTCCACTGGTCGTAGCGCTCCGTCAGGCGCAGGCCGCTGTGCAGCATCGCCACGCGTTGACCGAAGCGGGCGGTGAACTTTGCCATCATCTGCGGCGTGAGCGCGATCTCCGGTACGAGCACCAGCGCCGTCCTGCCGCGCGCAAGCGTCTGCTCGATCAGGCGGAGATAGACCTGCGTCTTTCCGCTGGCGGTCACGCCGTGCAGCAGCGCGACAGCGGGCTTCCCCACCGCGGCGAGCGCGTCCAGTCCCTCGAAAGCCGCCTGCTGCTCGTCATTGAGCACGATCGGCGCGGCGTCCTCCGCGGCGGCATACTCGGGCACGCGCAGGACCTCCTGCTCGGAAAAGCAGACGAGTCCCGCCTTCTCCAGCGCCCGGATCACGGCCGGCGAAGCGCCGGTGTGGTACGTGACGTCGGCCGCGGCGAGCGTGCCCTCAGCGCACAAAAGCTCCACGACCGCGTAACGCGCGGGCGCGGAGGCTTTCTTTTTCTCGACGGCGGCCATGGCGTCCTCCGCGCTGACCGCGAGACTCACCATGCGCACCGATTTGTCCCCGAGACGGCGCACGGCTGCGCTCTCTTTCCGCACGAGCTCTGCCGCGCACAGAACGCCGAGCGCGCGCTCGGTATCCTCGCCGCCGATCCTGCGCAGCGTCGCCAGCTCCGCCTCACCTCTGCGCGCCAGCATCTGCAGCAGCGCGTTCTCTGTGCTGTCCTGTTCGAAAGCGGGCACTTCGCCGCCGGAGAGGCGGTAGACCTCGCGGTATTGCAGCCAGATCCCGGCGGGCAGGATGCAGCGCAGCGCGTCATAGTATCTGCAAAACCAGCGCGCTTTCATCCATTTGATCAGCCGGATTTCCGCTTCGTCCACAAGCGGTTCGTCGTCCAGCACGGCAAGGATGGGCTTGTAGGCCGGCAGCACCTCGCCGTCGGCCGTCTCCGTCACGAAGCCCTCCGCGCGGCGGTTGCCGCGGCCGAAGGGGATCGTGACGCGCACTCCGGCGCGCACCTTCCCTTGCAGCTCGGCGGGGATCCGGTAGGTATACAACTTATCTGCGGCATACGGCACGCCGGAGACCGCGATCCGCGCAAGCTCCCGTTCCATCTGCGGTCTCCCTTCCGTAACGTCAGCGCGCGATGGAGATATCGACGTTCTCCGCGGTGATCTTCCCCTCCGCGACCTCGTTCAGTGCAGAGGTGACGGGCTTTTCCGTCAGGTGTTCGCCGCTCTCGTCGGCAGCTTCCGCGATCTGGCGCGCACGGCGCGCCACCACGTTCACCAGCAGGTAACGGTTGGGGACGTTCTCGCTCAGCGTCGTCATCGAGGGATACAGCATCATAATGGGTTCCTTCCTTTCTCATCTCACGGCCGATATCGGCCGGCAGCGGTCAGTCTTTGAGCAGCTCCATACGCTCGCCGGGCCGGCAGTGCTCCGCGAGCAGGATCGCGTTGATCTCGCGCACGGCGCTTTCCACCGTGTCGTTGATCACGATATAGTCGTAGGTCTCGGCGCTCCGGAACTCGATCTTCGCGCGCGCGAGGCGCTTTTGGATCTTCTCCGGCGTGTCCGTGCCGCGGCTCGTCAGGCGGCGCTCCAGCTCCTCCCACGAGGGCGGCGCCACGAAGATGCGCACGGCGTCGGGCCGCTTGGCGTGCACCTGCGCGGCACCCTGCACCTCGATGTCGAGGATCGCGTCCTTCCCCTCCGCCATCGCCTCATCCACGAAGCGCTTCGGCGTACCGTAGAAATTGTCCACGAATTCGGCGTATTCCAGGAATTCATCCTCCGCGATCAGCTGCCGGAAACGCGGCATGTCGATGAAGTGGTAGTGTACGCCGTCGATCTCACCGGCGCGCGGCGGGCGGGTCGTGGCGGAGACGGAAAAATACAGATCCTCCCGGTCGCGCAGCACCTCGCGCAGCACGGTGCTCTTTCCCACGCCGGAGGGGCCGGAAATGATGAACGTCTTGCCTCTGCTCATGTGTTGTCCTCAAGCTCCTTCCATACCTCGATCCCCGCGCGCTCGGCGATCTTATCCGCTGGGAGCGCCGAGAGGACGACGAGGCCGTTGTCCATGATGAAAACGGAGGCGGTCTTGCGGCCGTAAGTCGCGTCGACCAGCAGTCCGTGCTCGCGCGATTCCTGGATCAGCCGCTTGACCGGCGCGGAATCCGGCGAGATCACGGCCAGCAGCCGCTCGGCCGAAAGCATGCTGCCGAACCCGATCTGGATCAGTTTCATCTTCGCGCCTCCTCACTCAATGTTCTGCACCTGCTCGCGGATCTTCTCGACCTCCGCCTTGAGCGCGATCACCTTGCGCGCGATCTCCACGTCGCTGCACTTTGAGCCGATGGTGTTGCTCTCGCGGTTGACCTCCTGGATGAGGAAATCCATCTTGCGGCCCATGGGCTCGTCCGACGCGAGCATCCCGCGCAGCTGCGAAAGATGGCTGCGCAGGCGCACGGTCTCCTCATCGACCGCGATCTTGTCGGCGTAGATCGCCGCTTCGGTCAGGATGCGGGATTCCTCGATCGCGGTGCTCTGCAGCACCTCCTGCATGCGCGCGGTCAGCTTTTCGCGGTACTCGCGCACCGTCTCCGGCGAGCGGGCCTCGACCTCGCCCGTGAGCATCTCAATGGTGTCGAGCCGGCCGGCGATGTCCGCGGCAAGGCGTTCGCCCTCCACGGCGCGCATCGTGCCGTAGGCCGCGAGCGCCTGCTCCGTCACGGCGCAGAGATCGGCCTGCAGGGTGTCGAGGTCCTCCTCCGCCTTGCTGACGGTCAGCACGTCGGGAAAGCGGGCAAGATCCGTCACGCGATAGGGCTCCATCAGCCCGTCGCTCATCCGGTAAAGCTTCATCATCGCGTCGATATACGCCCTGGCCAGCGGCTCGTTCAGCGTGACGACGGTCTCGTCTGCGGCGCTCGTGTCGATCGTGACGAACACGTCCACCTTGCCGCGGGAAACAGCCTGCTGCACGCGGCTGCGGATCGCATCCTCCGCGAACACGTAGGCGCGCGGCAGCTTCACCGTGCAGTCGAGATAACGGTTGTTGACGCTGCGCACCTCCACGGTGATGTCGCGTCCGTTTCTGGTCTCTCTGGCTCTTCCATAGCCGGTCATGCTTTTGATCACGGTCGTTCTCTCCTTTTATTTCAGCAAAAACAGGGCAGCACCCAGCAGCCGCCGGTGCCCAGCGCGCTCATGCACAGCGAGGCCGTGCAAAGGCGCATGCAGAGATCGTTGTTTGCGAGCGTGCCGAAGCCGCCGTAGCCCGCGGGCCGGTAGCCCTCGCCGTTCATCGCCGTCTGCGCCTGGCGATACTCCGCGTTCTGCGGGTCCATCTGCACGGCGGTGTTGATGTAGGTCTGCGCCTCGTCCAGCCAGCCGCGCCGCATGCAGACCACGCCCATCAGGAAGTTCCACTCGGCGTTATGCTCCGGTGCGGCGTTCAACAGGCGCTCCGCCTGCGAGATGTCGCCACTCGCGACCGCGGCGCGTGCCTGCCGCAGCGTGGGGTCGCTGCCGGCATAGCCGCTCTGCGTGCCCTGATACCCCTGGTAGCCGCTCTGATAGCCGCGGTAGCTCTGCGCGCCGGAGGCGGCCCGCCGCTGGCGCTGCACGGTCTCATACGCCTCGTTGATCTCCTTCATCTTCTCCTGTGCGAGATCTGCGAGGGGGTTGTCGTGATAATTATCCGGATGGTATTTGCGCGCAAGCTCACGATAGGCGCGCTTGACCTCGTCGTCGCTCGCCGTTGGTGAGACGTTCAATACCTTGTAGGGATCGTTCATGGCGTTTCCTCTTGCTTTCCTCGTTCGGTGCGTTTTGCGCGCGGGAGCGGCTTGCGGTAGGTTCCCTCCAAAACGGCTTTTCCGATGCCGTAAAAGCTCTCGTAGAATATGCTGTCCAGGATCGGCGTCCACACGCCGCAGTCGCACAACGCATAGGCGGCGGCCATCTGGCGGATCGACGCGTCCAGCGTCTGCGCGAGCGCGCGCTTGTTTTCGTCGGACAGCTTGTCCTCTTCCGCGCCGTAGCGGTAGCGCAGCGGGTTGTAGCAGCCGCTTTTCGCGTCCTTCGCAAAGTCGTCCGCCGCGTCGATCAGGTAGATCCAGCGCCCCAGGTGATAAAAGAGCTGGCGCAGGACGCGCCGGCGCGATCCGTCCGCCACGCAGTCGGCCGTGTCGGCCAGCAGCGCCGCAAAGGGCTCCGCCGCCGCGTCGAGCGAGGAGCAGCGTTCCTCCTCCCGCGCGGCGAGTTCGCGCAGATGCCGGCGCACCGCACCGTCGAATTCCGGCGCGGCGACGCGCGCTTTCCGGTATGCGCGCGCAAGGAGCCATGACGCCGCGCGGTACTTGAGCCCCGCAAAGAAGCCGTGGTCTGCGATGTGATCCTGCAGCTGCCACCACGAGAGCACCACGCAGCGGTCGGCCGCCAGATCGAGCGCCGGCGCAGCGCACATCGTGCAGCGGCTGCGCAGCAGATGGACGACACAGCGACACGCGGCGCAGACAGGCTCGTCCGGCGGCGAGAGCAGGATCGCGAGAAAGGTGAAGTCGTAGTTCAGCAGAAAGCGCGCGGCAAAGCCGTAGCGCCGGCCAAGCGTGTGGCACAGCCCGCAGTAAACGGCGCGGAAGCGCTCGTTTTCGCGCTCGTCAAGGCGCGCACGGGACGGCACGACGTAACCGAACACAGGCCCGTTCCCCGCTAAAAGAGGCGCACGATCGTGAACGTCAGCGCGCCGGTCTTTTTCATGCGCCGGTCGTAGGCGATCGCCGGAAGGATGCCGCAGAAAAACACCAGGATCGCGACGAGCGCCTGCATCGTCTCGTTCAGGAAGGCGGCGGAGGCAAAGTAAGCGATGAAAAACAGCGCGACCGGCAGCAGATAGACCAGCAGCACCACGCCGAAGATGCGGCCCGAGCTGCTCTCGACCACGACCTTTTGTCCTGCTGCGGCGCCGATGGGGTTGTGTGCCTGCGCGCGGACCGGAGCTGCCGTTGCGCCGCAGCCGGCGCACTCGTGACAGTCATGGGCGCAGGCGCTCTGCCGCGCGACGGAGATCTCCGCCATGCCGCCGGGAAGCGTTTTTTCAACTGTTGCGATCTGAGTCATTGGGATCCTCCCGATTCTATTGCGCCGCGCCGATGCGGACCGTCACACGGTAGGTGCCGACCTCGCCGAAGTCCACGTCCCCGCCGACGTAGATGTTCGCCGGTACGGTATAGATGCCGCTGGCGTCCGCCACGTCGGAGAGATCCGCGACCACGCGGATGTTCTCTTCCCGGATCTTGTCGAGCTCGCTCTCCGCCCCCCGCAGCCGGAGCAGCAGGGACGACGTGACCACGCTCACTTCCCGCGTGGCGGAGAAATTCTCATAGCTGAAGCTCGTTGCTTCGAAGGTGCGGGTCGCGATATCGCGCGGCTCGATCGTCAGCGTCACCGAATTGATGCCGCTGAGATTCTCCAATCCCTCCGGGATCTCCAGATCGTAAACGAAGCTCTGCTTTTCCGTGATCTCCTCCAGCTGGATGGAGGCGAGCAGCATCTCGTCGTCGAGGCTGCGCAGCTCGGCCGCGTCGCCGGAGAGCAGGATCGACTCGGCGTCGAGGCTCCAGTCAAAGCTGCTCAGGCGCACGCCGGGGGCCTCGATGAAGTCGATCTTCAGCGGGATCTCCTTTGCGGAAAAGACAGGGATCTTCACCTCGATCTTTTCGCTTGCGGGATGGATGCCTTCGTTCTTGATGACGCGGTTGTTGAAGTCGTAAAGCTCAAAGTCGAGCAGCTCGACGATGGTCTCGGACGCGTTTTCGATGTTCAGCGTGACCTGCGCGTAGTTCACGGCCATCACGTCGACCTGGCGGCCGCGCACCTCGAGCAGCTCGGGCAGCAGCTCGGCGCTGCCGGCCACATAGCCGTCCGCCACGCTGCCCACCAGCTTGCAGCGCACCTCGACCTGCTTGGTATAGAGCTGGCCGATCTCCAGCGTGATCGTCCGCAGCGCGGGCGAACGCACGGTGATGCGGCTCGCGTCGATCCCGTCGGGATAGATGATATTATACCCCAGGATCTGCGTTCCCGTCGCGTTGATCGAGGCGAGGTTCGAGACGAGGCGCACGTCCTCGGGATCGAAACGATAGATGAGCGAGCGCGGCATATCGAGCGTCAGATCCACAGTCTGCATATCGGTGGACAGCAGCGTCAGTCCCTTTTCGGCCAGCACCGTGTCCGCGTTGGTGAACTCGATCGGCACGTCGTTGACGGTGATGCTGACCTCCTCCGTCCCGCTGACGGAGTACCAGATCAGGATGGCAACCAGGACGGAGATGGCGATGTAGACCCATTTGCGGCGCTTACTGATCTCCATTTTGCCCGTCCTCCTTTCCCTCTCTGTGCAGCTTTGGCAGATGCAGGCGGAATTTCTCCTGCATTTCCTCCGTGCTCTGCGGCAGCAGCTCGTTGCGCAGCAGTTTTTCCAGCGTTTCCGCCTTCAGGTGGCGCTTGAGCATCCCGCCGATGGCGACTGAGATGGAGCCCGTTTCTTCGGAAACGATGACCACCACCGCGTCCGAATTCTCGCTCATGCCGATGCCGGCGCGGTGGCGCATGCCAAGGTCGCGGCTGAGGTTGGCGTTGTGGGACAGCGGCAGCATGCAGCCGCCCGCAAGCAGGCGCCCGTCACGGATGATCACGGCGCCGTCGTGCATCGCGGCCTTGACAAAAAAGATATTTTTGAGCAGCTCCGCGCTGACCTGCGCATCCACGATCGTGCCGGTGCGCGCGATATCGTCGAGCTTCATCTCACGCTCAAACACGATCAGCAGGCCCGTGCGGGACTTGGACATGTCCGTGCAGGCGATCACCGTCTGGTCAATGGCGCTGCCGATGGCGCTGCTCTGCTGCACGTGCGCAAAGGGATTGAGCTTGCTGAGCCTGCTGGAGCCGAGCTGCTCGAGGATGCGACGGATCTCAGGCTGGAAGAGCACGACCGCGGCCAGCACGCCGAGCTCGACCATGTGGCTGAGGATATAGTAGACGCCCTGCAGCTTCAGCGTGCCGGAGATCCACAGCGCGAACAGGAACACGACGACGCCCTTGCCCAGGCTCACCGCGCGGGACTTGCCCACCAGCTTCAGCAGCCAGTACAGCCCGCATGCGATCAGCGCGATATCGAGATAATCCTTGATGCCGACCGTCGTCACGTATCGCCATGCGCCGCGGATCACTCTTGCAAAAACTTCCATAGCGCCTTCCCTTGCCCTTTAGCATATAATCGTTCATATTCTAATATAAACGTCAGAAAATTGCAACCGGAGAGCTGTGAATTTTCCATGAAATCTCGCCGCTGCACGTCACCGCGTCAGGATCGCGCGCAGGTGCGTGAGGAAGGCGTCGATCTCCTGCGCGCGGCTGAAGGCTGAGACGCTCAGGCGCACGGTGCCTCCTCCCTCCAGCGTGCCCGCCGTGCGGTGCGCAAAGGGCGCGCAGTGCAGTCCCGCGCGCACGGCGATCCCGCGCTCCGCAAGCGCCCGGGCCACGTCCTCGCAGGTCCTGCCCGCCGCCGTGAACGACAATGCGCCCGCCTGCTGTGCCTCGTCCCGCGGGGCGTAGACCGTTACGCCCGGGATCGTGCGCAGGCCCTCCGCCGCGCGGCGCAGCAGCGTGCGCTCGTGCGCCGCGATGCGTTCCGGCGTGATCCGCCGGACGAAGGCGAGTCCCGCCGCCAGCCCCGCGATGCCGGGCACGTTGTGCGTGCCCGCCTCCAGCCGGTCGGGCAGAAAATCCGGCATCTCCTGCCGCAGCGATTCGCTGCCCGTGCCGCCGCAGCGCAGCGGCTGCGCCTCGTGCGCGCAGAGCAACAGGCCCGTGCCCTGCGGACCGTAGAGTCCCTTGTGCCCCGGCATGGCGATGAAGGCCGCGCCGAGCGCGTTCAGATCGAGCGGCAGCACGCCCGCGGATTGCGCCGCGTCCACGATCAGCGGCACACCCGCCGCGCGGCAGAGCCCCGCGATCTCCTCGATCGGCAGCACGCAGCCGAAGACGTTCGACACGTGCGTGCAGACCGCGGCATCCGCGCCGAGCGCCAGCGCGCGGCGAAAGGCCTCCACCGCGGCCTCCGGCACAAACGGCGGCGACGCGGCGACGGCGACCTCCGCCTCCAGCGCGTGCAGCGTTCGGGTCACGGCGTTGTGCTCGTAACCGGACACCACGACGCGTCCGCGCGGCGGCACCAGGCTCCGGATCGCGATGTTCAGGCCCTCCGTCGCGCTTGCGGTGAACACCACCTGCTCCTCCCCCGCCGCGCCGAAAAGCTGCGCGGCAAGACTGCGGCACCGAAAAAGCGTCTCCTCCGCCGCCTGCGCGCTTGCGTAGCCGCCGCGCCCCGGCGAGCTCATCGTGCGCATGGCGCGCAGCACCGCCGTGCGGACGGACGGCGGCTTCTGAAAAGTCGTCGCCGCGCTGTCCAGATAAATCATAGCGCCACCTCGCGCGTCTTCCCGCCGGATACGAACAGCACCTTCACGGGCCGGTTCTCCTGTGTGCGCAGGCGTTCCGCCGCGCGCGCATACTGCCGCGCGGGGATCTCCAGCGTATAGCCGCAGCCGTCTTTCGTGACCCCGGAGCCGACGCGCCGCACCTTGACGTATATCCCGTCCTGCTCCAGCAGCCGCGTCATCTGCTGTGCGTGCGTGACGGAGCGGGCGGTAAACAGATAACGATCCACGATCCTCTCCTCCTCGAGGCATGATATGCGCCCCGCTGCGCCGCCGTGCAAAAATGCGGTCGGGACGCCGAAGCATCCCGACCGCACCGTATTCCGCTGCCCTTTCTCATTCCGCGGCCTCGATCAGCGCGACCGCGTGCGCTGCGATGCCGCGTCCCTCTCCAGTGAAGCCGAGGCCCTCCTCCGTCGTCGCCTTGACGCTCACGCGCTCGGTCTCCAGCCCGAGCGCGCGGGCGATGTTCTCCCGCATCGCCATGCGGTAGGGTGCGAGCTTCGGCGCCTGGGCCAGCACCGTCGCGTCGATGTTGACGGTGCGGAAGCCCGCTGCGCGCAGCGCAGCTCCCGTCCGCTCCAGCAGCGCGAGGCTGGAGATGCCCTCGTAGGCCGGATCTATGTCCGGAAAGAGCTGCCCGATGTCCCCGAGCGCGGCGGCGCCAAGCAGCGCATCCGCGACCGCGTGCAGCAGCACGTCCGCGTCAGAGTGTCCGAGCAGGCCCTTGGCAAACGGGATGGTCACGCCGCCGAGGATCAGCGGGCGCCCCTCGACCAGGCAGTGGACGTCATAGCCGTGTCCCACGCGCAGATTTGTCATCGCAAGTTCTCCTCTCAAAACGAGAGCGGGAAGGATCGCTCATCCTTCCCGCCGTTCCAGGATCGCATTCGCCACGATCATGTCCAGCGGCGTCGTGATCTTGATGTTCTCTTCGCTGCCCTCGACCAGATACACTGCCTTGCCGATCCGCTCGACCGCCGAGCAGTCGTCCGTCAGGGCCGCGCCGGCCTGCAGGGCGGATTGCAGCGCCGCGCGCAGGAGCTCCGCGTCGAAGACCTGCGGCGTCTGCACAGCAAAGAGCGTGCTGCGCTCCGGCGTGGAGCGCACGACGCTTCCTTCGCAGACCTTGATCGTGTCGTGCACGGGCACGGCGGGCGCCGCCGCAAAGCTTGTGCAGGCCTGGCGCACAACCGCGTCGAACAGCTCCGGCGTGATCAGCGGGCGCGCCCCGTCCTGCACGGCGAGGAGGTTGGATTCCTCCTTCGCCTCCAGCGCGGCGCGGTAGACGGATTCCTCGCGCGTTGCCCCGCCGACGATGACCTTCACGGGCTTGCCGATGCCGTAGGTCTTGCACAGCTCCGCATAGGTGACGAGATCCTCCTCGCGCGCGGCGATGATGATCTCGCTGACGTACTGCGAGCGCTCGACCGCCAGCAGCGTGCGCACGATCACGGGCATGCCGCCCAGCGGCAGCAGGAGCTTGTTCTCCCCGCCCATCCGCGAGGACGAGCCCGCCGCCGCGATCAGCGCCGAGACCTTCGGCGCCGTGATCCGCTTGGGCGGGAACAGCTTTTTCAGCAGCGTTTTCATGCGCTCTCCTTCTTCAGCATGACGGTGTTCAGGCGCTTTTCGGCCTCCGGATAGGCCACGCCCTCCGCCAGAACGATCTCAGAGATCAGGATCTGCTTGGCGCTGTGGAGCATCTTGCGCTCACCGTTGGAGAGCCCGCGCTCGCTGTCGCGGTGCATCAGCGCTTTGATGACGCCGGCCACCTGGATCAGGCTGCCGCTCTTGAGCCGCTCCATATTCTCGCGATAGCGGTGGTTCCAGTTCGCCGTCATATCCACGCTCATTTCCGGGATCTGGCTGATGACCTGCTCGATCGCCTCGCGCGTCGACACCCTGCGGATGCCGATCGCCTCGCTGTTTTCCGTCGGTATTTTGAGGGTCAGTCCGGAAATGGGCATTTTGAAGACGTAGAACAGGATCTGGCGGCCGCTGATCTTCTCTTCCACGATGCTCTCGATCACGCCGGCGCCGTGCATCGGATGAACGATCTTATCCCCGATTTGATACATGCTATGCCCACCTCCCTTCTGACAGTACGCGCCGCGTTTTTCCGGCGCGCCGTCCGGTCTGAACGGGCGAAATACGCGGAAAACAAGCGTATATTCCCCCATACATAGTTTAACGCTTTTTCCTTGGTAATTCAAGCCTTTTTTCCTGAATTTTCCATGAAAAAAGAGGGCGGTCCCGCAGGGGACCACCCTCATTTTTCTTGTTTGTTTCACCGGTTGCTGCGGCGCCAGATATGCATCTTCTCCGCCGCTGCGATCAGCTCCTCGCGGAAGTCGGGGTGCGCGATGCCGATCAGCGCCTCCGCCCTCTCCCAGGTCGAAAGGCCCTTGAGGTTGACCATGCCGTACTCCGTGACGATATAGTGCACGCAGGAGCGCGGGTCGGTCGCGATCGAACCGGGCGTCAGCGTCGGCACGATGCGGCTCTTGACGCTGCCGTCCTTCCCCGTCACGGTGGAGGACATGCAGATGAAGCTCTTGCCGCCGTTGGAGAGGTATGCGCCCATCGCAAAGTCAAGCTGTCCGCCCGTGCCGGAGATGTGCTTGATGCCGGCGGACTCGGCGTTGACCTGGCCGAACAGGTCGCAGTCGATCGCATTGTTGATGGAGATGAAGTTGTCGATCTGGCTGATGACGTGCACGTCGTTCGTGTAGTCGACCGGCGCGCCCATGACGTTCGGGTTGCGGTCGACGTAGTCGTAGAGCTTCTGCGTGCCCGCGGCGAAAGCGAAGACCTGGCGACCGCGGTCAAGGCGCTTGTGGCGGCCCGTGATCTTGCCCGCGCGCGCGATGTCCACGAAGCCGTCGACATACATCTCCGTGTGGACGGACAGATCCTTCAGGTCGGACTGCGCGATCATCGCGCCGATGGTGTTGGGCATGCCGCCGATGCCGAGCTGCAGGCAGGCTCCGTTCGGGATCTCGGGCACCACCAGGTTCGCCACCGCGCGGTCGACCTCGCTGGGCGCGCCGCCCGCGCCGAGCTGCGCGACCGGCGGGTTCTCGCCCTCCACGACCATGTCCACGTCCTCGATGCTGATCTCACAGCCGGTCAGGCCGTAGACCCAGGGCATGTTCTCGTTGACCTCGACGATGACCTTTTTGGCACGCGCGAGCATATCCGAAAGGTGCGAGGATGCCAGGGCATAGCTGAAGTTGCCGTGCCTGTCCATCGGCGTCACCTGGATCATCGCGACGTCCACGCTGACGTTCCCGTCGCGGTAGAAGCGCGGCAGCTCGCTGTAACGCATGGGCGAAAAATAGCCCATGCCCTTGGCGATGATCTTGCGGTCGATCCCGCTGCAATGCCAGGAGTGCCAAGTGAAATGCTCGCCCGCATCCTCGGCCTTGCAGATCTCCGGCATCCACATCGTGACGCCGCCGCGCACTTTGACGTCGCGCAGCTCGGCGCTGCGCGCGGCGAGCGCCTTGTCCAGCGTATAGGGATGGTTGGTGCACCAGCCGTAATCGACCCAGTCGCCGGATTTGACGACGGCGGCGGCCTCCGCCGCGGAGACGAGCTTGCTCTGATAAAGCGCGGTATAATCCATGGTCTTTCCTCCCGTAAGGTGCTTCGGCGCAGCCGAAGCCTCATTGATCTCATATCGTCCCGACCGGCGGCGTGCCGCGGCGGACGTCCCCGAAAAAAGGACAGGCAGAGCCTGTCCTTTTTCAGCGGCGGTTCGGTTTACTCCTCGACCGGCTCCTCGTCCGCCTCGCGGGCGGGCGTCAGCAGCGCGCGGATGCTGAGGGAGATCTTCTTCTTCTCCTCGTCGACGGCGGTGATCTTCGCGTCGACCATCTGGCCCTCGCTCAGGGCGTCGCCGGGCTTCTCCAGGCGGCGATCTGCGATCTGGGAGATGTGGATCAGGCCGTCCACACCGGGCACGACCTCGGCAAACGCGCCGAAAGTCATCAGCTTGACGATGCGCACGTTGGCCACGTCGCCGACCTGATAGGTGTTCATGAACACGTCCCAGGGATTCTGGGTGCGATCCTTGACGCCGAGGGAGATCTTGCGCTTCTCGGGATCGAAGGAGATGACGTACACGTCGAGGTGGTCGCCGACGGAGACGACCTCGGACGGATGCTTGATGCGGCTCCAGGACAGCTCGGAGATGTGGACCATGCCGTCCACGCCGCCGATGTCGACGAACACGCCGTAGGAGGTCATGGACTTGACCGTGCCGTCGTAGTGCTTGCCGACCTCGATGTTGTTCCAGACCTGAGCCTGCGCCTCGTGACGCGCCTGATCGGTGACGGCCTTGATCGAGCCGACAACGCGGCGGCGGGCACGGTTGACCTCGGTCACGCGCAGCTGCACCTTCTGCTTGACGAGCTCGCTGAGATCGGCGTTGCGGGGCATGCCGCTCTGCGAGGCGGGCACGAACACGCGCACGCCCTTGACGGAGACGACCACGCCGCCCTTGTTGACCTCGGTCACGACGCCCTCGAGCACCGTCTTGTTCTCGACGGCCTGCTCGATGTCCTCCCAGACCTTGACGGCGTCCAGGCGCTTCTTCGAGAGCGTGGCGTAGCCCTCCACGTCGTTGACGCGGACGATGTACGTTTCGATCTCGTCGCCGACCTTGACGATGTCCTCAACCTTGGCGTCGGGATCGTTGCTCAGCTCGGATACAGGGATGTAGCCGGCCTGCTTGCAGCCGAGGTCGACCTGGATCTCGGTGGCGCCGATCGCGGTCACAATTCCGGTTACCTTATCTCCTGTATTTAAAGTCTTGAAAGATTTTTCAAGCATCTCCTCAAAGGATTCATTTTTGGTCTCCTCGACCTGGATCTCGTCGTTTCTGATTTCTTCCGTCATGGTTGCATATACCTCCTTAATGATGCCGGCAGGAGTGGATGCGCCGGCGGTCAGACCGCAAACGCGGCAGCCGCGGAACATCTCCGGACGAAGCTCGTCCGCCGCCTCGATCTGGATCACACGCGAGCAGCGCTCGGCGCAGATCTGGGCCAGATGTCTCGTGTTGGCGCTTTTTCGGTCACCGACGACGACCATCGCGTCGGCACGCGCGGAAATTTCTGCCGCTTCGGCCTGCCTTTTCCGCGTAGCATCACATATTGTATCATAAATTTTCAGGTTTGTACACTCTTTTTTTAGTTTTTTTACGCAACTTTCCCAGAGCTCCCGGATGCAGGTGGTCTGCGCGACCGCCGTGACCGGCTGCTGCGCGGAAAAATCGCCGCCGCTCAGCCATGCTTCGACGCTTGCCGCGTCGCTCAGTACGGCGGCGCCGCGGCAGCGGCTCGCGATGCCGATGACCTCCGGATGGTTGGCCTCCCCGACGATCACGACCCGCTCGCCCGCCTGCTCCGCCTCGCCGACGATGCGCTGGATGCGCTGCACGTTCGGGCAGGTCGCGTCCACGATCTCGGCCCCGCGTTCGCGCAGCGCCTCGAGGATCTCGCGCCGCTCGCCGTGGGAGCGGATCACCACCTGCTCGCCCGCGCGCGCCTGCTCCGGCGTTTCGATGCTCCGCATGCCGAGCGCCTCGAGCTCGCGGATCACCGCCGCGTTGTGGATGATGCTGCCGAGCATCGCGCCGCCGCGCGCCGCCGCGGCCTTGCGCGCCGTGTTCACCGCGCGCTCCACGCCGTAGCAGAAGCCTGCGGTCTTTGCCAGGATCACTTCCATGCCGCTCACTCCTCCGCCAGCGCATAGGCCCGGCGCAGGATCTCGTCGGCATGCGCCTGGTATTCCTCCGCCGTGCCGTGGCGGGTCTCCGTTTTCGGCTCGTAGGGCTCGCCGATGACGACCGTCGTGCGG
>Ga0079305_1002397_pt1 | contig 16549 bp, 16 predicted proteins | sample LMS_cellobiose_e_FD_79183 | JGI IMG/M metagenome (GOLD analysis project Ga0079305, IMG submission 79183) | Rumen-fistulated moose microbial communities from Alaska, USA - LMS_cellobiose_enrichment | ecosystem: Host-associated > Mammals > Digestive system > Stomach > Rumen fluid ... | reverse complement strand
GAATAAAGGTGCTCTGGTTGAGACTGGAGATCATCTCAGTGCCTGTTCCCCCTGCGACGACCGATGCGATCAGACCGGTTGCAAAACACAGAATACCGATGTTGATCTCAAATATCGTTCCGATCACAAACGAAACGACCAGCGCGATGATACTGGCTACAGCGAGACTCATGATATACCTCTCTTTCTGTAAAAATGATGAAAACGACACGGGGATAAAACCGTTCCCCTTTGTGTCCATCCTACCGCGCGGATCATTTGTATGTCCATCGGTATATAAAGAAGGACTTATTCGTAAAACACGAATAAGTCCTTCTAGTTGTATCAGTTTCTTTCCGAGATGGATCCTGCGATATCCCGTATCATATCAATCGGCTTCTCTTCTGTAAGACGACAGCTCCGTACTGATCAGATCCCGCAGTTTATCAACATAAACGGCGATTTTGGGATGATCATCGATCAGATGACGATAACAGGCGACGATGTACGGATAATCGATATCCGGAAGCATTTTGACGCAGATGGTCTCCGGGATCTGGTCGGGAATGCCTGCGAACGTGATGACGTCGTTGTTCTCAACAAACGAACGAACGGTTATGATGTCGCCGCTGTGATAGGAAATGTTCAAATGAGCACCGATCTGGCGCATCTTCTGTTCAATGTCGTGGACCAGTTTTCCGCCTCTCTGATGCTCCGGAAAGACGCATGGGACGTCATCGAGATCCGCCCAGCCGATACTCGTTTTCCGTGCGAGCGGAGAATCAACGCCAAAATAGCAACCGATCGGTACACGACCTGCTTCTTTCCAGAAGATACCGGGCATAAAACGTAGTCCCTCGAAATCGGTGATCCCGACGATATCGATGTGCTGTTGGATAAACTCTTCCACAAGCCGCGTTCTCTGGTGCAGTTCGATCGTGAAATCGAATTCGGAAAACGTTTTTCGGAAGTCACTGACGATCACGCGTGTGATCTCGGAGCCCTGGTAACTGGAAAAGCCGATGGTCAGCGCCCGGTTCCGGTCAAACTTCAGATGCGCCTCGCGGAGCGACGTCGTCATCAGCATCATCACGCTGTTGAAGCTGTTATAGAGTTCTTTCCCGGCAGGTGTCAGAACAAGCCGCTGTTTTTTCCGTTCGAACAGCGGAAGGCCGATCATCTCTTCGAGTTGAACGATTCTTTGACTCATTCCGGATTGGGAGACATGGAGAATCTCAGCCGCTTTCCCGAGCGTGCCGTTTTCTACAATCGCCGCAAAATACTGAAGATGTCGGAAACTGATATCAGCGTAATCGTTCATCGTGGATTCCTATCCGACGAGTTCCACCGTATCCCGCGCAATCGTGAGTTCCTCGTTCGTCGGAATCGTCCAGACCTGGACCTTTGAGTCGTCGGTCGAGATCAGCGCTTCCTTTCCGCGGACGTCGTTCCGCTCGGGACAGATCTTGACGCCGAGGTTCTCCATCCGGGAGCAGATCCGCGCGCGCATATTCTTGTCGTTCTCGCCGACGCCAGCCGTAAAGACGATCGCGTCCGCGCCGTTGAGGAGCAGGAAATACGCGCCGAGGTACGATTTCACGCGGTGAACGAAGACATCCTCCGCGATCTTTGCGCGTTCGTTTCCTTCGTTCGCGGCCGATTCGACGTCGCGGAAGTCGCTCGAGACGCCGGAAAGGCCCTGAATTCCGGATTCCTTGTTCAGCTCGTTCAGGATCTGGTCGGCCGTCTTTCCTTCATGGGCGGCGAGATAGGTGATGATCGAGGGGTCGATATTGCCGGAGCGCGTTCCCATCGCAACGCCGGCGAGCGGCGTAAAGCCCATCGAGGTGTCGATGACCCGGCCGTGGTCGATTGCGGCGAGAGAGGCTCCGTTTCCGAGGTGGCAGGTAATGATCTTGAGATCGCGGATGTCCTTCCCCATCAGCTCCGCGACGCGCTTCGATACGTAGCGGTGAGACGTTCCGTGGAAGCCGTAGCGGCGGACGCGGTACTTTTCGTAGTATTTGTACGGAATCGGGTAGAGATACGCCTCCTTCGGCATCGTCTGGTGGAAGGCCGTATCGAATACGCCGACCATCGGAACGCCGGGCATCATCTCCTGGCAGGCACGGATGCCGAGGATGTTTGCGGGGTTGTGGAGCGGCGCAAGGTCGGTGCACTCCTCAAGCACTTTGATGACATCTTCGTTGATGACGACGGACGTCGCGTACTTTTCGCCCGCATGGACGACGCGGTGGCCGACGGCTCCGATCTCGCCCATCGAGGAAACGACGCCGTGTTCGGGATCGACGAGCGCGTCCATCACGTGACCGATCGCCTCTTTGTGGTTCTTCATCGGCGTCTGGAGAACGAACTTTTCGCTGCCGATCTTTTCGTGTTTGATCTGGCTTCCGTTGATCCCGATGCGTTCGACGAGGCCCTTGCAGAGAAGCGTTTCGGTGTCCATTTCGAGGACCTGGTATTTCAGCGACGAAGAGCCGCAGTTGATGACGAGTACTTTCATGTCGGTGTTCTCCTTTTGTGTTTCAGTCGTTTTCGGCACGGAACGGTGTCCGGCGGTAATCCGCGTAGGCGGATCGGTTGCGGTTGTGAATGAGGTTCCAGAGGTCCGTCGCGCGGATATCGAGCGCGAGAGACGCACGGAACGAATCCGGATCCGGAGAGGAGGACGCGAGCGATTCGGCCTCCTTCGGGATGTTCGTCAGGATCGGAACGGAGCCGTCGCCGTTCTTCTTCGCGGCGCGGAGGAGTTTCGCGCCAGTCTCGTTGAAGGCAAGCAGACGCGCATACGGAAGCGTACGGACCTCATCGGCGCGGATATCAAGAAGCGTCTGGGTACAGAGGCGGCGGATCCGCGCCGTCGGATAGCGCTTTGTACGGACGAGAAGCAGCAATTCGTCGAGGTTTTCGGCGTTTTCGATCGAGTTTTTCAGCCGTCCGCCGAGACCTTCCCCGCCCGCGGGAGCGGATTCAATCTGTTCTTTGGTTGACAGTAATATCTTATACGTCAACAGTTCGTAATACCGCCGTTCAGCTTCCATATCGCGCATCGCGCGGCGGATGACGGACGCGGTCATCAGATGGGATTCGCCCTTTCGCGGGACGGCGATGAACGGAGCGTCGAATCCGAGCCGTTTCGCGGCTTTTAGATATTCGATTCCGAGGATATCGTTCGACCCTTCGAGGAGTGACGCCGCTTCTTCGCCGAGAACGCCGGAAAGCGCCGCTTCGCGCGCCTTCGGGAACCCGTTTCCGCCGTCCAGCTCCCTCCGGAGGATTTCTCGGAATTCCTCCGGCTCCTCCGCAAGAACGGCCGCGACGCGCTCGAGTTCCCCGATCGATCCGGATTCGCTTCCGAACGAGACCGCATCGATCATGCCGAGCGAACGGAAGATCCCGATCGAACCCGCTGCAAACGTCTCCGCCGATCCCGTCGCGAAATACGTCGGAAGCTCCAGAACGAGGTCGACGCCCTTTTCGACGGCCGCCTTCGCGCGCGCCCATTTGTCAAACACAGCCGGTTCGCCGCGCTGCACGAAGTTTCCGGACATGCAAACGACCACCGCATCCGCTCCGGCTCGTTTCTTCGATTCCGTGAGGTGGTATTGGTGGCCGTCATGAAACGGATTGTATTCGGCTGTGATTCCGAGGACCTTCATCAGTAGGATTCGTCCTGGGTCTTATAGAGCAGATCGCGGATCTCGTTGCGGTTGTTCTGCACGGTCGAATTTGCGGCTTCGAGCGTTTCGTTGACCTGGGCATACATCGTCTCGAAGTAGGATTCCTTCAGGCTGTCCATTTTGTTCTGGAAGTCGTAAAGGAGGCCGTCGATGTATTCAAACGTCGAGAGCTTCAGATCCTTCGCGTTGTCGTTCGCGGTCCGGACGATCTCGTCGGCACGGCGGCGTGCTTTTACGGTAATGTCGTCCGTTTCGATCAGTTTCTCGGCTTCGCGCTTCGCCTCGGAGATGATGTCCTGGTATTCCTGTTTCGCTTTGGCGAGGATACGGTCCTGGTCGTTCGTGATCTGCTGGGCCTTCGTGATCTCTTCGGGGAGAACGCGGCGGATGTCGGCAACGACGGAGAGAATATCGTCCGCGTCGACGAGGATCTTTCCGGTCAGCGGAAACGAACCGCTTGTATCGACGATTTCTTCCAGTTCATCGAGTAATTCCAAAACTTTCATGGTTCCTCTCCTTTAAACTTCATAATTTGGAGACATTATACCATATTGATCCCGTCTTGTACACGGCCGTTTTCAAAATCCGTAGTACGAAACGGCCGTTTTTCCGTAGCTGCGCTCGCGGAGAAGCCGGAACCCTTCGCATTCCTCCGGGAAGACATCGCGCCGGTCGTGTTCGAGCGCGAGAACGCCGTCCTTCGCCAGAAGTCCGAGGCGCGCGGTCTCCTTCAGAACCTCTCCGTAAATCCCAGCCTGATAGGGCGGATCGACGAAGATGACGTTTACGCGTCCGGCCGCCTCTTCCGCAACACGCGAGAGGACCTTCCGCCAGTCTCCCAGGAGAAAGATCGCATCGTTCGAGCAGCCGCACGTCCTGCAGTTCTGTTTCACCAGCGCCATCGATTCCTTCGAGACATCACCGAAATAGACGCGCAGCGCCCCGCGCGAGAGCGCTTCGATTCCGACGGCACCGGAGCCTGCGAAAAGATCGACGAAGACCGCATCCGGAACCGTTTCCTGAAGCGAGCTGAAAACGGCCTCACGGACCTTGTCCGATGTCGGGCGGACGTCGTTCCCGACCGGGGATTCGAGTTTCCGGCCTTTGAATTTTCCTGCAATGATACGCATATTCGTTTCCTTTCCGTTCAGCGGCCCGGTTCCTGGACCTTCGAGAGATAGTCGGAGAGTTTTGCGCGTAAAAGCGCATTCTCCGGTGACGTGAGCAGCGGGTCCTCCGCAAAAAGATCCGCGCAGGCGGTCCGGACGCGCTCGAGGACCTTCCGGTGGCGCGAGAGATCGGCGACGTGAAGCTCGGGAAGACCGTGCTGGCGAAGTCCGAAGAACTCGCCGGGACCGCGGAGTTCGAGATCCTTTTCGGAGATCAGGAACCCGTCGGTCGTCTCGCAGAGGATCGCGACGCGCTCCTTCGAAACGTCGGAGGGGTGTTCGTGAACGAGGATGCAGTAGGACTGATCGCTCCCGCGTCCGACGCGTCCGCGGAGCTGATGGAGCTGGGCAAGCCCGAAACGTTCCGCGTTCTCAATCAGCATCACCGTCGCGTTCGGAACGTTGATTCCGACCTCGATGACGACGGTCGATACGAGGACCTGAACGTCGCCGCGTGCGAACGCCTCCATCACCTCGTCCTTTTCGGACTGTTTCATCCCGCCGTGGAGCAGGCGGACCGAAACGCCCGGCAGAAGCGCTCCCGCTTCGTCGAATACGGATTCGGCCGAATGCGCCTCCACCGCTTCCGAATCCCCGATCAGCGGGCAGACGACGTACGCCTGACGGCCCTTCGCGACTTCCTCCGCGAGAAAGCGGTACGCCTTTTTCCGTCCCTTCGCGGAGACGGCCGTCGTCCGGATCGGAACGCGTCCCGGCGGGAGCTCGTCGATCACGGAAACGTCGAGGTCGCCATAAAGGATCGCCGCGAGCGTCCGCGGGATCGGCGTCGCGGTCATGACGAGAACGTCCGGATTCCGTCCCTTCCCGACGAGACGCGCACGCTGGGCGACGCCGAAGCGGTGCTGTTCGTCGGTGATGACGAGGCCGAGGTTCCGGTATTCGACGCTGTCCTGGATCACGGCATGCGTTCCGATGAGAAGGTCGATCTCCCCGCTTTTCAGCGATGCGAGGATTTCCTTCCGCTCCTTTGCGGTCGAGTTTCCGGAAAGAAGCGCCGTACGGATCCCGAAGGCCTCAAACAGCGGTTTTAAGCCGTCGTAATGCTGTTTTGATAAAATCTCCGTCGGCGCCATAAAAACGGCCTGAAAGCCCGATTTGACGGCTTTGAAGACGGCTGCGGCGGCGACCGCCGTCTTGCCCGATCCGACGTCGCCCTGGACGAGGCGGTTCATCGCGGAGGGAGCCTCCATATCGGACTCGATCTCGGAGAGGACGCGCGTCTGGGCGCCGGTCAGCGCGAACGGAAGACGGCGGACGAAATCGGCGGTCCGGACGTCCTTCGGGAATGCGATCGCCCCTTCCGTCTTTTTTCCCGATCCGCGCAGAAAGACAAGGGCGGACTGGAGGAGAAAGAGCTCGTCGAACACGAGCCGGTAGCGCGATTCACGGAGGCGCTGGCCGTCCGTCGGGAAGTGGATGTTTTCGACGGCATACGAAAGCCCCGCGAGGTTTTCGGCTTCGCGGACATGTGCCGGAAGATGATCCGGGAGAAGCGGTGCATACGGGAGCACCTGGCGGACGTATTTTCGAAGGTCCGCGTTCGAGAGTCCTTCGGTCAGCGGATAGACAGGGAGGATACCCGGCGGCTCCGAACGGCCGTCCGTTTCGTTCCAGGCCGGATGGACGAGCTGGAGACGCCCGGCGCGGCTCGTGACTTTTCCGTAGAATTCGTACGTCTTTTCCTTCGAGAGCGTCTTCGCAAGGTAGCCCATATGGAAGAAGACGACCTCGACGCCGCCCGTTTCGTCACAGACGAGAAGCGAGATCCGTGCCTTCGCACCGAAGCCGTTTCTCAGAAGGATCTGTATCTTTCCGCGGATCAGCGCCGTCACTCCCTCCTCGAGCGAGGCGATCGGCGTAAAGGCGCGGCGATCCTCGTAATCGGACGGGTAATAGCAGAGCAGGTCTCCGAGCGTTTCGATGCCGACGCGCCGGAGCGTCTCCGCCTTCTTCGGTCCGACGCCTGCGAGCGCCGTTACGTTGTCGGTAAGCGAGACGGACATGGCGTCAATCCCTGTACGAAACGTCCTTCATGTCGATGATCCGGTTCGTCGTGAAGGTCGCGGTAACGATCAGTTCGACCGAGCTGACGATGACGCCGGTCCGGTCGAAGATTTTCTGTTTCAGGGCATCGATCAGCCAGTACGCGCTCTTTTCGAAATCCATTCCGTCACGCACGATCAGATAAAGGACGATCCGGAGACGTCCGTTTTCTTCGGTAAAATCCATCGAATCGAGGTATTCGGTCCCGGTTACTTTCTGGATCCAGTCGGGAATGTCCCCCTTGTATTTCGCGATGCGGATGTCGTCCGAGAAGCCGTGTACCGTCTCCTCGATCAGGCGGCGGAAAACGGGTGCGTGGATGATGACCGTACCCTCTTCGTTTTCGGTTTTGATCTGGATGTTCTGTGCCATATCCGTATTGTACCATAGGACAGGCCGGTAATTGTCGCAAAAAGAGCGAAAAATCTGCCCTTTTTTTGAAAAAAGTATTTGTCAACCACAAAATCGTGTGTTATAATCTACCTCGCTGTGAATAAGGCAAATAACTCCAAGGAGGTGTGAAGATATGTCCAGAAAATGCGAGATTTGCGGTAAAGGTCAGGTTTCCGGAAACAACGTAAGCCACTCGAACCGTCATACGAGAAGAAAGTGGAACGCGAATATCCAGTCGATCAACGTCGAAGAAAACGGAACCGTCCGTACGATGAACGTCTGCACTCGCTGCCTCCGTACGATGCGCAAAGTCGAAAAGGCGTAAGCGCCCTTCTCCGCCATCGATAAGCCTGTCCCGGTCGGGACGGGCTTTTTCTTTTCTCCCGCCGGATCGGGCAGAAAAAACCAGCCCCGCGTCCAACGCGGGGTTTTCCGGACAGAAAAAGCGGACAGGTTTTATCCTGTCCGCTTTATCCGTTTCCGGGAATCGTTTACGCTCTCGTGTATTCGATCTTGCCGTCGATCATCGTATAGTCGATCTTAACCTTGTGGAGATCGTTCGTGTCGATCGCGAGAACGTCGCGGTCGCAGACGATGAGGTCCGCGAGTTTGCCGACCTCGACGGAGCCCTTGATGTTCTCTTCGTAGGACTGGTAGGCGGCATTGAGGGTGCAGAGGCGGATGGCCTGGAGGACCGTAACGGCCTGGGCCTTCGAGCACTGGTAGTTCGCGCGGCGGTCATAGCGGTTGACCATACCGTCGATCATCTCGAATCCGACCGGGCCCGACGGAGCGTCGGAGTGGCAGGACGCCACGACACCGGCTTCAAGCATCGACTTCACGGCGCCGAGGTATTCCTCGCGCTTCGGTCCGTAGAAGCGGGCAAGGTTCTTGCCGTTGCGGACCTGGAGGCCGGCGTTGACGGACGGGCAGATGTTCATCTTTGCCATGCGGTCGATGAGATCCTGGTCGACGAGCATGCAGTGTTCGATGCGGTGGCGGCGGGCCTTGAAGGCTTCGCGCTCGGCGTCGGTCTTGCATTCCGCGAACGCGGCTTCGTATCCTTCGACCATATGTTCGATCGCCTGGTCGCCCATCGCGTGGGACGTGCACTGGCATTCGTGGGCGTCGACTTCTTTGATGTAGGCGATCGTCTCTTCGCGTTCCCAGCCGTGTTCGGACGGAGCGTTCGGATCGTGGGAGTACGGTTCGCGCGTCCAGCAGGTCGGGCCGCCGGAACCGCCGTCGATCATGAACTTGCAGGGACCGACGCGGAAGTGTTCGTCGCCGAGACCGGTCACGAAGCCGAGCTTCATCCAGTGTTCGTTGTCTTCGAGGGAGTACGGCTTTCCGAAGATGGAGTGGAGCGCCATATACGAACGGATCTTGAATTCGCCGGATTTGCAGAGTTTCTGCATGATGTGGTAGGACGGAGCGTCGCATTCGCCCATATCGCCGACGGAGGTAATACCGTTTTCGAGGCACTGCTTCTGAGACTTGAAGGCGGCTTTTCTCTGCTGCGGTTCGGTGTATTCAACCTGGCCCCAGAGCCAGAAGTGGGTATGGCCGCGGACTTCGCCGGTAAGCTTTCCGTTCACGACGACGACTTCGCCTTCCGGATACTTCTTCGCGTCTTCCGGTCCGTAAACCTTCAGATATTCGAGAGCCTTCGAGTTATAGATGGAGTTGTGGCCGTTCGCGGTCATGGCCTGGACGGGGTTGTTCGGCGCGATCGCGTCGAGCTCCGCAAGCGTCGGATACCGCTGTTCCTCAAGTTTCGTCGCTTCATAGCCCATCGAGGAGACCCACTGGCCGGGTTTCTTCGTGTCGACGACTTCCTTCAGGACGGCGAGGAGCTGGGGAATGTTCTTCACACGCGTAAGGCCGGTATCGATCATCGCGGAATCCAGTTCGGAACTGATCATGCCGTTCAGGATCGGGTGATAGTGGCTGTCGTTGATGCCGGGCATCAGGGTACGGCCCTTGAGATCGATGACCTTTGTCTTTTCATCGACGATCTTCATCAGATCTTCGGTCGTTCCGACGAAGCAGATCTTATTTCCCTTCACGCCTACGGCTTCCGCGATCGAATCGTTTTTGTCAACGGTAATGACTTTACCGTTCACAAATGCGATGTCTACATACGAGAAATCGAAATTCATGCAGTTAACCTCCTTTATATGGTTCATGAAACTGTGTCGGGTCATTATCAAACGCAGAGTGCATTGTTACAAAACACACAATTCCGTATTCAGTATAGCAAATCCCCCCTCCGGCGTCAATCGCTTTCCCCGTTAATTCCGCGCCAGGATCGCTCTGATGAGCGCGTTCATCTCGCGGAAATGCACTTCGCCGGGCGCCGTCAGAATCAGGTAGTTTCCCTCGCGCTGCGGGGAGGTTCTCAGCGTCTCCGGAAGAGCGTCTTCAGGCGTTTCGGCCGTTCCGTCTCCGTCCGGATCCGCGCCGAAGATCTCCGCGAGATCCGCGACGAACGATCCGCCGATCGTCTCTCCCGGAACGGAGAGCTTCCATTTCCCGCGGTCGAGCGAGAACGTATACCCGCTCCGGAAGCCGTAGTACGGCGCGGCATCCCGCGGTGCGTCGCCGGAAACCGCGAGTTCCGTCCGTCCGGGAACGATCTTCCGGACAACGAGCGGTGCGCTCCGGTCCGTCCCCCGGTATGCCGCAAGCGCCTCGTAGTAGACGATCCGGTGGAGGTCGAGCTTATCGAGGATCCGGAGCAGACGCGACAGCTGGACGACGTCGTCGCGGTTGTGGAGGAGGATCCTTTCGCGCTCCTCCGGATTTGCGAACGCTTCGTACTCCTCGTAAAGCGCAACCGATTCCGCACCCGAGATTTCATCCGAGCGTTCCTCCGCGAGTCCGAGATACGCCTCGACCGACTTCTGCCTCAGACTCGGCAGAATCCCCGGCAGCGGCGAATGGTACCGGCAGACGCGGTAGAGATCGAGTCCGCGCGAAGGAAGCCACGACGGCTCGATGCGGCAGGCCCTGCAGCGGTATTCGAGATACGGCAGATCGAACGAAGCGCCGTTGTACGTCACGATCGTTCTGTTCCGGTTTAACAGTTCGTTTAATTTCAGCAGAAGCGCTTCTTCCTCCCCGCGGGAATGCGCGAAGAGCTGAACTGCGCGGATCGACTCGCCGTCCGGAAACGCAAGTCCTGCGAGGATGACCTTCGAATATTTCGGCGAAAGGCCCGTCGTCTCGATGTCGAGAACACACCAGTCCTCTCCGAAGTACTCCCGGAACGGTTTCGACGTATACGGTTTTTCGGCGATCGTCTCGCGAATGATTTCCATATAACAGCCTTCCTTTTTCAGGCGATTCCGTTTGACATTCCGCGCAATAAATTGGTAGAATAATTTGTTAGTGCGAAAGGAAGAAAAAATGCCCGCTCAATTCACGAAACAAAACCGAAACGGAATCCTCTCCCAGTACCTCGGCCTCCCGAGACAGGTCTATCTTCTCGTCTTCTCGAAGATGATCTGCGCCTGCGGCTATTTCGTCTACCCGTATATCACCCTTTACCTCTCGACGGTCATGGGGTACGGGACCGATACGATCGGATGGTGCAGCTTCGCGTTCGCGATGTGTTACGTTCCGGCCGCCTTCATCGGGGGAAAATTCTCCGATAAATTCAGCCGCAAGAAAACGTATCTCGCGTATATGCTCCTTGCGGACGTGTTTCTCTGTCTCACCGGCATCCTTACCGGCAAGCCGATCCTGATCGTCACGCTTGTCTTCTTCTACTTCTTTGACAATTCCCTGGCGCCGCTCTACAACTCGCTCGTCATGGACATCACGACGCCCGACAACCGTCAAGAGGCTTATTCCCTCGGTACGCTCGTTTTAAACATCGGCTTCTCGATCGCCCAGGTCCTCGCCGGGTTCTTCTTCCTCGACCACCCGAACTGGATCTTCTACGGTATGGCGTTCTTCAACTTCATTGCGGTCGTTCTGCTCTTCATCTTCCTCAAAGACCCGAGGAAAAAGACGCCGCTCGAAACGGTCGAGGGCGAAGCGGACGTCGCGGAATCGCTCCAGCGCGATCTCGCGAACGACGCGACCGGAGCCGTCGACGTGAACGAGCCGTTCCTACGCGTTCTCGGAAAGCGCCCGCTTCTCATCTTCTTCGCGATCGCCTGCGCGCTCCTGACGTTCATCTACGCGCTCTATATGTACATGATCCCGCTCCATATGCACGAGCTCTTCGGCGCGGAGACCGGTACCCGCTGGTATTCGATCCTCTGCACGGTCAACGGCATCGCGATCATCGTTCTGACGCCTTTCCTGATCCACTTCACGAAAAAGAAGAGCCCCGTCTTCAATATGGCGCTCTGCGGCCTCGTCTATCTCGTCGGCTTCGGCGCGTATATCTTCGTGGAATCGCCATTCCTCTTCGTCCTCTTCTCGCCGATCTGGTCGTGCGGTGAAACGCTCTACTTCGCCAACAACCCGACCTTCGTCTCGAATTACGCTCCCGTCACCCACCGTGCCCGCTTCCAGTCCTTCGTCGACGTCGTTGCGAAGCTCGGCAGCGCGACCGGCCCGCTTCTGATGGGCGCATTCCTCGTTTCCCACTCCTACAAATCCGCGTGGACGGTCGTCGCGATTATCTCCGCCGCCGCGATCGTCATCTTCCTGACCCTGAGCAGGCTCGAACAGAAACAGCAAAAAGGAGGCGGCGTTTCCGCATCATGAGTTCCAACCCGCATCGTCTTTCGAACATCCGCTTCATCAGCCAGTACAAGGGCCTTCCGCGTTCGATCTACATCATCGTCGTCGCGCGTATGCTCGTCATTATGGGCCACTTCGTCTACCCGTTTATGGCGACGTTTCTCCGCAACCAGTTCGGCTATACCGACACGCGGATCATGCTCTACCAGTCCCTTCTTTCGCTGGCGTATATCCCCGGCGCCCTGATCGGCGCAAAAATCGCCGATAAATACGAGCGGAAAAAGACGTTCGTCATCTGCATGGCGACGGCAGACCTCTTCTTCATCATCTGCGGGATCCTCTATACGCATGAATTCATGCTGATCCTGCTCGTCGTCGCGTTCTTCTTCCTGAATTCGAGCTTCCCGATTCTGACCTCGATGGCGATGGATCTCACAACGCCCGCAAACCGCCAGGAAAGTTTCTCCCTGATTTCGATCGGCCTGAACCTCGGCTTCGCGATCGGCCCGAAGCTCGCCTCGACGTTCTCTGCGACCCATCCCCAGCTCCTCTTCTTCGGCCAGGCGTTCCTGAACCTCTCCGCCGTCGCGCTCGTCCTCTTCTTCATCAAGGACACGCACCCGACCGAAAAGGACATCGCGGAGGTCGAAGCCCAGTCCGACCGCTACCTCGAAGCCGCTTCGAGCGAGCCGTTCGGGCGGATCCTTCTTCACAGTCCGCTCTTCCTCGGCTTCCTCGCCGGTGCCTGCGGCATCTTCTTCATCTACTCGATGTTCTTCTCCGTCCTTCCGCTCCAGCTCGGCAGGACGTTCGGAACGCTCCTCGGCAACCTGATCTACGGCAACACCTGCCTGATCAACGGCGCCGGCATCGTCATCCTCGCGCCGTTCATGGTCATGCTGACGAAGAAAAACAACCCGCTGAAGAATCTCTCCATCGCGGGTCTCTTATATGCGCTCGGCTTCGGCCTCTACGCCACCGGCGCCCAGACGATCGCCCTTCTCTATCTCTTCGCGGCGATCTGGACGACGGGCGAGGTCCTCGTTTCGGCGAACATGTCCGTCTTCCTCGCCAACCACGCGCCGATCACCCACCGCGCGCGCTTCCAGTCGATGTACGACGTGACGAACGCATGCGGAAAGGCCCTCGGAACGTCTCTCATCGGAACGTTCCTCATGTCCCACACCTACGCCGACGTCTGGCACATCATCACGATCATCGGCGTCTGCTGCGCCGCGCTCTTTGCAGCGCTCTGCGCGATCGAAACGAAACAGATGAAAAAACGCGCCGCCGGACGGTGACGCGCTTCGGACAGTTCCGCTCCTGCGAAGCTTTTTCCTGACGGAAAACCCCGCTTGAGAGCGGGGTTTGTTTTATTTCGTCTTTCGGTTCAGACGGACGTGGAAGATGAACTGGAGAGCCGCCGCGACGATCCAGAACGCGCCGAGGAAGAAGGCGCAGTGGAGGAAGTAGTCGCCCGGAAGGATGTTGATGATCGCATCCTCGGCCGGGTCGAAGATCCAGTCCATATTGCGGAAGAAGACGTGGTGGAACGCGACGAACGCACGGTCGAAATCGATCGCCATCGCGGCGAGGAAGACGGCCGGAAGCGCGATCGTCACAACGCCGGAGACGAGAAGCGTCCCGCGGTGGAGACGGCGGTCGACGGCGCGGTAGACGAAGTACACGCAGACGAGGAAGCCGATGAGCCCTGCGACGTAGAACGCAAGGAACAGGACCTTCACCTCCGCGAAGTGATGGGCGCCGGACGCGCTGTAGGCGAGGTCCGGAAGCGCGAATTCCCCTCTCCGGAACGGCGACAGGAATTCGATCATCGCGCGGTAGTTCCGGAAGATCACTTCGACCGGATAGCCGGTCGTTTCGGGAAGCCGGAGCGCCGTCATATCGCGAACGAAGGGCTGGTTCGTCAGGCAGATCGTCCCGAGGCCGAGCGCCGTCGCCGTAAAGAACGCGGCGATGCCGAGAAGGATCCCGTGAAGCCACGCGATCCCCTCGGTTCCTTTATTCTGGAAAAAACGATCGTTCTTTTTCATACGTATCCACCGGAGCGGCCTTCGGCCGCCCGTTTCATATTCCGTGATGGAGCGTGACCTCGCCGGAGGAGAGCGATACGTGTTTTCCCTCCGGAAGGACGACCATCAGATTTCCGTTTTCGAGGACCGACGTCACGACACCGTAGTAATCCCCGCCGTTCAGCGTAAAGCGGATCGAACGGCCGAGGAGGAAGCTGTGTTCCTGATATTCCTCGATCATTTCGTGTGGGAACGGTCCGCCGTCCCACGTCCGGACTTCGCGGACGATTGCGTCGAGGACGCGCCCGCGGAGTTCTTCACGCTCCGCTTCGTTCCCGCCGCCCGGGAGCGTCGCAAGATACGTCTTCGGAAAGACGACGCCCGCGGAATCGGCGATTTCAGCGGGGAAATCGTCCTCGCCGAACAGATTCACGCCGATTCCCAGAATAATCGCTCCCGTGGCCGATTTCGGGGCTTCCGCGAGGATCCCGGAGACCTTCTTCCGGCGGATGAGGATATCGTTTACCCACTTGATCTGAGGTTTCCTTCCGGTCGCCTCCTCCGCAAACGGCTCAAGCGCGCGGCGGACCGCCGTTGCGGCGAAGCACGTGAGAAGCTGGTCCTCTCCGGGAGGCGCCGCCGGCCGGAGGACGAAGCTCACGTAGAGTCCGTTTCCCTTCGGCGAGTAAAACGAGCGGCCCATCCGGCCGCGTCCCGCGGTCTGTTCATTCGAAACGACGGCCGTTCCGTGGGGAGCGCCCTCCTTCGCGAGTTCCTTCGCGACGCGGTTCGTCGAATCGCAGGTGTCAAAAAATACGGTGTTTTCAGGCAGGTTCATATCATTCGGCCTTCCAGAGGCCGTGGAGGTTGCAGTACTCGTAGACGGCGACGACTTCGTCTCCGTCGCAGATCCGGAAGCACTTCTTCGGCTCTTCGCCGGGCCTGAGTTCCTTGAGCTGGACGCCGGTCTTCGTTTCGAGCGCGATCCATTCGATGTAGTGGGCGTCGAGCATCGGATGGGCGACCGAGCCGACCTCCACGACGACCTTGTTTCCGTCGACCGTATAGACCGGGACGTGTTTTTCGTACGCGCCGTCGGACGTTCCGGGGATGAGTTCCTGCATCGGCTCGCCGCAGCAGACGACGGGGACGCCGGTTTTTTTCACGATCGCGATGATCTGGCCGCAGTGGGCGCAGCGGTAGAATTTCAGTTCCATTTCGTTCTCCTTTCCTACAGGGGAATTCATACGGTTTTCGGATTTTCTTCGGTCCGGCGGGGCGATCCGTTCGGCCGCTGCCCGCCGTACCGTTATTGTAGCATACTTCTTCCGCCGTGTCGCGGAAAAGTCCGCAGCCGGGAATAAATTCGTTTTATGCAGGCTCCTCGTCCGCCTCCCGCCGGACCGTCTCCGCTCCGCTCACGACCTCGAGTTCCTTCGCGAGAAGCGCCGCCTCGAGACCCGCGAGCGCCGCGAACGGGGCGAACTGTTTCGCGCGGTTCTCCCGCGACATCTTCGGGCGGCGGAATCCCTCCCGCGGCCGTTCGCTCCGTTCCTCCGGCTTTTCCGTTTCCGGACCGTTTCCGTCTCTCATTTCTTATGTCCTCCAATCTGGCCGTTCCGCATCCGCGTCGTCGCGGCCTCCTCAAGATCCATCCCCTTCAGGAGCGCGTTCCGCCCGTAGCGCTCCTGGATTGCGAGGATCGCGGCCTGTTCGCGGAGATCGCGTTCGCGTTCGGCCGCGGCGTAAAGCGTTTCGTACGCGTTCCCGGCTCCACTTTCGCCCCGCACACGGAGCGCATCCGTCCCGCTTATAACGTCGCCGAGCGTGAGCTGGCGTTCGCCGTCCGCCCGCGTAAGGTTCATCGCGGTGAGATTGAACCGCCGGACCGGAAGGCGCGGGTCGGTGATCCGCTCATACGTTTCCGTCACGCCCCGGACGATCTCCCGCGCGCTGTTCGTCGGGAGCGCGAACGAAGCCGTCCCCCGGACGGACGGGAGCGCAAGCTTTCCCGAATACCCGACGTAGAGCGTCACGGCGTCCGTCTCCAGGCCGTGGTGAACGAGATCCAGCGCGAGGCGGTCGGCCATCTCCCGGACGACGAGGCGCGCGTCCCGGAACGGGTAGTCCTTCCAGAGGACCTGGCCGGTCGAGAGGCAGTGCGTTCTCGGACGGTAGGATTTGATATCGGCCATCGTACACGTTTCGCGGCCGTACGCGTGGTCGATGAGAAGCTCCGCGTCGATCCCGAAGAGCCGGTAGAGCAGCTCCGGATCCGCCTCCGCGATCCCGCGCATCGTATCGATCCCGTAGCGCGCAAGCGTTTTCGCCGTCCCGCGCCCGATCCGCCAGAAGTCCGTAAGCGGCCGGTAGTCCCAGAGCCGTTCGCGGTACGATTCCTCGGTCAGCTCGTCCATAAAGTCCGCGGCGCGTTTCGCGAGAACGTCGAGCGCGATCTTCGCGAGGTAGAGGTTCGTTCCGATCCCGCACGTCGCGCGGATCCCCGTTT
>Ga0079305_1002396_pt1 | contig 16563 bp, 14 predicted proteins | sample LMS_cellobiose_e_FD_79183 | JGI IMG/M metagenome (GOLD analysis project Ga0079305, IMG submission 79183) | Rumen-fistulated moose microbial communities from Alaska, USA - LMS_cellobiose_enrichment | ecosystem: Host-associated > Mammals > Digestive system > Stomach > Rumen fluid ... | reverse complement strand
GGATGACGACCAGCGCCGTGTCTCCCGGAGAAAAGACCTTGTCCAGCTCCATCTGGCCCCGCAGTTCGTTGCCGGCGGTGAAGCGCTCACCCTCCACATCGACTTCGAGCTTCTGGGAGCCGTAGAGAAGCAGACCGTGTTTCGTCAGTCCCGAGTTGTCGACCGAGAGCACCGCGGCGCGGACGGTCCGGCCGGTCCGTTCGCCGAGAGGCTGTTCTCCGGGGACGAGAAACATCGCCCCCGCCGCCAGCAGGACAGAAGCGATGAAAACGACCTCGCGTCTGTGCCGGGTGAAAAACTTCTTCACAGCAGAGTCTTGAGTTTCCGGGCGATGTCGCTGTTTTCGATGAATCCCACGAAAAGTTCCGCGCCGACGCCCTTGCTGGTGGTCAGCACCGGCAGCGCGGTGTGGGAGCCGCTGGTCCAGCCGATCCCGGCCTTGCCGGCCATGACGAGCCGCGCCGCATTGGCAAGTTTGTTCTTTTTGAACCCGTCCTGAAGCACCTTGAGCTCCTTTTCGTTGACGACCATGGGATCCTTTTTGGGATCGCCGGTGAATTTGAAACCGAAGTTCTCGGCGAGAAGTTTTCCGGCGTCTTCAAAAGAAAAATCGCTCCTGGCCTTGCGCGCCGCCTCGACTTTCGCGGCAAAGGCGTCGTGGGAACACTTCTGATTTATGAGCCGCTCCATGTAAATGGCGTATCCCGTTCCGGCGAATCCCATGGTCATGCCGCCGGTCTCGTGGTCGCCGGTGACGATGATCAGCGTTTCATCGGGATGCCGTTCCGCGAACTTGAGGGCCACGCGGACCGCTTCGTCGAGAGCCAGCACTTCGTGGAGATTGCCGGCGGCCTCGTTGGCGTGGCCGCACCAGTCGATGGCGCCGCCTTCGACCATCATGAAGAACCCCTTGGGATTATCCAGAAGTTCGATGCCCTTGGCCGTGTATTCGGCGAGGGTCGCCACATCGCCTTTGGCGTCGATGCTGTAAGGAAGTTTCCCCTTGGCGCCGACGGCGAGGACCTTCCCCTCCCCCGGACGCAGGGCCAGCAGTCCGGCCTTGTCGCGCACGACCTTGTAGCCGGCTTCGGCAGCCAGTTTGTAGATGTCCCCCTTGTATTCGGGAGCCTTCCTGTCGTCGTTCTTCTGGACGCCGCCGCCGCCGAAGTAATCGAAACCGGAGTCGATCAGGTCCAGTCCGATGGCGTAATACTGGGAACGGAGGGGACGGCGGGCGTAGAAGCCCGCGGGCGTGGCGTGATTGATCGTGACCGAGGTGACGATGCCGACCTTTTTGCCGCTGCGCTTGGCGACGTAGGCCACGGACTCCAGTTTGCGCTTTCCGGAAGCGTCCATGCCGATACGCCCGCTGCGCGTCTTCTCCCCGCAGGCGATGGCCGTGGCCGCCGCCGCGGAATCGGTCACGAGGCTGTTGACGCAGTTCGTCCGCGTGGTGGCGTGGTACGGCAGCGTGTTGATCGCCAGCTGTCCCCTCCCCATCTTGCGCGAGAACTCGTCGGCCACCATCCGCTGGGGCGTGGCCATGCCGTCGCCGATGAAAAGAAACACATACTTCGGATTTTTTCCGTAGAGCGCGCACGCGCAGACGGCCAGAACAAAAAGAAACGACAACTTTTTCATAAGATCCCCCATGTATTGGACACTGCTCTTATAACATACTCCGAAAACGGACATTATGCAACAGCATTCCGCGAAAACAGGCCCTTTTACTCAAACAAAAACAGCGGGTCGCCCCGCTGTTTTCGTATCGGATCCTGACGCAGTGCCGTGTCACAGGCTCTGGCAGACGGTGATGACGATCTCGCCGTAGATGTCCTCGGCGCTGCACCCGCGGGAGAGGTCGTTGAGCGGCTTGGCCAGTCCCTGCAGAACGGGACCGTAGGCCTCGGCCTTGGCCAGACGCTGGACCAGTTTGTAGCAGATGTTGCCGCAGTTGAGGTCGGGGAAGATCAGCACGTTGGCGGAACCGGCCACGGGGCTGCCCGGGGCCTTGGCCGCCGCGACTTTGGGCACGATGGCCGCATCGGCCTGAAGCTCGCCGTCGCAGACGATGTCCAGCTTCTCCGCTTCGACCTTGGCCGCGAACTTGGCCGCCGCCTCGCGGATCTTGACCAGCACGTCGTGATCGGCGCTGCCGTGGGTCGAGAACGACAGGAACGCCACCCGCGGCGTCTTGCCCAGCAAAGACCGGTAGCTCTTGCTGGTGGCCATGGCGATGTCGACCAGCTGGTCGGCGTCGGGGTCGGGATTCACGCCGCAGTCGGCGAAGACCAGCACCTCGTCGCCCGCGGGGGCGGGAGAGGCAAGGTCCATCACGAAGCAGCTGCTGGCGCTCTTGATGCCGGGCGCGGTGCCGATGCAGTGGAAGGCGGCGCGCAGCATATCGGCGGTGGAGGCGATGCTGCCCGCGACGAGGCCGTCGACCATCTTGCGGCGGCACATCATGGCGCCGAAATAGATCCGGCTGGACATCATCTTGCGGGCCTTCTCGATCTCAAGTCCCTTGGCCTTGCGCATTTCATAGAGTTCCTGCGCGAAATCCTCGAAGAGGGGGCTCTTCATGTAGTCGAGGCACTCGAATTTGCGTTCGGCGATCCCGGCGTCGGCGCAGGCCTTGGAGATCTCTTCCTCGGTGCCGAGGACGATGATCCTGCCGACGACCTTCTTCTCGACGGCCATATTGGCGGCCTTGACCACCCGGGGATCCTGTCCCTCGGGCAGAACGATGGTGCGGCTGACGGTTCTTGCGCGTTCGGCGAATTTTTCGATGGCGGACATTTTTCAAACCTTTCCTGTAAAAGTGGTTCAGTTCTCGGAAACGATCTTCATGGTGGTGCGGGCGATCATGAGCTCCTCGTCGGTGGGCATGACGATCACCTTGAAGGCGCTGTCGGGCGTGGAGATGACTCCCTGCTTGCCGAAGCACTCGTTGTTGCGGACGTCGTCGATCCTGAGCCCCAGAGGTCCCAGCTGGTCCATGACCATCTTGCGGATCTCGAAGGAGTATTCGCCGATGCCGCCGGTGAAGACGATGGCCTGCGGCTTGCCCACCAGCACGTAGTAGGCGCCGAGGTACTTGACGATGCGGCGGACGAACATCTTGACCGCCAGCGCGGCGCGCTCGTTGCCCTTGTCGGCGGCGGCCAGCATATCGCGCATATCGCCGGTGCCGATGCCGCCCACGCCGTAAAGTCCGGATTTCTTGTTGAGGATGGTATCGACCTCCTTGGCGGTGTGGCCGACTTCGACCAGACGCAGCACGGCGGCGGGATCCATGTCGCCGGAACGGGTCCCCATCATCAGTCCCTCAAGCGGGGTGAGACCCATGGTGGTGTCGATGACCTTTCCGCCCCTGATGGCGGCCATGCTGCACCCGTTGCCCAGATGGCAGGTGATGATGTCGGTGTCTTCCGGCTTCTGCCCGAGAAACTTGGCCGTGGCCAGCGTCACGTAGTGATGGCTGGTGCCGTGGAAGCCGTACTTGCGGATCCCGTACTGCTTGTAATACTCGTAGGGGATGGCGTAAAGATAGGCCTCGGGCGGCATGGTCTGGTGGAACTGGGTGTCGAACACGCCCACGTTGGGCACGCCCGCCATGGCCTTTTCACAGGCCTCGATACCGGCCAGATTGGGGGGATTGTGCAGCGGTCCCAGGGGGAAGCACTCGCGGATGACATCCTTCACTTCGGGGGTGATGAGCATGGGCGCAGTGATCTTCTCTCCGCCGTGGAGAACGCGGTGGCCGACCGCGGAGATCTCGGAGAGGCTCCTGATGACGCCGATCTCGGGATCGGTCAGTTTTTCGCAGATGCGGCTGACGGCTTCGGCGTGATCCTTGACGGGGATCACCGCTTCGAACTTGAAGCCGTCGGGGCGCTTGTAGATGAGATTGGGCGCGTCGCTGCCCAGACGTTCGAACAGCCCCTTGGCCAGGACCTGCTCGTTTTCCATGGCGAACAGTGTGAATTTGAGCGAACTGCTGCCGGCGTTGATGACCAGAACTTTCATTGACTTTTCTCTCCCGTTTTTTTGAAACTTCGAACCGTAAAAAACAAAAACGCCTCCGGAAAGGATTTTCCGGACAGATCACGTGAAAAGCGGGGACGCCGTTCACTTCTTTCTGAAAACAATGCGCCCCTTGGTCAGATCGTAGGGGGACATCTCGAGCGTCACCGCGTCGCCGGGAAGAATACGGATGAAGTTCATCCGCATCTTGCCGGAAATGTGAGCGTTCACCACGTGCCCGGTCTGGATCTCCACCCTGAACATCGTATTGGGCAGAAGTTCCCGGACAACGCCGTCGACTCTGATTACATCGTCTTTTGCCACGTCAGTATCTCCGGTTCATTATCGGTTATAAGTACCATGTGTTCGAAATGCGCGCTCCACGAGCCGTCGCGGGTCCTGACGGTCCAGCCGTTATGACGGTCGACGACGATCCGCTCGCTGCCCAGATTGAGCATGGGTTCGATGCAGATGACCATGCCGGGCACGAGCACGGGCCCGCCGCCCCAGCCGGTGAAGTTCGGCACTTCGGGGGGCTCGTGAAGATGGATGCCGCAGCCGTGCCCGACGTATTCGCGCACGATGCCCAGGCGGCTTTTGCGGGCGGCGAGCTCCACCGCCCGGCTGATGTCGCCGACGCGCCTGCCGCTTCTGGCGGAAGCGATCCCCTGCATCAGGGCGGAACGGGTCCCGTCGAGGAGCCGGCGGATATCGACGGAGGGATGGGGGTCCATGCAGACGGTCACGGCGGTGTCGCCCAGAGCGCCGTCGAATTCGACACCCACGTCGAGACTGACGATGTCATGCTCGCCGATGACCCGGTCGCAGCTGGCGATGCCGTGGACCACCTCTTCGTTGACGGAAATGCAGACGTTTCCGGGATAGCCGCGGTAATTGAGAAAGGCGCTCTTGCCGCCGCTGGCCCGGATCAGTTCGGCGGCGCGCATATCGACGTCCATCGTGGTCATTCCCGGGCGGACCGACTCCGCCAGCAGATCGCGGATCTGGGCCGTGACCGCCGCGGCGCGGCGGATGCGGACGATCTCCTCGGGAGTATGGACATTCTGCCCTTTGGACATAAAACTACTTCTCCAGGGCTTCGATCAGGCGGGAAAGGATCTCGCGGCTCGAAGTGGATTCGATGGTCAGCAGCTGACCGGACTTTTCGTAGTAGTCGATGAGAGGCATGGTCTGCTTGTGGAAGACCTGCAGACGGGACTTGGCCGTTTCGACGGAGTCGTCGCTGCGCTGATAAAGCTGCGAACCGCACCTGTCGCAGACGCCCTCGACTTTGGGCGGCATGAAAAGTTTGTTGTAGATGGCGTCGCAGCCGCGGCAGTTCAGCCGGGCGGTCAGACGCTCGATGAGCATCTCGTCGGGCACCTTGAAGTACACCACCATCTGGAGTTTCCGGCCCAGAGCCTTCAGCGCGTCGTTGAGCAGTTCGGCCTGAGCGACCGTGCGGGGAAATCCGTCGAGGATGAATCCCGCCTTGCAGTCGTCTTTGGTCAGACGGCTGCGGACCATGCCCGCGACGATCTCGTCGGGGACCAGCTGTCCGGACTTCATCAGGGCGTCGGCCTTTTTGCCCAGTTCCGTGCCCGCCGCCACTTCCGCCCGCAGCAGGTCGCCGGTGGAGATGTGCGCCAGAGGATACTTCTCGAGGACCTGTTTCGAAACGGTCCCCTTTCCCGCGCCGGGGGCGCCGAGAAAAACCAGATTGTGTTCGGTACTCATTTGGATGAACTCCTTTTACGTAGATATTCCAAAATCGAGCCGGCGGGGATCTGAGTCTGTTCCCCGTCGGCCATGTTTTTGACGATGGCGGTATCGTTCGCGATCTCGCTTTCGCCGCGCACGACGGCCAGCGGAGCACCGCTTTTGTTGGCCTCTCTCAGCTGCGCCTTGAAGGAACGGGCTTCCAGTTCGAGCTCCACCGGGATCCCGGCGGCCCGGAGTTCATCCGCCAGAGCCAGATTGGCGAGGCGGGAAGCCGGATCCAATCCGACGAGATAGGCCGCGGGTCCCGCGGGCGCGGGCGCCTTGACGCCGAGGGCTTCTCTCACCAGAAGCAGGCGCTCGACGCCGGCGGCGAATCCCACGCCGGGCACGGGACGTTTGCCGCCGGGCAGGAAAAGTTCGTAACGCCCTCCCCCCGCGACGGCGGTCTGGGGCCCCAGCGCGGGGTGGGTCACTTCGAAGACCGTATGCACGTAATAATCCAGTCCGCGGACGAGCCGGGGATTGACCCGGTACGGAATTTTCAGCGCGTCCAGCGCCCGGCGCACTTCGTCGAAGTAGGCGCGGGAGTCTTCTCCGAAACTTGCAACGTAGTCGGGACAGCCGGCAACCACCTTGCCGCAGGACTCCTGCTTGCAGTCGAGGATGCGCCAGATGTTGCGCCCGAAGCGGGCGCGGCAGTCGTCGCACATGGTGTCGAGGTGCCCGGCAAAGTAGTCCCGGAGAAGTTTTTCGGCGGGGACCCGGTCTTCACCGACGCCCCGGGTGTTGATGTCGAAACAGAAGCCGTCAAGGCCGATGGCCCGCAGGAACGCGGCCAGCATGGCGATGCATTCGGCGTCGATCAGCGGGGCGCAGCGGCCCACGTTTTCCACGCCGATCTGGTGAAACTGGCGGCGGCGGCCGGCGGCGGGACGTTCGCCGCGGAACATGGGGCCGAAGTAGCGGACCCGGTGCTCCACCTGATTCATCACGTCCGTGCCGGAGAGGGCGCGCATGACGCCCGCGGTCCCCTCGGGGCGCAATGTGAGACTGCGGCCGCCGCGGTCGGTGAATGTGTACATCTCTTTCTGAACGACCTCGGTCTCGCCGCCGAGTCCCCGCTGGAAAACCTCGGTGAACTCGAAAACGGGAGTCCTCAGTTCGCCGTAACCGTAACGGGAGAAGATCTCAGAACCGATGCGTTCGATTTCACGCCACTCCCGGGCTTCGGGCTCGAAGATGTCCGCAGTCCCGGGCGGAGGAGAACAAGCCGCCATGATGCACTCTCCAAAAAATCAGCAACGCCCGACGAAAATCATTTCGTCAGGCGTGCGTTCATTCAGTTGCTTATCGACCCGGTCAAACATCATCTTACTTGAAATCGGCGGGATCGAGCTTCTCGACGGCTTCCTTGAGTTCTTTTCCGGCGCGGAACTTGACGACGGTACGCTCGGGGATCACGACCTCGTGCTTGGGCTCGTTGGGATTGCGGCCCTTGCGGCTCTTGCGGACTTTGATCTCGAACACGCCGAAGTTGCGCAGTTCGATGGTACGGCCGGAAATCAGCTCCTCGGCGATGTAGTCCAACACCTTCTGCACGGTTTCGGCGACCTGCCCCTGATTGAGGCTCGTCTCGCGTGCAATTTTTACGACCAGATCACGTTTCGTCATAATGAAAACTCCTGTATTGAAAATTTGTGATGAACTGGGCAATACAAAATGCAACTTTAATAATATTACACCAAAATCGCGTTATGTCAACCCCGTTTTGAGGGAAAAAACCGCTTTTTTGCCGAAAAAGCCCTCCGCGGCGGACGAAAACGCGTTCCTTTGTTTGCAAACGGAACGCTTCCGTGCTATATTTCAGGCAGTACACACGCAACCACGATCAGGGAGACCATCCGCCATGAGCCGACTTGCCTTCACCGTTTTTTCAGATCTGCACCACCACCCCGCCTGGTACAAGACCGAAGCCCCGGAGCGCCTCGCCGCGATCCAGCAGCGGGCCGTAGACAGCGGCTCGGAGTTCCTGCTCCATCTGGGGGACTTCAGCCACCAGCCCTCCCGGTGTCCGGAACTCATCCGCCAGTACAGGGAATTTTCCCTGCCCGGCTACTTCGTTCTGGGCAACCACGAGTTCGACATCGACTATTGCGAGACCGTCCTCGAGACCATGGGGCTGGAGAGCAACTACTATTATTTCGACCGCTCCGGATTCCGCTTCATCCAGCTGGACGAAAACTACTTCCGCGATTTTCCCGGCGTATACTTCCACTACTCGGCAAGGAATTACTTCGACCATCCCCAGTCCCGGGACTGGATGCCCCCCGAGGAGATCGACTGGCTGCGGCAGACCGTGGAGAGTTCCCCGTATCCCTGCATTCTCTCAAGCCACGCGCCTCTTGACTACCCCAACGGCGCGGGCGTCAAATGCAAGGAACCCGTCCGGGAGATCATCAGAAACTCGCAGAACACCCCCGGCAAAGTCATTCTCTGCATGAACGGCCATTACCACCGCACGGGGCTGGACATCATCGACGGCGTCGCCCGGCTGGACGTCAACTCCGCCTCGTTCAACTGGGTGCCGACGCCCCACTATCTCTTCCCCGAGGAGTGGTACAGGATCTACGAGTGCGCGGGCAATCAGGTGATCTACACCGATCCCCTCAGCGCCGTCGTCACGCTGGACTCCGACGCGCGCACCGTCGACATCGAGGGGTGCAAAAGCTCTTTTCTCTACGGAGTCAGCACGGAGAAGAGCGGCAACAAATCGGGCTACCGCCTCTGCACCCCCGACATGGTCTCGGGACACGTCGATTACTAATGGTGGGCGTAGAAGCCGTAGAATTTGCCCTCGGGCACGGAGTAGCGCAGCGTGAGGCCGCCGCCGTCGGACTCCCGGCGAACGTATTCGTAATACGGAGGGAGGGGCTCCCGGGACAAAATGTCTTTCCCCTTCTTTTCGACCCTGCGGAAGGAATACCACCCTTTTCCGGCGTAGTCGAGAAAGTCCTTTTCCGAAAGGCGGCACTCCCACTTGAAGCCCATGGTGGACCCGCTGACTTTGATGTCGTGTGCGCCCGCGGGGAAATAATGTTCTCTCTGCCACTTGAAGAGATGGGGGATGGCCGCGATGTCGTTTCCGGTATAAGTCACGTCGCGGCCGGTGCGGCCGAGGATGAGGCCCGCGATCCCGAACAGAATGAACGCCAGAACCGGCCCCGCACAGCCGAAGACCGGCGTGTTTTTGTGACGTCTGAAGGGAAAGACGACTCCCGCGAAAACCGCCGCCAGCGCCGTCACGGGCAGTCCCAACAGAAAGGCGTCGCGCTCGAAATACCACGCAAGGCTCAAAAAGACCGCCCACAGAAGAAACGCGGGCACCAGCCACAGCCCGACGCTCTGCAGACGGGAGCCGGGAGCGTCGCCGACGGGCACATCGGTCGCAAGAAGCGCCCCGCGGGCGATGTTGAAAATGGTGACGGCAATGACCAGAAAACAGCAGAGAAAGACGACCGGCTCGCTGACGCCGCGAAATCCGGCCTTCTCCAGCAGCAAGAGGGGAACGAGGCACGCGAGCAAGGCCGCCGGGGCGCACGGAAGAGCGACGAAAACAAAAAAAGCGATCCGGCGCAGAGCGCGGTAAACGCATTCCGGACCGGATCGGGAAGTCATGCCCGGAGCCTCAGAGGCTGCCGGTGAGGTCGTCGGAACCGCCCAGCGTCGTCAGGGGCTGATTGACCAGATCGAAGGGCTTTTCCGCAGGTTTTTCGGAACTCTTCTTCGCTTCTGCGCGGGTCAGGCGGCTGTTGTATTCGGCCTCGGCCCTGGCCAGTTCGCCCTCGGCACGGACCCGGGCCGCGTTCAGCTCGGCCTTGACCGCGTCGAGGCTCTCGGAGTCGATCTTGCTGACGCCGAGGGTGTTCAGCACCTGAAAATAAGCCACGTACATATTGCCCAGAGAAACGATCCGCGTGATCTCCTTTTCGGCGGTCTCGAGGCGGATGTGATCGAGTTCGAGCTGCGAGAGTTCGCCCGTGGACTTGCGGTTGGCGACGGCCCAATCCAGATTCTTGCGGTAGGCGTTGTAGACCCGGTCGTCGATGGCGAAACGCTCCTTGACCGACATGAGGTCGGAGTGACTGATCCTGACCTGAGCCATGATGCCCACGCCCAGAGAATAGGCCTTGGCCGCCTCGGCGTCGGCCATGCTGTCATAGGCCATGTAGCTGGCGATGTGCTGGGGCAGTTTGAGCAGATTGTACGCGGCGGTGATGCCGATGCCGTACCACGACGCATGGTAGAGGTAACTGTTGTTGTCTTTGGTGAAGTCGATGAAGACCCTGGCCGAAGGCATCATCTTGACCAGCTCCTTGCGGCACTCGGTGACGTTGATGTGCTTGCGCATATCGGTCTCGTAGAGTTCCGGGCGCTCCAGCAGGGCGATCTGCTCGAGAAGAGTGAGTTCGGGGAACTCCATGCGGGGGATGCTGTCAAGCACGGACTCGTCCACGCGGATCTTGCCGGAGGGATCCAGCCCCAGCAGCGCCCGCAGTTCGACGCAGCTGTTCTCGTAGTTGCGGATGTAACTGGTCAGACGCTTTTCCATATCGACGAACTGCCGGGTCTCGTCGAAGGCGCGGAAGGGAGTGATGGCCTTGGACTTGCTCAGTTTCTCGATAAGCTCGTAGCGGCCGCGGCAGTCTTCGAGCAGTTTGCGGGTGATGCCGATGGCCCGCTGGGCGGCGGCCACCTTGAAGTAGGACTTGACCACGTCGAGGGTAAGGTTCTGACTGGTGCGGCGCAGACGCTGGCGCTTCATCAGTTCCCGGTCGTGGGCCTGAACGGTGTTGAAGAAGGCCAGACCGAAGTCGAGAGTGGAGAGCGCAACCTCGGTGCTGAACACGTTGACGTTGCGGTCGGTGCTGGTACTGTACCCGTAGGTCATGCCGGAGCCCGTGATCTTTTCGCTGGAAGACGCGGCGGTGTTGCTCCGGGCGGTGAAGGTGTTTTTGACGTTGAGTTCCGGCAGCATGCCCAGCATCTCGGCGGTCTTCTGTTCGCGGGCCACCTGTTCTTCGAGCTGACGCACCTTGAGTTCGAGGTTGTTCTTCTGGGCCAGCTCGATGCAGTCCCTGAGCGTGAGGGTCTTGCCGTCGGCAGGCTGTTTGAAGCGCGAGGCCTCGAAATGCTTCATCGCGTTCTCGGCGCGCTCGTTCCGGAAATCTTCCTCGGATTTGCATCCGGCCAGCACGGCGGCGGCCAACACGGCGACGGTCAGCACCGCGGAAAAAAAAGTCTTTCTCATGTTGCACCCTGTTGAAATACGGTTGATCGATACTCTGCACACCCGTTAACATAACCCCGCGGACCGGAAAAGTCAATCCTGTACCGGAACTTTTGACGAAATTCTCGAAAAATTTTTCCGCCGAAACCTCTTTTGAAGCCGATTTTACCGTCGTCCGGCTCTTGCATTGACCGGGAACGGGTGATATATTAAACGGAATGCAAATTCGATTTCGGGTTTTCGACAGGGTATACTCCGTCATATTTTTGTGGAAGGCGCAGCGTTATGGAAAATCAGTACAAGCAGACCGGCAAGCGAATAGAAGAAATACGTCAGGTCCTCGACATCCCCGTTTCGGAAATGGCGAAACTCACGGAAATGAGCGAGGAGGAGTATCTCAGGCACGAAAGCGGCGAAGTGGATTCCCCCTTCTCGTTCCTCTACACCTGCGCCAAGCGTTTCAACGTCGACGTGAGTTCCCTCATCGCCGGCGACTCACCGAAGCTGTCTTTCTACACCGTCACCCGCAAGGGCGGCGGACTGCCCATCAAAAGAAGAAAAGATCTCCAGTATCAGCACCTGGCCGCCCGGATCAAGAACCGCAGCACGGAGCCGCTCCGGGTCACCGCCCAGTATCAGGACGAGAGTCTGCCCATCGAGCTTTCGACCCACTCCGGGCAGGAGTTCGACTTCGTTCTTTCCGGTCAGCTGCGCATCCAGCTGGGCAGCAAGGTCGAGATCCTCAATCCGGGCGACAGCGTCTATCTGGACGCGGGCCATCCCCACGGCATGGTGGCCGCCAACAAGGAGGGATGCGAATTCCTCGCCATCGTCATCCGCGGCGAAAGCGAAGAGCCGCTGGAGTTCGAGACCGACGGCGGCGAGCCCGAGAAAAAAGGCAGACGCCGCCTGATCTACCAGGACTTCATGGAGGAGGTGCTCGACGAGAACCAGCACCTCAAATCCGTGCGTTTCCACTATCCGGACAACTTCAATTTCGCCTACAACGTGGTGGACGAACTCGCCCGCAGATACCCCCGGAAACGGGCCATCGCGTGGATGAGCCGCGATCACGAACGCCGGGATTTCACCTTCACCGAGATCTCGCGCTACTCCCAGCAGGCGGCCAATTACTTCTCGTCTCTGGGCATCAAAAAAGGCGACCACGTCATGCTGGTGCTGCGCCGCAACTGGCAGTTCTGGGTCATCATCAACGCTCTGCACCGGATCGGCGCTGTGGCGCTTCTGGCCAGCAATCAGTTCCTGCCCAAGGACTTCAAGTACCGCTTCGAACGCGCCAACGTGCGCGCGGTGATCTGTTCGGTCAACGGGACCATGACCGACGCCGCCGAAGAGGCCGCCCGCGGCGTTCCCTGCGTGGAATTCAGGATCGCCGTCAACGGCTCCTACAAAGACTGGCTGAATTTCGACGAGGAATTCGTCAAGTATTCCGACGTCTTCCCCCGTCCGGCCGACCTCAAGGCGACGGATCCGGCCATCATGTTCTTCAGTTCCGGCACCGCCGGGTATCCCAAGGCCATCGTCCACTGCCACACCTATCCATTGGGCCACATCATCACCGCCCGCTGGTGGCAGCAGGTGGATCCCGACGGTCTGCACCTGACGATTTCAGACACCGGCTGGGCCAAGTCGCTGTGGGGCAAGATCTACGGCCAGTGGCTCTGCGAATGCGCCGTCATGGTCTACGACTTCGACCGCTTCGACGCCGACGACATCATGAACCTCTTCAAGGACTTCGGCATCACCTCGTTCTGCGCGCCGCCGACCATGTACCGCTTCTTCATCAGGGAGGACCTCTCCAAGCACGACTTCTCGAGCCTCAAGCACGCGGCCATCGCGGGCGAGGCCCTGAATCCCGAAGTCTTCAACCAGTTCTACAAGGCCACCGGCCTCAAGATCATGGAGGGCTTCGGTCAGAGCGAGACCACCATGGTCCTGGGCAACATCATCGGCATGGTGCCCAAGCCCGGCTCCATGGGCAAACCCTCTCCCCTCTACAACGTGGAACTCCACGACCCCGACGGCAATCAGGTCAAGTCCGGCGAGGTGGGCGAGATCGTCATCAAGGCCGAACCCTATCAGGTGCCCGGGCTCTTCGTCGGCTACTACGCCGAAGACGAGGCCAACGCCGCCAGCTGGCACGACGGCTTCTACCACACCGGCGACACCGCGTGGTGCGACGAGGACGGCTACTACTGGTACGTGGGAAGAGTCGATGACGTCATCAAGTCCTCGGGCTACCGCATCGGTCCCTTCGAGATCGAATCGGTCATCATGGAGCTGCCCTACGTGCTGGAATGCGCCGTGGTCGGCGTGCCCGATCCCCTGCGCGGCCAGATCGTCAAGGCCTACGTGGTGCTGACCAGAAACCGGAAACCCTCCGAGGACCTGGTCAAGGAGATCCAGAATTACGTCAAGACCCATACGGCGCCCTACAAGTACCCGCGGCAGGTGGAGTTTATAGAAGCCATGCCCAAGACCACCAGCGGCAAGATCCGCCGCAACGAACTGCGTAAAATGAGCAAATGAGCGATGAGGTGACCATCGTTCCTGCGGAAAGCCGGGATCTGCCCGCCGTCGCGGCCCTTGCGCCCGAGATATGGCAGTACGCCTACGGAAACATCCTGTCGCAGGAGCAGATCTCCTATATGCTCGAACTCATGTACGCGCCCGAAGTTCTTCAGGCGGACTTCGACCGCGGCGTGAAATTCCGGCTCATCAAGTGCGGAGAACGGATCGTCGGGTTCTTCTCGTTCTTCGAGTGCCAAAGGGTCCCTCCCGTGCTCAAGCTCGACAAACTCTATCTGCTGCCGGCCTTTCACGGCCGCGGCATCGGCAGTCTGGCGCTGCGCCGCCTGACCGAATGCGCCTCGGACGCGGGCTACGAAGCGATCCGGCTCAACGTCAACAAACGCAACGCCCGTGCGATCGCGGCCTACACGAGAAACGGCTTCAAGAAGAAGGAAAGCGTCAAAAAAGACATCGGGAACGGGTTCTTCATGGACGATCACGTCATGGAAAAGAAACTCATGTGAAACGGAGGACCCGGCTGTGGCAGAGGGCGGCAAAGTAAAATCATTTCTTTTCTTCATCCTGAAACTGGCCGTGGCCGGCGCGGCGGTATGGTATCTGTTTCCCAGGGGCGAAGACGCGGAGGCTCTCAAGAAGGGGCTGGGCAATTTCGATCCCTTCTGGGTCGCGGCGGCCGCCGCCGTTTACTTCACCCATATGCTCGTCGCCGCCTGGCGCTGGGGCCGTCTGGCCCGGATGCTGGGCGTCGATCTCAAGGGTTTCGAAGCGGTCTCCCTCACCATGCAGGGGTACTTTTTCTCGCTGGTCATTCCCGGCGGCGCCATCGGCGGAGACGTGGTCAAGATGAGCGTCATCTCCAGGCGTTCCCCCTCGGGCGAAAAATTCGAAGGCGTGTTCACCGTGCTGATGGACCGCATCACGGGCATGATCGCCCTCTTCGGCATGGCGCTGGTGCTGATCCCCCTCTGCCGTCAGGTCCTGATGCGGGTGCATCTGCCGGGGCTGCCCCCCCATGAGCATCTGCAGGAACTGCTGATGGCCGGAGTCATGCTGCTGTGCATCGCGGGACTGGCGGCCAGCTGCGTCATTTTCTTTCACCGGCAGGTGAGCAAGATCGCCCTTTTCAAGTTTCTGATGGACTTCGGAGACCGGATGACCCATGGCATGGTCTCGCGCATGACGGCGGCGACCGACGTCTACTCCGGCAAGTGGCGGGAACTTCTGTACCTCATCGCCGTCAGCGTCTTCGGCGTCCACCTGATGACGGCCATCCCCGTCTGTCTGCTGCTGACCGCGCTGGACGTTCCGTACAGCGTGCTCACGGTGGTCACGGCGCTGACGATCGGCAACATCGTGGGCCTCATTCCGCTGTTTCCCGCCGGGGTGGGCGGCCGGGACGTGGTTTCCGTCCTCATCATGACCGCGGGCGGGATCCCCGCCGCCGAAGCGAAGACCGTACAGCTGGTGTACACGGCGATCCTGCTGTTGACCAGTCTTGCCGACGGTCTGTTCTTCGTCTTCGACCGGGGCGGAAAAAGCGGGGACCTTCCACAAAAGGAGGAGATGCATCCATGAGCGGGACACAGATGGAAATGAATCTCAATCCGGACCGGGACAGCCGGCTGAAAGAGGCCCTCGACAGCGGGCAGTTCGTCACGCTGATCGAGACGCAGGTGCCGCCGGGCGAAATGGACAGATCTTCGGGCATCCGGCGCCTCGAAGCGCTGGAGAGCGCCGTTCTCGGCCGGTCCGAAAGTTACGCCGCCCTTGCCGTCGTCGACAACAGTTCGCGCCCGGATTGGAAAGCGGTGGAATTCGCTGCGGCCCTCTCTGAGGACGACCGCAACCGGCATCTGATCTATCTCTCGGGCACGGGAGCGGACCGGAAAGCCGTTTCCGATCTTCTTCAGATAGCCGCCAACGCCGGTCTGCGCAATATCGTCCCCGTCTCGGGAACTGTCCCCGAAAAGGACCGCACCGCCCGGAGCTGCGGCAAAATCGCCTTCACCGAAAGCACCGAAACACTGAATATGCTGTCGGCCCATCCCGGCGGTTTCTATGCGGGCGCGACGGTCAATCCCTTTCAGTACACGCCGTGGACTCTGCTGGGAAGTTACTACAAGATGGTCAAGAAGTTCTCCTGCGGAGCCGGTTTTCTGGTGACGCAGGCCGGATGGGATATGCTCAAACTGCAGTCGCTCACCTGGTTTCTCACCGGACGCAATCTGTTTTATCCGCACATCGCCCGGCTGATCCTGCTGTCGCCGGAAAAAGCCGAGAGCATCCGTTCGGGCGGGATGCCCGGCATAAAGATCTCGCGGGACATGAAAAAACTGCTGGACAGAGAACTGACGCTCTCGAAAAATCAGTTCGAAGCCGCCCAGTACCGCCGGCTGGAACTGCAGGCCGCGGGCTGCCGCCACCTGGGCTTCAGCGGCGTTCAGATCTGCGGGGCGGACACCCCCGCAAAGGCCGAATTCGTCATCCAGAGAGTGCGTTCCGCGCTTGAGGAATTCCCCACATTCGGAAGCTGGCTCGACGAATACAACGCCTTCATGGCCAGCACCGAAATGGCCCCCTTCGCGGACGACTTCCAGCTGTACGACCGGGTCCTGCACCGCAGTTACCCCTTCGATGCGCCGCCGGAAACGCGGGAACTGCCCGCGCCCGACGTGTCCTTCGCGGAGAAGGCGGGGTATTTCACCAAGTCGTTCCTGTTTTCCGGAGCGGAGGGGGAGACTCCCGGACGCGCCGGCTGTCTCAAGCGGCTGCTGACCGGCTGCCGGACCTGCCGGACCTGTCATCTGCCGAAAAAAAGTTTCATCTGTCCCGCGACCTGTCCAATGAAGCTCGTGGACGGCATCTGCGGCGATGTGGAGTCCGACGGCAGCTGTCCGGTCACGCGCCAGGAGTGCGTGCACCACAAGATCCTGCGCCTCGCCCACTGGCGCAACCGGCTCCCCGAACAGGAAAAT
>Ga0079305_1002395_pt1 | contig 16575 bp, 17 predicted proteins | sample LMS_cellobiose_e_FD_79183 | JGI IMG/M metagenome (GOLD analysis project Ga0079305, IMG submission 79183) | Rumen-fistulated moose microbial communities from Alaska, USA - LMS_cellobiose_enrichment | ecosystem: Host-associated > Mammals > Digestive system > Stomach > Rumen fluid ... | reverse complement strand
CCAAAGCCGCCGCCGAAGCCGCCGAAGCCGCCGAAGCCGCCACCAAAGCCACCGCCGAAGCCATTGCTGACCTCAGTTGCAGTGCTTTCCAGTGTTAATTCCGTCGTCTCATCACCGAAGCAGACCGTATAGGTCTCGCCAACAGCGAGAGCAGATGTGCTGAATGCAACGGAGGAATAGCTGCATGGCGGAGTGTAAGAAAGGACCTCGTTTCCGTCCGCGTCAAGAACACGGAAGGATGTGCCTGCCGCTGCGGTACCGCCAGGATTGTACAGAACGGCGCACTGCGTGCTCTTTTCACTAAACGCCTCGGTCATGGTAGAGCCGCCGCAGGCGATGACGTCGCCGCCCGTGACGATGCAGACGCCGCCGCTTTCGCTGCCGAAGTCTATGGCATTGTTCATGCCGTCGCCGGTCAGGCTGATTCGGATCGTGCCGCCATCTATATAGACACTTCCGTTGGCGTTGATGCCGTCGTCCGTCGGATAGATCTCAATGTCGCCGCCGGTAATATCGACGGTCAGTGCCTCAATGCCTTCGTAGCATTTCTCAATCAGGATGCTTCCGCTCGCAATGCAGATATCATCATCACAGTGGATCGCATCGTCCCCGGCACTGATCGTCAGGTTGGCGGCCATGAAGCGGAAGCTGTCATTCACATGAATGGCGTCAGACGGCGCAGTGATTGTGATTGTGCCGCCGGTAATGACCAGCGTGTCATTCGCATCGATGCCGTGCTTGTACTGTGCAGTGATGGTTAGGCTGCCGCTGCCATTGATCGTCAAATCATCATGAGCGAAGATGACGCCGCCCGTATTGTCTTCCAGCGCTGTCTCGGAATATGATGCACCGCTGGTGAAGGAATTTTCCGTCCCGTCACCAAGCGTAAGGAACACCTTGTCCGCCTGATCGACGCGCAGACAGGCATCATCAGAGCAGTTGACGGTCACACCGTCAAGGCGGATCCAGACCTTGGAGGAATCTTTCGCGTCCACCGTGATGCTGCCGTCTGTCAGCGTTCCGCTGATGACATACCAACCGCCGCCGGAGATCACAACGCCACCGTCATATGCATACGCGCCGCCGCCGTTGACTTTAGCGGTGTCACCCTGCAGTGTGATGATGGTAGCAGAAGAATCGTCCCACTCGCCGTTTTGATCGTTGGCGGTGAACCATTCTGTTCCGGTATATGTTTCTGCGTCCATGTCGCGGACGACCGTGATACCGAGCGATTCGCCGTTCATGAATAACACGGTCAGCAACAACGCGAGAACTGTGATGATAATGCAGATCAGATCTATGTGTTTATGCGTAGACATGAAGAGCTCCTTCAATGCTTCCGTCAATGACGAGAGCCATGATGTCAGATTTCCAGCGATTTCTGCATTTATGCTATAAACTATACAGATAATGATTAAAATAATCTTAAACCACTTAAGAATGACATGTAAACTTATTGTAAATTCTCAAAGTGCGTATCCTTGCTTTGCAGGAAGAGAAGGGAATCTCAACTTACCGAGTTTGCAAAGATCTGCTTCTGAATGACTCGAATGTGAACGCATGGTTGAAAAACGATGATGGGAGGAAAGTCTCCATATCCTCAGCCAGAAAGGTGTTGTCGCATATAGAAAGCATGTGAAATGCAATGAATTGCGCGAATGCGTGATTGGAATAAACTGTGCCGGAGACCAAATACCGGCCTGAAACAACAGACCGGTATTCTTTAATTCAACCTTTTAGAACGATGCATGAATCAGTTTTTGTTTCTAAACTTTCTTATGAGCAAGAGTTGAACTGAATCCGACTAATACAGCGGTCATTGCTCCGAAGAATCCGGAGCAACGACCGCTGCATTTTCAGACTTTCCCATTTTCTGAATAGATCATTCTTTATCCTCACCTGGTTTTTCATCGTCTACAATTTCAAAACACGCAGGTGGGAACAAATATGAATCATGGATTTCGGTCATTATTCTATACCAACCCTTTTCAATTGCCATTACGTCATATACTTTCCCAGTCCGCATTGCAACAAGGTCTTCACCGATGTATTTAACTTTCATATTTGACTTCTCCAGAGCATACACAGCTTTGACTCCACATTTCTGAAATCAGTCAGCATCAAGTTCTGCCTGAGCTTCGGAGATGAGTTCCTTTGTATTCTGGATCAACCCAGAGATAAAGGGATCCTCCTGACGGCGTTTATAGAAGTGTACAAGTGATGCACAGAGAAGCCTGTGCGCTTCTTCGGTGTCTTTCTCTACGCCGATGCCGCGGAGCAGGCACTTTCCGACACGAAACAGCGCATCTGCGGTGCTAAAACAGTCTTCCTCTGATTTCTGACACTGCTGAAGAGCGCGGTTATAAACCATAAATGCGTACTTTTCGTTTTTCTCAACGCCATATCCGCTCATGAAAAGGTCACCGAGTTTATAGAGACAGTTGGCATCGTTAAAAAGAAGCGCCCCAAGGGAAAAATACCGATATGCTTCCCTGTAGTCTACCTCCTGATGACGGCCGTAATAGAAGCAGTAGCCGCAATTGCAAATTGCGCGACGTTCGCCGGCGTCAGCTGCAATTCTGTAGAGTTCAAATGCTTTTTTGTAATCTTGCTCGACAACGCGCCCAGTGTAATAGAATGTGCCGAGATTGAGTGCGGCAGTCGGCATGTTCTGCTGCATGCACAGATTATAACAGTCAATGACTTTTTCCAAGACTTTGGGATCCTTACTGTCATGGTGGTCCACTGCCCATTCAAACACCCTATCCCAATCTCCGCATTCGATTAACCAGTCGATTTCTTCGCCTTCGTCATCATACTTATCCCACCGATACGGCTCAAGGGCGCCTTGGGCGTTGTATTCTTCCTCTGTGGCGATGCGGATAATGTGCTTCGTCTGGTTGACGGGATATGGGGCGTTTTCTTCCATGCGCGGGTGGCAGTATTCAACGATGCCGATCCGGGGTTTGTTTCTCCCGCCGAATGGTACCTCGACGAAGGAATCCGGTTCGATGTAGCCAGAGTCGGAAATGTACGAATAGATGCGATTTACACCCTTAACAAGAACGCCGCAGTACCAATAGGTTTTCCGATTGTGATGTATAAAGAAATCAAGATTAAACGGAAGCCCTTCGGTCAAGCCTTCGTGGTGGCTCCTATCTAAATAAATGTTCTCCGCTTCCGCAGCTTCAAATAGAGCATGATGGATTTCAAAAAGTTGTTTATCCCAGTCGCAAAAGTGGAATCCAACTTCGCTGACCAGGCGGCTTGTGGTTGTTCGCGTGCCATCTGGCAGTTCTTTGATTTTTGCCATAAGTGTCGCCACTATAAAAGCAACTGCATTTTCTGGGCTTTTCATGTCTAGAGAACCTCCTACAACTTTTCTGAATTGTGACTGCTCTGTGATTGTTGAATATTGGGGGAATGATTTGGGAGCATACGGATACCTAATAACCAACCGCTGAAACAGCGTATTCGGCTTGCTCCTTTGTGAATCCGTCAAACATTAGTTGCTCTATTAGTCCTTTCTTTGAAAAACCCATAAATTCAAGATACTCCTTTGCTTTCTGCACAGCTTGCCCGTTCCAGTCCACGTCGATATTATCTGCGGCAATTGTTGCTGCTTCAGTCTCAAAGCCGTCCAATTCAAGCTGATCGATTAGTTCATTTCTTGAAAAAGCCATAATAGAAATGTATTCTACAGCTACCCGTATAGCATTCTTTTCTTCATAACTAAAAGCAGTCTCAGTCAGTACCTCAGTACTGCAACAAGTACGGTATGCTGGTGCCACATATTCAGGAGAACTAGTCGTTACAACTTCTTGCTGACACTGTGCATTTTGCTTGAGCCCGTGCTGATTCTGATAAAAATCAGTCCAGAACTTTTCCATCACTTTTCGGCGTTCTTCCTGCTTTTTCAGCTCTCTTTTATATTTGAGCTTAGGCCCAACTATCTTTCCATATCGTGCAAGCTCAAATAGGCCCCAAAGCAAAAGGATGGTCGTAAGAAATGCCATAACAGCCTCCTTTCCTCCAAAACAGTCGTAACAAATAGTGCTGTCCTATGATCACAGGATACAAACGAATCTGTGCAAAAGTATGTACAGATTCATAAAGCTAGCTGGTTCCGAGGGGGGGTTGACAAATCCATTTTGCTGTGCTATATTATGGCTCCGCAAGATTCGTGCACGATCTTTGCAGCGATACAACAAAACAAAATACCTATAAGAGATGCGCGAGGGACAAGCCCGATGACCGCACGGCAACCTCCCAGAGAGAAAGGTGCCAAAGCTTGTACGATAGGTCTATACCAGTCTCGCGACTGGTATTTTTGCACCTATTTTTCGGGAGGAGGCCAGAAAGATGAGGTGCTTTTTTATTCTCGAAAAATACTGCTTAACCGAATCTTACGACGTAGCAACACATTGGGGAAGGTTTCGATTAGACCGGGGCGCTTACGAGGATTACCTCTCAGGAAAGCTTTGGATTTCCTGGGTTCCGGGAAAGCGTAACCAGCAGATGGCTGTGCCACAGTTAGGCGCGGTACTTCCTCCGGATGTTTCTGATGATGCCATACGTTTGCGTGATATGGCGTCCAGGAGAGGCCTCTACACTGTTCTGCAGAACAGGTATCCGGGCAGACAGGCTGCCATCCCGTATAAGCAGCGGATGAGTGACAGACCTATCGATGAGCTTACTCTCTCCGTTCGTTCGTTCAACGGTCTTATGAGGGCTAACGCCGACACTTTTGGCCGATTGGCCAATCTGATAGGTCAGGAGAACGGACTCAGGTCTGTCAGAAACCTCGGGGCAAAAAGCGAGGCGGAAATCACGCGGTGCTTTTTCGACGCCTGCTATCTCTGCCTGAGTCCCAATGAGCAAGCAATTTACTGGCAGGAAACTATCAATGGCATGGAAGAAAGTGTTTGAACGAAATCTCAAAAAGGAGGGCATACATGAACCTTGACAATTTCATAGACCAGTTTTTGCGCCTCAAAGATGACTTCATCCGCGATGCACGGGTGCATAAAGTCAGCGCCGGCAATCTGCTCGACTGGATTAAAGAACATCTGACTCCGGAAGAGTATGCGGATGCGAGCGCACTGGGCTTCGCATCGCGCGAAGAGGAATTTGCCTTTTTCCTCAAGGCAAATCACCACTTCCGCAAATCCGATGCCGTTCAATCCTTCCTGACACTGCTCCGGCGCGTCGGACGGACGTTGAATGCGGAGGAACGGAAGGCGTTTATCCATGCGCTCGGAGATGCGCTTAATCCCGACGGATTTGAAGGCAGCGACGCCGTCCACGCCCGCGAAATCAAAGACACAATGCAAAACTACTGACCTGCGGAAACAGGAACACCTCTGCGCTTTTACGCGGAGGTGTTCATCAACGATAGCTATATGGAGGGTTTTAGTGAGAACAAACACGATTGTCATTACCCAGGATCGTCATATGTATATCCATCAACTGCCTGAAAAGTACGATGCCATGCTGGACGAGCTTCACGGAATTGCACACAGCATGAAGATTCAAACATGGGGATCCACTGATTTGGGAAAGCCATATGTTATCGTCTGCCCTGCCTTTTCGGAGAAGCAGGCAGATTCCTATAACCCTATAGCGACACAGCTGATTTTCAAAGACTCCGGCAGAAGAATATTCGGCAACGTTTCAATTATCTGGATTGATGATCGGGAAGGACACTATGCCTACGCGGGGCTGACCGACGAGGAAGCATTTCACATCTGCGCGGAACTCGACTGGACTTATCTCAGTTTAATGTGGGAAAACGACTCGGATGACGAGTCCGAAGACTCGACTAATGAATCCAGTTCATGTTTTGAAGATTGCTGCGATTCCAGCTATGAGGATTATGACTGTTCTGGCTACGGTGACATCGACGATTTCGATGATTCCGAATTCGACGAATATGATGATTATGAGGATGCTGGGTGCAAGGATGAAGACAATTACGAGGATTATCCTAAGTCCAGATACTCCGAATGGAACGCTTAGATGTGCCGTTGCTTGCAAATAAAACTCGTGTTATGATGAAAATGTCAGGCGTCCTGATGCCCGGCTCCACTGGGCTCAATTTTCAGTACAATAGGAGGAGAGGAAAATGATTGATCTCAGTACACAGGTTGTAAAAGCCAGTATTTTCCGCGAGGGCGCAGAGGTTACCAGAGCCGGAAAAGTCGAACTTGCTGAGGGCGTTCAGACACTGCGCGTGTTCGGGATGACGCCCTGGACGGATGCCGATTCTGCTCGAATCTATGCCCAGGAAGGTGTCACGTGCTCAGATATCAGGGCAGTGCCGCTGTACAAGGACGGCGAGGAGCCAAAAGAAGTCACGGAGACCAAGGACAGAATCGTTGCGCTGAAAAAGCGCATTGAAGCCAAGCAACTGCAGGTCGAGCTTTGGAAAACCAACGGCGACTTCTCAAAGCGCACAAAACAGTCGGCAGGAGAAGTTCAGAGCTACATCGAAAAACTGGCGGAACGGCTGGAGAGCCTCAACGCGGAGATTCGTGCCGCCGAAAAAGAGATTGAAGAGCTCAAGACAAAGCTCAAAAAGATGAAGACAAACGGTACGGTTCTTGAGGTGCTCGTGAACGCCAAAGCCGCTGGGAAATACCGTTTTGAACTGAAATACTTTGAGGACCGGGCCTTATGGAGGTCGGTCTATGAGATTCGCGCGGACGGCGAAAGTCCCTTGGAAATGAGGCTTCGCGCGGATATACGGCAGTGTACTGGCGAAGACTGGAACGACGTAGAGATCAGCCTGTTCACGGGCAATCCGACGTCAGCCGGGACACTTCCCGAGATGAGTCGTTTGCTGTTGGATATTAAAAAGCCAGCACCGCCTGTAAGAGCGAGGAATGTATCTCACTCCATGAACGACTCTGTGTCTATGCGGTTCAACGGGAGCGTGGAGTCAAGCGCTTCCATTGATGAGGATGAAGACTTGTTCGATGACTATGAGGAAGAAGACGACGATGCCCCTATGGCACGTATGCAGACGGCATTGGCCGAAGTCAATCCAGATGAAACCACAACGGAGTATGTGCTTCCCGGAAAGAGGAATGTGCTTAACGATGACGATGGTAATCTCGCCGATGTCCAGACATTCAGCATTGATGCGAAATACAAGATCGTAACAGTTCCCAAGCTCGATTCGAACGTGTATTTGGTAGCCGCCGTTGACCCTGTGGACCTGCCCGTGGAAGAACGCATCAACCCGGCTATCTACTATAAAGATGTCTATGCCGGCAAGGTTTGGCTGGATCCAGACAGCGTCGATGATGAGGTGGAGATTACGCTGACCAAGGAAGAGCATGTTCATGCATACCGCAAAGAAACGATGCGCAAGACTTCCACGACGCTGCTTAAGGGTCTTAAGGTGACTGAGTACGGGTATGAGACACGCCTCAGCAACTATTCCGATGCGGACTTGGTCGTGACCGTCAAAGATCAAGTGCCGATCTCCCAGAACAAGGAGATCACCGTGGATATTACGGAGCTTTCTGGTGCAAAACTAGACGAAGTGACTGGAATCCTCAGAAAAGAAATCAGCCTGGCCGCTGGCCAGACCGAAGTCTTTAAGCTTGGCTATAAGGTTTCGTGCCCCAAGGACAAGACAATAGAGGAAAGACGGGGTATCCTGTGATGCTGATGTACATGAACAACACCTGCCATTTACGGCAGGTGTTGTTCATGATTACATAAGCTCCGCGATGAGATAGTGTAGCAATCCCTAAACGAGCGTTAACCCATTACCGCAACGGCGACCTAATTAACTGCCGCCGGTAAAATGATGATTCATGATATGAAGGCAATTGGACAAGTGTATGACTCCAATCTCCTTGACTATTGGCGTGAATTGCTTATGGCTATTCGCCTTCATAATCAGAAGATTTTGTTCTGATTTCGTCAAACATTGTTCTTACGGACGGGGCATTTTTGGTGAGACGTTTGATGCTGACATCTTCCAACTTATTATTCGCAGTATTCAGGTGATTTTCCGACTTGACCAAATTCTCGCGGATCTTCGTCAATGCGGTGATCGTGCTGTCAATCCCGCGGATCGCGTCGTCGAATCTGTCATTTGCTTTTCTGAAGCTGTCCGCAAAGCTGTTCTTGAACGCTGCAAGGTTCTCTTCGAAATGGAAGAGATCGAGCTGCTGGTTCTGGACGGCAATCAGCTTTTTCTGATATTCCAGAGAATTAAGCGCGGCATTCCGGAGCAGGGAAATGATCGGGATGAAGAATTGGGGCCGGACCACAAACATCTTTGGATAGCGATAGGAAACGTCGACGATGCCGTTGTTGTACAATTCGTTGTCGCTCTCCAAGAGAGATACGAGCACGGCGTATTCGCATTTCTTTTCCTTCCGATCTTTATCCAGCTCCTTGAAGAAATCTTCGTTCTTATGCTTGGTCGCGGTTTCGTCCATCTCATTTTTCATTTCGAACATGATGGAAATAAACTCCGCGCCGTCCGATGATTCACGGAAAATGAAATCTCCTTTGCTCCCGGTTTTAGCGTCATTGTCCTTTTCAAAATATGCGTTCGGAAAAGCTGTCATGCGGATCTGATTGAACTGCGTCAGGCAATGTTGCTCAAGGCTCTCACCGATCATCTTGGTCGACTGCCTGGCTTTGAAATCTTTGTAATACTCGATCTTCTCATCCATGATTCGGAGTTCCGCAGCGTGCTGCTCCTTTAAGGACTGCTCCTTCAGCCGGCTTTCTGTTTCCTTGCTGGAAAGCTGTCCTTTCAGCTCTGTGATCTCGCTGACTTTATCGGAAAGCTCCTTTTCTTTTGCTTGGACCGCTTCCGTCACCGCCAACTTCTTTTCTGTTTCCGCGGCGGCAATCTGCGCTTTCAAGCGTTCGATCTCGCTGTTCTTTGCAGCGATTTCTTCGTTCTTGGCGGCGAGAGCGCTGTCGCTTTCTTTTTCCTTCACTTGTACGGCCTCGTTCACGGCGAGCCGTTTCGCCGTTTCACTCCCAGAGATTTGGGATCTCAGCTGTTCGATCAGCCGGTCCTTCTCCGCAAGTTCCAAATTCTTTTTCGAAAGCGCTTCTTTATGGGTCTTTTCCTGCTCCATACGTGCGATGGTGATATCGCTTTCTTTCTTTTCTTCCAGCGCCTGTTCCCGGCGCTTTAGCTCGGTCTCAAATTCCTGATCCCGAACCTGCTGGACGATCTGGGAGTATCCTGTCTCATCGACTTGGAAGACTTGGCCGCAATTTGGGCATTTTATTTCATGCATTTTTCAGTATCTCCATAGCATATTTGATTTTTGTAAATGGCCATTGAAAACTCATAAATCATTGTACCATATTCTGCACAACTATTGAAGAAAAAACACAGGCTACCGGCGTTGTTGTGTAATAGCGGATATTGCCATTTTGTAATAGATCGTCGCAACAACCACCTAATGATGCCATTTGTTGGGGGTATCTGCATTCTTTGTACTATCTGCTGTTTCTCTCTCGATTATTTGTTTTAGCGGACATAGTCGATTAGCTTTCGTGATCTGGAGGGATGCCGGAGTTTTCTCAATGCCTTTGCCTCAATTTGCCTAATTCTTTCTCTTGTCACATGGAACTCCACTCCCACCTCTTCCAGTGTTCTAGTTTTGCCATCATTGAGCCCATAACGAAGCTCGATCACTCTTCGCTCTCGATCTGAAAGACTTAGCAGCACATTCCGCAGGTCACTTTCCAAGGCAGACATTTCCGCTGCCTCTGCGGGGTTTTCAGCTCTTGAGTCGGGAAGGAAATCTGCAATATTCGAGTCTCCGTCTTCACCAACGGGTGTATCGAGGGAAACCGTATCATTATTGAGACTAAGCACATATTCGACCCGTTCAAGCGGCCATCCCAGACTATCTGCTAGTTCTTCGTTGCTCGGATCATGTCCCAATTGACTGGTTAGTTCCCGGAACACTGCGCGTACTTTGTTCAGCGTCTCCACCATATGCACCGGAAGCCGAATTAAAAGCCCTTGGTCTGCGATTGCCCTAGTGATTGCCTGCCTGATCCACCACGTTGCATAGGTGGAGAATTTGAAGCCCAACTCTGGATTGAACTTTTCGACAGCTTTTATAAGCCCGATATTACCCTCCTGGATCAAATCGACAAGTGGCATGCCTCGATTGCAATAGCGTTTGGCAATGGAAACAACAAGTCTTAGATTTGCCTCAATCATCGTCTGCCTTGCGATTATATCCCCTTCAGCAGCGCGGCGTCCAAGCATTTCTTCCTGCTGAGACGACAGAAGTTCAAACTTGCCTGTTTCCTTTAGATAAGCACCCAGCGTATCTGCAATTACAAGCGAATCGATCGTATTCTCTGCATCATTCAATTCTTCCTCTGTGACTTCCTCGACGGTATTCAATTCTTTTTCATCTGGAAGCTTGTCATTGATTTCAACCATTTTGAACGCACTCTCCTAAGTTCTTTTCTATATCTACCACTTAGGCTATAAAAGCCTGAAGCGCCGCAAAAGGTTTGTATTCAGGGACCTCGACCTTCTTTTCTTTTGGGTAGTAATGATGGCAACTCTTGTTAATGCAGTCATGATGCTTTCTAAGTTCTTTGGTCAAGTAACCGGGATGGCCTTCATATTCACAGTACCCGACACATTTCCCACTTCCGGTTATTCTCCCGTCAATACATCTTCTGTGATGAGGTGAACTTTGCGTTTTCTCTTTTAGCGAATAGAGATTGACAGGACTTGTTGTATAGATGATTTCACGTTGTGTTGTCATTTTTCTCCTCCTGTTCAAATTTGCCCAACGCATCTTTTTCCTTTCTGGCCTCATTCTAGCAAAGGGAATTATATAATTATTGTTTTTGCTTGTGCAGGAAAAGACAAAAAGAAAAATAAAAAAGTGGAGCGGCAAACCCGCTCCACCGATTGAAGTTAGACAATCAGTCTTCAATATGAAAACCATCGTCTTCATCATCGTAATCAGAATATGCTGTATTATCAGGATCGTAGTACAGATCTTCGTCGATTGACCGCCCGCGCCACATTTCTTCTTCTTTTGCAAGTTCTTCAATACTGTAATACCTGTCATCGAAGTTCTTGCTTGAATACTGATCATTTTCTTTTTCTTCGTATTCATCGTAGTCTTTATCCGGAGAAATGTCACGTTCGCTAACATGTTCAAATGCTGTTTCTATTGGTTTTCCAACCATGACTTCGTCAAGGTATTTGTTAAAGCGATCGTCATCATCGTTGACCGGAATACGTTCTGCATAATATTCGTATGCACGGACATAATAAGCAAATTGCATGCTATATTCTTCTTCAAAGCCGGGAAACATTTTCAGCATATTCATGTCGCATTTCATAAGAACATCCAGAGATGCGTTATAAAAATCTCGTAGCTCAACGAGAACGGACACAGAAATGCCTTTCTCAAAAAACACTGTTTGGATTAGCTCATCATCAGCTACTTCACGCAAGAGTTCCTCATGTGATCGATTGAAACCTTCAAGCCATTGAAAATCGCCACTGTATTCATGAAGCGAATCTGCATACCGAAAACAGTCAGCCAGGGAATGGTCAGTTTTTGTTGAGAGTTCATAAGCGTATTCGCTGAAAAGTCGGGGAAGGCCATAAAAGGATTCCAAATCCAAGACTTCGTTCAAGACGTTGAACGAACTTTCTGGCATTCCAAATGTAGTTGAATCCATCAACTCCAAATCATTGATTTCTCTGTTTAGCGGTGATATGGAGTTCCCTGACAGAGCATCCCATGTAATTATGGGAACGAATTTTCTCCTGTCTTTCTGCAAAAACGCTTCCTTTGGAGTCATATTGAATGATCGCTTAAACGCCTTGTGGAAGGTCGGTTGATCAGCATAGCCCGCTAATTCCACAGCACGAACAGAATCCATTCTTGCGCTATTCATTAGGAACATATATGATGCCATGAGTTTTCTGTTCATAATGTAGCTGTTCAATGTCATGTTTAGGAGATAACTAAATACCGTAGACATGTCTCGCAACTGAAGGCCGCTGAATCTGGCTACTTCCATTGCAATTTCCTGTGATGAATACTCAGGTTGTTCCACCCTTTCTTCTATCATTTGAATGACCTGTTCAAACTTCTCTTTTGGCGTCATCACAATTCCCTCAATAGCACAATTGTTTCTTCTGGGTGTCAATTATGACACCTTTTAGAACAGTCCCTGCATATTTGCTTGAACCTGTGTTACTCCATGTCGTTCTGATGCTCTATTGTCAATTTAATTATACCACATACTGGACTTTTGTAGAAGAAAAATAGGCTATCGATGAGGACTTATATAGGCTAATCACACCTTTGTCAATAGCTCCTCAATTGCTTTATCAATTTCTGCTTGCCTAATGCCATATTTCAGTTGAATCAGCATCAACGCAATATATGCTTCTGCCAACCCTTCTGGAATCCTTTCAATAATCGGCATTCCGGTCGGTTCGTATTTTGCGATTGCAAGCGTAAAATGGGCCATCATGTTGCCGATTACTCTGTGGAGTTGGTAACCGGCAAGATCAACCGCTTCTTGGCATCTTTTGATGAATTCTTCGTGCTCCATTTATGACCTCCATTCAAAGTGTTTCTCAACTTGTTCCATTGTTTCCAGAGAAGGACGCTTCTCCGTTCAGCTGAACATAGAAGCGTCCTTTCTTTTATCAGTCCATAGCGACGGTCAGCAGTTTTTGGCTCACGCGGTTCGTAACTTCCAGATAGTATGCCAGTTCCGCATTGCTTAAATCACTCTCATCCAGTGCTTCGATTTTCTCCGAATACTCCGTGTAACTGCTCAGTATCTTGTAATAGTCTCCCATCATCGACGCCATGCTGTTCGGATCGGCATTCATGTACTTTTTCATGAACTCCACATATTCGTTCATGCAGACCTCATAGGCATCCAAGAATTCTTTGACTTCCGGGCGAATCACATCCTCAGCCGTTGCAGGTGCTGATGGCGCGCTTGTCGGCTCGGTTGGACTCGACTGGCTGGTGGGCAACGCTGTCGGAGCAGGCTTTACTGTTGTGGCGGGCATCATCGTAGCAATGGCCTCCGTTTGGCGCGGCACGTTTTGCGATGGTTTTGCTCTTCCGCGCTTTCCGATGACGCCAACAATAACGACGAGGATAACAACCCAGACCCACCACCGCCGGTACAACGGCTTTTTTCCTCTGGATTTCTTTAGCTTTTGTGTGATGTATTCCGTTTGTGGCATTATCTCCTGTGTAGGTGAGAGTTCCTTTGTAATTGGTGTGCCGCACTCTGAACAATACTTCGCGCCATCCTGTTGCGCGGCGCCGCACTTGCTGCAAAACGTCATTGCAAAGCCCTCCTTTGTCATTTGTGGTGTTTTTTAATTATAGCAGTACAACCCGAACCGCGTTCCCACCTGTTTGGTGAGAACGCAGCATCTTTTCATCCACTCTCTTTAACCAACGGCGCTTGCCCGCACCGAATCAGCAGGTCGTTGACCTGATGGATATCGAAGATTCTGTGCGTGATTACCGACAAAAATACGATGTCCCGGGGAAGACGGCACCAGAGCGGTGCCATCCTGTACAGAATCAGCGCTTTCTGTGTCTCGTCCAAATCGAATCGCGCTGCGAGGCAAATACGGAGGATGACATCTCGCTGGATCGTGTGTTTTTCCTCAGCAATGAGCTTGTACCCATAGTTTTCGGAAATGTCCGCAGCAAGGAAGACGTTTTGCTGAAGAATTTCTTTTTCCTTGAATTTGGCCCTCATGAAATCTGAGAATAGCCGCGATCCGGACAGCAGTTCCCCTGCGTTTTCTTTAAGGAAGATCGGCAGTTCCTCTGGGGGCATCAGCGTCAGGCGCTTATACAGTTCGTTTCTTGATTCCCAATTTGTTTTGTTCAACGATTTCACCCTTTCTACAGATAAACACCGGCAAGTCGTAACTTGTCAGTGTCCTGTGAAAGGAGTTGTAGTTTTCGCGGATGGTATCTTTGAAAAGCTGAATGTGAGTGTTGAAAGGAAACCGTAAAAATTGCTATACTATTACAACAGAAAGCTCGTCCAATAGGGGATTCAGAGGCGGAATACCGGCCGATAGCAGAGCATACAGAGATATTCGCCCTGGATTATGAAAGGAAACGGCTTCGCCCTATTTCATCAGACAGCGATGGGAAAGCATACTAAATATCGCTGCACCTTACCGGAGGTTCACAACATGTATATTGCATTTATCGTCTTGTTGGTTGCTGCAGGGGTTGCTATTTATATTCTGGTACAAAAGACTGAAACGCAGCAGCGTTCTATTCAGGGCTATGGGGTACAAATCGCTGAGCAAAAGACACTCTGTGAACAGCAAATTGAAAAGCAGAAGGCGTTCTATGAAAAGCAAATTGGCGATTTACAAAAAAAGCATGCCGATGAGTTATCTGCGCGAGACGAACTTTTTCGGAAGCAATTGAATGATGTGCAGAGCAGGATAGAAGTACATAAAGATGAACTATACCTAAAGAGCGAAAAGGACTTATTGATAGATGTTATGCTTCGCATAGAAGCGCTGAACAATAGTCAAAAAACAGTGTTCAGTACGCTTTCTGGCGATTTAGCGGGCGTTAAGACAATAAAGGATAGCATGTATAATATTGGCGACTCCATTCTAAATGACATCTCTACCGCTCACAAAGAAACTGTCGCAAAACTCGGTGTTCACGGAGATATGACTGTAGCGTCAATATTGGCAGATATATTAGAGCTGATGAGCAAGCGCTCCTAAAACTTAAACCTCCGATGTAGCGTTTACGTTCGACGCCGCATCGGAGGTTACATTTATTCCAGATAGTTCACTTACGGGATAAATATACTGCTAGCTATCTCAGTTACGATATCGAAATATCGCAAGGCCAACTGAGAAATAGAATCAATCTCATCAGCTGAAAATCCAAGTGCGCTGCAAAGCCGCAAAATGAAGCTTTTTTCTTCTTCATCGAATACCCTGTCACATGTGAGCAATCCGATTAATTCAAATAGGATGATTCTCTTGTGTGATTTCTCAGATGAAGAAAAGAAGTTAAAAACAGATTCCTCATCGGGGATAGAGTCAAATAATGTTGGCCCCATGGATATTTCCATTTCTCTCTGATATCCTTCAATGAACTTTTTCTCTTCATCTTCAAGGGACCCATTAATGTGCGCTGCAATTACGGCAAGGTTTAAGTACTGTTGTTTTTCCTCATCAGTCAGCATATTTAAAAACATCGTATTCTTCTCCGTTCTGATATTACTTGATTCGTTTCCCACAATTTCTGCAAAAGAACGATCCCGCTGTCACATCGCTTCCACAGAAAGGGCAAAAACGGGTTTCAGAATAGCCGGGTAGTACGCGGTTTCTGGTTGCACTACCAACATTCCTGCTAGGAGGAATAGATGAATCACTACCATAATAACCACGATTATCTCCAGCCATAATGGCTGCTGTGGCTATTTGCCCTGCAGCACGAATCTTTTCCGCTTGGATTTTGGCTTCCGCACTAACTAAGGCATTTGCTCTTTGTGTCTCTTCGCGCATCTTTGCAATTTCGGCACGCAAAAGAGCATTTTCTCTTTTTGTCGTTTCTTGCAATTCTGCTATCCTGGTATTCGATTCTGCAGTGACTCGTGTCTTTGCATAATCTGTCTCCGCAATAACTCGTGTCTTTGCATAATCTGTCTTATGCGAATCCTTGACCATGTCCTGAACTTTGCTGCCGATTCTTTCAGCCATTATACTGACTCCAATTATCGTAAGAAGCCCCATAGGATTCCATCCTTCCTAATAAATACTCAACTATTTACATACAAGATAGAACAATCAAAAAACACATAAGATAATGTTAGCAGGATTGTTTTTATACGTCAAGTGAAGGCTGTTTCTTATTTGCGTTGATGCCGAGACACTGTTTGCCTGGTGCCAGTCACAATCTCTCGCATGTATAGTTGACATGTTCTCGTTTCGTTGTAAAATCGAGATATCATAAATCATTTGTTTGGGAGTGTGATTATCATGGCAGAAAAGAAAAAGAGCACGTCTTTCGAGACAGCAAAAAAAGCAATAAAGATACCAACACCTCACATTGATATGGAGACTGTTCTAGGTAAGGCTGCCGTTGCAACCAAAGTGATTGGCGAAAAAGCGACGGAGATTAAAGACTCTGCCGTTGCTATCAAAGACGATATTGCTGAAAAACTGACTGAACTGGATCGGATGCTGGAATCCTCCATCACCGAATACAACAACGCCTATACGCTTATGAACGATAAGGGTGTTCAATTGTTCGTTGAGCGGCAGCGTTCAGTGGACACTATTGCATTCATCGAGAACCTCATCAACAGCATTGCCAACCATCCCAAGTCATTTGATGCGGAGTTTGATGAGATCAGATTGAATCGGGACAGTTTTCTTGGATCCTGCGATTTCGGAGCACAAGAATTGCAGGCAGCACGTGAAGCGGCAGGAGGAGCAGGAGCAGGGATTGCAGCTGGCGCATCGGTAGCATTTATGGCGCCTACCGCTGCGATGTGGGT
>Ga0079305_1002394_pt1 | contig 16576 bp, 13 predicted proteins | sample LMS_cellobiose_e_FD_79183 | JGI IMG/M metagenome (GOLD analysis project Ga0079305, IMG submission 79183) | Rumen-fistulated moose microbial communities from Alaska, USA - LMS_cellobiose_enrichment | ecosystem: Host-associated > Mammals > Digestive system > Stomach > Rumen fluid ... | reverse complement strand
TGAAAACGGTATTTCTCCGAAATCGGGACATCAAGATCGATATTAAAGGACCAGGTTTTGATTGATTTGTCAACATATCGCTGCGACGCATAAGTTCCGGCTATTCCCGCAAAATCATAAATCGTTTCCCCGATATGTCCGGATAATCCAATGGTAATCGGTAATCCGTTTCGGCTCGCGTCAAAAAATGATGTCGCCACTCTCGCTTCAATCAACGGCCAACCGCCGGATTTGTTGGTCACGCCCCCTGTCGAGGCAAAATCGCCGTTGATATTGTCACATAACGCTATCTGGCCCAAAAAATGCAGGTCTCTGGATACCGTGATCCCTTTTTCAAAACTAAGCTGGGCCCGGCGATAACCAATGTTGCCGACGAATCCACAGGGTAAATATCCCAGCATTTGCGGATACAACGGCGAAATCACTTCCCAGTTTTGTCCCAGCTCGATTTTGGTTTCCCGCTCTTTATTCAGCATATCGACATAGGCTTTACGAAGCTGAAGTCCACCTTTGTTTTCCGTTACGTTGACGACCCCCTGAAAATCAACTTCAAGAACCCCCAGCAGCTCGGTATCCGGAAACGAGTCAATTTTTGGCCCGTTGACCATTAAGCCCACCCGGCTTGTTCTGGCGTCGACACAAAAATCACTGGTGTTGTCAACATCCTTGGATTTGGCGTATAAAGCGAATTCACCGGGGGTAATGGCGGAGGTGTCGTAGGCGCTGCTGATCCACAGAGTACCATATGGGGTAATACGGAAATCCCCTTTTTTCCAGGCAAACTGGCTCAATTTGCTGTCGAGTTCCTCCGCGGTCACCCAATTATCGTAGCGGCGTTGAACGTCCAGCGGTTGCAGTTCGCTTCCCTGAATGCTTTCTTCGATTTTTTCGACGTTTCCGCTCTCGGAGTCATCGTATTCCTCCGAATAAATGACAGTCGGTGTTTTGCTTCTCATGTAATCTTCACCCGAATCCGTTTCATCCGAATTCGTGAAACTGTTTTCGGAATTGTAGTAGCTGTATTCATCCGAACCGGCATATGTGTAAAAATCACCGTTTACGCCGGCAATGCCCAACCAGCAGAAAACCAGCAGGATATTAACAAAAGACGGAATTTTTGTCAGTTGCCTTGAGGACAAAGGTGTTATGGAGCGATTCATTTTATTTGATCTCTTTTCAGCTAACATCAGACCCGAAAACCGAAGTGGACAGTCATCCAAATATCGGAAACAAAATTTCAAAAATGAAACAGTCCCTGTTTGGATGGGGGGTAATTTTTAAATGTATCGGCATGATTATAGGGCAACCTCGAAACTTTTTTATCCAAACAGGTATTTTTTAACGATTTTTTTCGGTTTACTGAAAATAGGGAATAAAAGACTGCTTTGATTTACAGACATAAATCGTTTAATATACCGGACATAACCAAAAAACAACGGAATATTTAACTTCATTTGTATTTTGGAAAGAAAATAAAAAAAAAAGAAAAAAACCGCTTGAAATTGGTTTTCGCTTCTATCATAATAAAATGAAAGTGGCAGCTTTTATAACCGGTTTTTGTTTTTCCGTTTTTTTATCAGATGGGGTAATGATGTATCCGAATGGCGGAATGATTCAAAAAGAACCGGTACAACGAAATTAACTTGCATATTTTACGATAACACAGGAGTTATTTTATGTCTGAAAAAAGCGGTATTTCGATGTATATCCGCCTGCAAATCGCGTTTCTTTTCCAGTTTGCGATTTGGGGAAGCTGGAATGTTGTTCTGGGAGGTTATCCGGGTATTCAGGGGGTTGGGCTGGCCTATTCGGCGTTTGCGTTAGGCGCGTTGTTTGCCCCGTTGATCGGTTCCATTGTTGATACCAGGCTCGCGGCCCAAAAGATGCTTTGTATTCTGCATTTTATTGGCGGCGCCGCGCTGATCGCCTGCGGTTTAATCTGTATCAACGTTGGCATTGGTAACACATTGCCCAAGTGGCCTGTTTTGATTCTGATATTCCTTCACGGTCTTGCCTATATGCCGAGTCTTCCGCTTATTAACGCGGTTGTCTTCAAACATATTCCGAATAAAGATCGGGCGCCGCTCGTTTTCGTTTTTGGAACCATCGGTTGGGCGCTTGTTAATCTGTTTGTAAAGTCAACCTCTCCCAATTTCTTCTTTATTGGTGGCGGTTGCTGTATTTTCCTGGCTCTTTATTCGCTGCTCATTCTTCCGGATACTCCGCCGGAGAATGTCGCTGACAAAAAATTCGATGCGTTGGAAGCGTTTGGGCTGCGTGCTTTTTCCCTGTTCCGCTATTGGAAATTCGCTGTCTTTATGATTTGCGTCACGATGGTTGGTCTTTTTGGAAGTAATTTCTTTTTCCCGAACCTTAGTCCGTATCTCAATCAGGTCTGTAACGTGCCTATGGCGGATACCGCCCGTTGGGGAATCCTGAATCAGGTTTCTGAGCTTGTTTTTATGACCGCTCTGGCCTTCTGTGTTGGTAAATTCGGTCTTAAATGGGTTCTTACACTCGGACTCGGCGCCTGGGGACTCCGATATTTGCTGCTGACCTTATCCTGTACTCAGATACCGTTCATGGCCCAGTTAGTGATCGGCGGGAGGGGCTTTTCTTTTACCTTACTCAGTACTCAGACAGCGATCTTGGCCCTGCTGCTTCACGGAATTGCCTACGCATTCCTTTACACAGCCGCTTACATGTATGGCGATAAAGTGGCTCCAAGCAATATGAAGGCCAGTGTTCAGGGGCTTATCGCTCTGTTGCTCCTTGGCGTTGGTCAGGTAACAAGCGGTATTATCTCCGATGATATGCACAAAAATATTGACGCCAAAGCCGCTCCGGCTGCCGCAGTTTCTTTCTTTGAAAGCACTCTTTACGCTCAGGAAGAAGCCGCCCCGGCTGATGATGCCGATTTGGTTTTGCCGGAAGCTACTGAACAAGCTGCTCCGGCTGAAGCGGCTGCCCCGGTTGAGGAAGTCGTTTCCGTTGAAGAAGCTGCTCCGGCTGAAGAAGTCGTTTCTGTTGAAGAAGCTGCTCCGGCTGAGGAAGTTGTTTCCGTTGAAGAAGCTGCTCCGGTTGAGGAAGCCGTTCTGGTTGAGGAATTTGTCTCGGATGACGATGTGACACCGGCAGAAAATGCTACCGTTCAGGAAGGTGGTTATTCTGTGGAGCATTGGAAAGAATTTTTCCGGTTTCCGGCAATTTTCTGTTTCGTCTGGATGCTTATTTTTGCCGTTTTGGGAAGTGAACCGGTCGAATTAGGTGTTGCTGCGAAAAAAGATGACGCAAGCAAAGCCGCGTGATTTTAATCGGGTCAGGTATGTTTTCAGGCTCTCCTTTTTAAGATGGATTTTATCTTAAATTGAACAGGTCTTCCCGGGACGGAGCGATCAGAAATCCGGAAAACATGCCTGTTTTAATATTCCTCCGGTTTTCAGTTTGACATATTCGGAAAAAGGGATAAAATAAGCAGGTCGGATGCTGTTTTTAAATTTCATTTGTTTTAATTGCTGAAAAATTAAAAAGATGATTGAATTTAAACAAATAAAATAAAAAACGTTTCCGAATGATATGAGTCAGGTTTGGTGTTTGGAATCAAACTGTCTTTTCATGTTGTTTTAATATTAAAAGATTTACATTTCATTAAGAGAAATTTGTCATGAAATTACATCAGTTGTCTCTTTTTCTTGAAAACAAGCCGGGCCATTTGCAAAAAGCCTGTCAAATGCTCGCGAACGCCAATATCAATGTTGAAACGATGGCACTTGCGGATACGGAACAATTCGGAATTCTGCGTATTCTGGTTAAGAACTGGCAATTAGCGCAGGAACTTCTCCAGAAACAAGGGGTTCTGGTCAAGGAAACCGAAGTGATCGCGGTACAGGTTGAGGATCGGCCCGGTGGGCTTGCCGGCCTGCTGAGCGCCTTTACCAATATAGAAATCAATATTGAATACATGTATGGATTTAACACCCATCAATCCGGAAAGGCCGTGATTGTCCTTCGTTTTGACGATCCCGATAAAGCGGTTGATGTGTTAAAACAGCATGATATTCATATTCTTGAAGCGGACGAACTGTTTGTGTAAAGGCTTCGTTTCGATTGCGGAAATTTTGTCCAGAGTCATCAAAAACGATTCTGCGGTATTGTTTTCGTTTTTTGGCCAATCTCACTGTCCGGGCATTTGATAGGAGCGATAAAATTTATCGCTCCTTTGTTTTTTGTTGACGGCTTTTCTCTTTCCGGGACGGATGGTATTTCCTTTTTACGATTGTTTTGATCGGTATATAATTCATCCCTCTCCCCTTTTTTCTCCTGAAAATGCTTTTTTGGCGGTCAATCATTGCGGAGGAACAACACAAAAGGGAAACCGTCCGAAACAAAAATCTTTGACAACTCTTTGATAAACGGGAAATTGCCGGCGGATTCGCCTCTTCATTTATGATGTTTTTTAACCGTTTCCTCTTTGTGGGCTGCTCAGGTGCCGCTGGTTGAATTTTCCCGGCGTTGTTTTCTTTGTTCAATGGAGGGGCCCGGGACAGTTTCCCCGTTCTGACAGCCTTTGAGATGATTCCGGCGTTTTTCGGATGTCTGAAAACCAAAGGGCTTCGGTTGCTTGTTTCATAAAAATTACCGGTGAAACAAAACCGATAAATTTTTACTCTTTCGTGTTTGATCGAACTTATCGTTTGTTTCTGATTGACATTCCGATAAATTCCCGATAAAATGATATTACATGGTAATATATGCTGGGTAAAATGGTTGTTGACTAAAGGTAAAGCGGAAAATGACAGGTGAACGAAAACCGACAGAAAAAAGCAGTAAACAACGACGAGTGACCTTTTGTCATGAGATGTGGTATCATTTTGCCCAGGGGATGTTGTATTTGTCGATGAAAATCTGTTTTCGGATGCGTTACCGCGGTGCCCGGCATGTTCCCAAAACAGGACCGGTTCTTCTGGTTTCCAATCATCAGAGTTTTCTCGATCCGCCGCTGGTCGGTTGCGGTTTTTATCGACGGATGAATTTTCTGGCAAGAAAAACCTTGTTCAAATTTAAACCGTTTGGCTGGCTGATTGACACCCTCGACGCCATTCCGCTTGACAAACAGGGAATCGGTTTTCAGGGGATCAAGGAAACCCTTCGACGTTTAAAAAACGGAGAAGGCGTTGTTATTTTCCCGGAAGGCGCCCGATGTTTCGACGGCGAAATCGGGCAGTTTACCTCCGGTTATGTTACTCTGGCGATGCGCAGCAACGCGACGATTGTTCCTGTCGCAATCGCGGGAGCCTTTGAAGTTTTTCCCCGAACCCGGAAATTCCCGTCATTTTTCAAAAAACCCATTCGTATTGAATACGGTGAACCCATTACCCCTGAATTTTATAAAAATAAAACGGAAGAGGAAATTCATCAACTTGTAGAAGGAAAAATCCGGGAAATTTATCAACGGATCCGGTAACCTTTATTTTATAAAAATTCAGTAAAATCCAAACCGGTCATTTTCCGAAAAACTCCCCTGTTTCCGTTTGGGTTCCTGAAATATTTCCTGATTGAAATTTCAACGTTTCATTCGTTCCGCGGCAGAAACGAACTTCAGCGGGAAATCGGTAACGGGGATCGGTAATCCTGTGGAACCGTCAGACAGTTCCGTAATGTAAAAGAAATGAGACACTATGAAACCTGAATCCGCTTTTTTTGGACAGACCCACGAAGGGGAAGACGTTACCGTTTTTACGCTTTCGAATTCTCAGGGAATTTGTGCTAAAATATTGAATTTTGGCGGTGTTCTTTATTCATTGGAAACACCGGACAGGAACGGAAATAAAAACAATATTGTCGCTAACTGCCAAACCGTTCAGGATTATCAGCAGTATCGTCCGTTTTTCGGGTCATTAGTCGGTCGTTTTGCCAACCGAATCGCCCGGGGACGTTTTGTGCTGGACGGGGTTGAATACCGTCTGGCGATCAACAACGGGGTGAACGCGCTTCACGGCGGTTTAAAGGGGTTTGATCAGGTTTTATGGGAAGCGGAGCCGGTTGAATACGAACACTCGGCGGGGGTCCGGTTGAGTTACCATTCTCCCGACGGAGAGGAAGGTTATCCCGGCAATCTTGATGTTACTGTCATTTACAAGCTGACAGACGATAACGAGCTGGTGATCGATTATACCGCAACGACCGATAAAGCGACACATGTTAATATGACCAATCACACATTTTGGAATCTTGCGGGAGCTCAGGCGGGCTCAATTCTGGATCACCGACTCTGGATTAACTCTCTGAGTTATCTTCCGACGGACGACGGGTTGATTCCAACCGGCGATATTGCAGCCGTTTACCGAACGCCGTTGGAATTTCGGGGGAAGAGTATCGGTCAGGATATTGCAAAAATCACTGATCCAAAATACAATGGGGGATATGATCATTGTTACGTTTTACCGGCTCATCAGAAAAACGTTTTGGTCGAATGCGCTTTTGTTTATGAGCCGGTTTCAGGACGTTCCATGAGGGTATACACAACGGAGCCGGGTTTTCAGCTTTATACCGGTAATTTTCTGGACGGAACAATTCCGTGCGGAACATACCGGTATGGCAAGCAGTCCGCTTTTTGTATCGAAGCCCAGCATTATCCGGATTCCCCTAACCGTCCGGAATTTCCCTCCACTTTATTGAAGCCGGGCGAGGTGTACCGTCAGAAAACGGTCTACCGGTTTGATATTGGGATGAGCCAGCCGTAATAGGTTGATACCCCGGCAAAACAGATACGAATTTACATAAAGCGTAAAATTCAGTCCCAAAAACATCCGTTTAAAAGTTTGGCGTTTTATTCTGATTGATGCCTCTGTAATAAATAAAGGCAGGTGCCAGACCCAACGAATAAACATTTTGAAAAAGTTGAATTTGACGCCGGTATTTTCCAGGGATTTTATTTAACTGAAAAGGAGTTATTTATGAAAATCAAGACATGGGGAACATTCTTTGTCATGTTGGCGGTTCTGTTCTCTACAGAATTTGTTTCAGCGCAATTCGGCGTTTTTCGTCACCGTATCCGCCCGGTTCGGCACGCCAGATATTATTATTGCATTCCGCAAACGGATTCCGAAGTGATTTCGGAAACGGTTCCTGACGTTACTCCTGAAGCAGCTCCGGAAGACAGTTCAAATGCAATATCAACAACTAACAATCAGGGAATCACGGCATCCATGTTCGGTAAAACTCAGGAAGGCGACGACGTTACCGTTTTTACACTGACCAACGCCAATGGTCTTGTTGTTAAAATTCTTGATTTTGGCGGCGTTCTTTATGAAATCAATGTCCCAGACAAAAACGGAAACTTGGGCAATATCTCGGCAAATTATGCGACAGTGCCGGAATATCAGACGATCCGTCCGTATTTTGGTTCCCTGGTCGGTCGATATGGCAACCGGATCGCGTTGGGCAAATTTACCCTGGACGGAACGGAATACACCTTGCCGATCAATAATCCCCCTAACGCTCTTCACGGAGGGTTGAAGGGATTCGATCAGGTTATCTGGAACGCGGAACCGTTTGAAGAGGAAAACGCTGTTGGTCTGAAACTAACGTATACGGCAAAAGACGGCGAAGAAGGTTATCCTGGTAATCTGGCGGTAACCGTTCTGTATAAACTGACCAATGCTGACGAACTCGTCATTGATTACACGGCAACGACGGACAAGGCGACTCCGGTCAATCTGACGAATCACACTTTCTGGAATTTGGCCGGCGCAACATCCGGGACTATCTTGAATCATCAACTTCAGCTTGGCGCTTCACGTTATCTTCCAACAGATGCCGGTCTGATTCCCACTGGCGAAATTGCCAATGTCGAAGGAACGCCGCTTGATTTCCGGACGGCCAAAGCTATTGGTCAGGACATTGCTCAGATCACCGACCCGCAATACAATGGCGGATATGACCATTGCCTCATTCTTGATCAGCAGAATCCTGGAGAAATGACATTCTGTGCTCATATTTACGAGCCGACGACCGGTCGAACGATGGACATTACTACCACGGAGCCAGCTGTTCAGTTTTACTCCGGAAACTTCCTTGATGGAACAACGGGGGTTGGCGACTATCGTTATGAAAAACAGTCCGCTTTTTGTCTTGAAACCCAACATTATCCGGATTCGCCCAATCAACCTGCTTTTCCGAATACTATTTTGCGTCCCGGCGAAACCTATCGTCATACGACAATTCACAAATTTGGCGTTCAGCCGGACTCCGCTGAATAAGTTCTGTTGAGGACTGATAAACCGTTACTGTTTCGGTGTTGTCTGTTTGGGACAGCCTGAAACGGTAATGGTGTTTTCGTCGGAATTCAACTGCCTGTCATCTGATTCGGTTAAATATAATTCCCTTATCGGGAAATCTGTGTTATCCTACAACCGACCCGACAGGATACCTCCGGTTTACTTTTGGGGGAATCGTATTTTTATCTCTGTTAAAACTTCATACCTATTTGATATTAAGCAAACATGCAAGCAGCGACGACAAAGTTTTCCGACAATTATGATGTGATTGTCATCGGTTCCGGTCTTGCCGGAATGACCGCCGCCAATATACTTGGTCGGGCCGGACACAGGGTTCTTCTTCTGGAACGTCATTATAAATTAGGGGGACTGGCAACCTGGTTCCGACGAAACCGGGAACATATTTTCGATATTTCCCTGCACGGTTTTCCTGTCGGAATGATTAAAAGCTGTCGTCGATATTGGAATAAAGAGATTGCGGACCGGATTGTTCAACTGAAATATATCAAATTTGATAATCCGCAATTCACCCTGACAACAACATTCAACAGAGAGGATTTTGCACGGCTTTTAATTGAAAAATTCGGTGTCGCCGAAACAACTGTCAGGGAATTTTTTGACACCGCGCGGAATATGACGCATTATGACGATCAAAATATGACGACCAACGAGCTTTTCAACAGGTTTTTCCCTGGTCGTGATGATATTGTCCGCCTGCTTATGGAACCCATCACCTACGCAAATGGTTCGACTCTTGAAGACCCGGCATTGACCTACGGTATTGTCTTTTCAAATTTTATGTCCCAAGGGGTTTTTACTTTTCAAGGAGGAACGGATCTGTTTGTCAAAATGCTTCATGAGGAGCTCGTTAAAAATGGTGTCGATATTGCGACGAATGCTCCTGTGGAAAAAATTCTGGTCGAAAACGGTTGTGTCACGGGGGTTAAAATCGCCAATCAGGCGCTCCCGGTAACACATCCGGAATTGCAGGGGCGGCCCGCAAAGCTTTCCCCTCTTGGCGGTCGGATCATTCGTGCCCGCGCGGTTTTGTCCAACGGCAATTTAATGGGGACAATATTCAACCTGGTGGGGAAGGAACATTTTGATCCGGAATTTATTGCGCAGGCCGAAGCGGTTCGCCTCAATAATTCAAGTACTCAGGTTTATATCGCGTTAAAAGACGGAGAAACACTTGACGAGGAACGTTGCGGTGATTTACTTTTTACGTCGACAGCTCCCGCGTTCCGGACCGACCTGTTGCTCAGTCGGAATATTACAAGCCGGACCTATTCATTTTATTATCCCCGAACACGGCCGGGGACCAATCGTTATTATGTTGTTGCGAGTACGAATGCCCGATATGAGGACTGGGCAAACCTTTTACCGGAAGAGTATGAAAAAAGCAAGCAGGATCTTATTGAGACAACGCTCAATGCGTTGGATAAATATGTTCCTGACGTTCGGAATAAAGTGGCCTGGGTGGAAGCGGCCACTCCGCGAACATTTAAAAATTACACAGATCACTGGGGGGGAGCAAGCTTTGGGACCAAATATGAAGGACTTGCTGTCAGTCGGGCCCTGCCCCGGAAAACAGCGGGTCTGTTTCACAGCGGAAGCGTTGGAATTATTATGTCCGGCTGGCTTGGCGCTGTAAATTACGGTGTTATTGTCTCTAACGATGTTGACGCTTTTCTGGTTGAACGTTGAGTTCCCATTGTCCGGCGGTTAGATTCATCAGGTGTCAATATCTGTTCCAGGTTTGATCACTGAAAACCATAATTCCAATTTCCACAAATAGAGAGTGTTTATATGTCTGAACCGGATATTTTTGATATCAGTCAACCGATCGATATTTCCGATAAGGAAACCCGGATGAAAATTCTGGCGGCTATTCCTCATCGCGATCCATTCCTGTTTATTGACGATATTCTGGAATGGAATGACGAGGGAATTGTCTGTACTTATCGTTTTAAGGGAACAGAATGGTTCTTCTCAGGCCATTATCCGGGTTCCCCTATTGTACCTGGCGTTATTCTCTGTGAATCCGCCATGCAGGCGGGTGCGATTTTTCTTTTGCGTCTTTTCAGTAAAGAACAGTCCGCCGCCAATATGATGCCGGTTGTCGGACGAATCAGCGACGTCCGTTTTAAACAACTGGTTCAACCCGGTGATACCATCGAGCAACATGTTACTTTTAAGGAAAAAATGGTTCAGGCTTATTTTTTTACCGGAAAAGTTTTATGCAATAACGCACTTGCGGCCCGGCTTGATTTTGTCTGTACCGCGACAGAACGCCCTAATTTAAAGAAATAAGATTTATCTTGCCCATGAAAACATTTACTCCTGACGTTAAAATCAATTTACACGGATTTAAACCGGATGCTGCCTTGCTTCATTTGAGTCATACGCTTGAATCGGGGCGTTATCATAACTGTTCCGTACTTGTGATTCACGGATACGGACAAGGAATCCTCCGGGAAAAAATCCGAAGTTGGGCTAAAAAATCCTCGCTGATTAAAAAGATCTGGAATGGGGAAGAATATTTTTTACCTGGCGGTGGCGGTGTCACGCTTTTATTTCTGTAAATTCCATGGTTTAAAATTTAAATCATATAAAAATAATCCATTCAGCCTTTAAATCCTCTGGTGACTTAATATGACAGAAGAAAACCCGGAAATTCATCAGAATAAACACGACACGCAGAAATATGCCGGTCTCGGTTGCGTTGTTTTCAATAAAGAAATCGCGGAAAATACCTGGCGAATACGTATTCAGTCGATTGATTTTATTTCCCATGTGAAATCGGGACAATTTGTCATGCTTCGGCTTCCGGAAGAAAATGATCCTCTGTTGGGACGTCCTTTCGCCGTTTATCAAATTGATTTTTCAACAGGAACCTTTGATGTTATTTATCTTGTTGTCGGAAAAATGACGAAACGGCTGACTCAGATTCAACCGGGTCAGTCGTTGGAGCTTTGGGGTGGATTGGGAAACGGCTGGAATATCCCTCAGGAAGCGAGAAATCCGGAAAAAGTCCGGCATTTTATTATGGTTGCCGGAGGAATTGGTCAGACACCGTTTTATCTGTTTGTTCAGGAAATTCAGGCAGAGGTTGAAAGACGCCGGCAGATAAACTCCCGTTGTCCGAATCCTGTATTCACGTTACTTTTTGGCGCCCGGACTGCCCGGCGATTGTGTTGTATGGAGGAATTCCGGGAGCTGGGCGTTGATGTTTGCCCAGTAACGGAAGACGGTTCATTGGGACAAAAAGGGTTCGCGACTGACTATCTTCCTGAAGCAGTCGCCAGAATTCGATCTGTTGATAAAGATGATTCGGAGCATAAATACCGGACCGTTATTCTTGGCTGCGGTCCCCGTCCCATGTTGCGGTCGTTGGCACAAAAAGCGGAGGAACTTCAACTGCCCGCCTGGGTGTCGCTGGAATCTCCCATGTCTTGCGGGCTTGGAATCTGTTTCGGTTGCGTTGTCGAATGGAAAACCGATGCCGGAACCTGGGATTATCGCCGCACCTGTACGGATGGTCCCGTGTTCGAAGCTTCCCGGTTAAAATGGGATTGATCCCGAATCAATTCCCGACCCGGATGTTGAAAGCTTTCTTTTGAAAAAACAGAGAGCTTTTTTAACGGATTTTCTGAAGAGGAACTCCAAATAGCTGGTTGTTTTATCCATCTCGCGAACGGTTCGCGCGTTCGTCATCAGGATAAAATAATGTACTATCCCTCATACGGCACAACAGAATTTATCTTTATCGTTTTTTCATCAAAATCTTTAAGAGCTGAAACAATCCGGACTGACCGGGAAGATGGTATTTATGATTATCTTTAAAAGCCGTTCCCCGATTATTCCAAACTCTTTTGATTTTATGGGATCTGTTCAAAATCCGGCTGAAAACAGAACGGTTTTATTCAAAAATGATTTCACGGGCAGTTCCGTTATAATTACCGCCAACGACATACTGTGTTGCCGTTTCGGAGAATTTGCCAACCCAGCTGAAATGCAAATGTCCGCAAAGAATCGCCTTTAAAAGCGGCTCTTTTTTGAGTCGATCAATGAAATCGAGCGTTGTTTTGTTCGGTGTCTGAGGTTCAACACAACCCGGGGCGTACCGTTCCTTGATCAGTTCGGCCGGAACCCCAATCAGATGGGCACAGGACCGCCATACTTTAATAGCCGGTTCAAACAGTTCCGGGACATAAAAAGGAATGTGACACATGGCAACAATCGGCAGACCTTTGGCAACATCCGATTCAAACTGATCACGTAAATCTTCCGCGACATAAAAATACACATCGTCAAACGCGATAAAATTTACTCCATTTACAACCTTTGAATAATATGCCAGGTTGTTGGGATAAGCGTTTTGTACTTTCGGAAAGCTCTGCTGTTTGTATTCTTCCGTTTCAGGAGCTTCCCCCATATACTGACTGAATTCATGATTCCCTGTTGAGACAATCCGGTCAAAATCGGCCCCAAATTTCTCCCTGACAACATCCAGATTCTGCTCACTGACAAAATCGGTCAGATCGCCGGTATGGATCAGCAGCTCATTGTTTTTCTGCGCATGAGCAATCGAAGCGTCGAGCATTGGGGTCGTTTCACCAAAAAGTCCGCGGCGGGACTTCGCCAATTCCCGTTTTCGTTCATCATTCCGTTCATCCGCATAGGTCAGATGAGTATCGGAAATATGAAGCGCTTTAAACGGTTTGGTTGCCCCAACTTTGATTGTCGTCGACTCAATTTTCAGGAGGGAGTCGGTGTCTTCGTTAGCCAAAGTGACCGACGGAAGGGCCGATGCCAGGCAAAAACCGGCGCTCAGTTGTAAAAAATTTCTTCTGTCTATTTGCACGGTAATCTTTCTAAAATATAAAAACCCGTTTCTTTTTTATTTTATTTAACACAGATTAAAAATACCCCGGCCATTGTTTTACTGTTCCGGTTTAAACGGACTTACCGCCGAAACAGAAAAACAAAGGTTTGGGTAAAATGATACAGATTCAGGAATCCGAAGCCGCAAAAACGAAAAGAAAACATTGACAGCGACATTGTTTTTCCTGATAGCAACCGGATTTTCGTTGAACAACAGAAAACATAACGATCCGTAATTTTTCGCGTTTACCGGGAAACCATGTTATTCCAAATGTTTTCCCGGCCGCCATCCTGTTAACGGGCGATAAAACGAAAATTCGGTATGATGAATTCACTGCGTGACAACAACTCTGCCACATACTCGGCCAGGAGCCTCAACCGGTTTTTTCGGAGGCGTTCCGGGAAATCAAAGACCGAGTTTCTTCAGATTTTCAAGACATTCACGGGCAGAATCGAGTTCGGAAACCTTGTACTGTTCCTGCTCAACGATATACCATTCTGTTCCGCCAACGGTTTCACAGGCTTCAAAGACCGGTTTCCAGTCCACTTTGTCGTCCGAGTCAGCGACAACGCAGCCTTTAACATCGTTATTATTGGATTTAACATGAACGACAGCGGCACGTCCCGGCAGCTTTTTAATCATTTCAGCTGGAGAATAGCCAGCGTTGTTACACCATCCAATATCAATTTGGGCGATCACTTCCGGTCGGCAACGATTGAAAAACACCTCCCAGGCGGATTGATCGGTTCCTTCGATGGGGAGATAGTCGCCGGTATGACCATGGAAACCGATACGCATGTCATAAGCTCCCGCCTTGATTGCCAGTTCGTTAAACAGGTGTGCCGTCATCTGATTGCCAGCTTCATGACGAATTGCCTGTTCCAGTCCACCCGGAACAATCATGATATTCATGCCAAGTTCCTTGCAGAAATCGGCATTCTTGTAAAATTCGTCCCCCAACAAAGCGCCGAGACCGATATGGGTACTGGTCGCAACCAACCCGACATCATCAATCATCTTTTTGAGTTCTTTGGCTTCCAGTCCGTAATAACCGGCAAATTCAACGCCTTCATAACCCATTTCCGCGACTTTTTTCAGTGTGCCGGGAACGTCTTTCGGGGCAACTTCCCGAAGGGAGTACAATTCAAGCGCGATCGGAATTCTTTTCTTTTCCGCTGCTGAAGCCAAATGATTCAGCGTTCCCATAGTCATTCCCATTGCGGCCGCCCCCAAACCTGTCTTTAAAAAAGAACGTCGATCCATTTTTATACCTTTCGTCAACTGTATATTTAACTGTTATCTGGAATAAATCGAACTGAATGATTGTCAGCCTGAAAATGATGTTTTATGACGTTATCTGAAAAACGGTTTTATCATACAAAAACAATGTCAGGCCCAGGGAGAAATAACTCCAACTGTAATTTATTATAGTTATTATAGCGAAAGCCAAAACCAAATAACAGACAAAAAAAGAAAAAAATGAAATTTTTTCTCACAGGGAAGATATGTTTCAGTTCCGCTTTTAAAAAACGCCGGAAAAATCTGAAAAAACCTTTAAAATAACTTTTTTTATATTGTTTTTTTCATTTTCGCAGGATATAACATAAAATATATTGTCCGACTGATCATCCCTGTCCGGTATTACGGAACAGGCTTGTCCCCTTGTTGTTCCGCGTCGTTTTTGTTTTCGACGGTACATTGAAAGCGTATTTTCACGGGATCCGGAAGCCTGAAATTGTATTTTCTGTTTTGTTGTATGGTAAATGTCCGTTCCGAATTTCAAAATGCGACTTGTTTTTAAATAAAAATCGGCATAAACGGGGTATAATGAAACACAGAAACACAACTGAATATCACGAGAATACAAAAATCCGGGCAAGAAACTAAAAAGGAAACATAATGCGTTTTTGTATAGCAATCAAAGCCTTTTTTGCTGTTTTGGCAAAAAAAAACATCGCCCTGCAAATCGGGCAAATACTTCAGTCATCCAGAAAAAATCCCCAAACATCGACAGAATCTTCAACGGATGTGCCCGGAGATCTTCCTGTTCAAGTTTCGTCTTTGAAGTTATCGCAAAAAGCCGGCCTGCAATCAGAGGCGATTACATTACTTGCCGCCTTACAACGGGAAGCTCGGTTTCTCGATTTTATCAAAGAGCCGCTTGCCGGTTACTCCGCGGAGGAAATTGGAGCTGCCGCGCAAAATGTACATGATCAATGTGCAGAGGTTCTGGAACGTTTTTTTGAGATCCGTCCTCTTTCTGATCGTTCGGAAGGATCGGAAATGACCGTTCAGGAGCAAAATCCGGTTCGTTGTCATCTGTCGGGCCAGGTAACAGAAACGTTTCCGCAGACCGGGACATTGGTTCACACCGGTTGGGTTGCTCAAAAATGCGAGCTTCCGCAATGGACCGGTTCCGAAAAGGATGCCGCAATCCTTGCCCCCTGTGAAATTGAAATTCAGTAACCGAAGATATTTTTAACTGTCATTTGGAATTTTCAGGTAAATTTCAGTCGTCATTGTTTCCTTAAAATATATCGCAGGATATCCTTGAGACTGCTTATCGTAAAATGACAGTAAAATAATAAAACCGGTAAACACAACTTTATTTAAATCAGGACATCAAATCATTTGTTGGAAAACGAGCAAACTCAAATTAAAATCGGGCAGCTGGCAGACCTTCTGTTTCATGCGCCGTCCATTGCCTGTCTGACCGGAGCGGGAATTTCCACGGAAAGTGGTATCCCCGATTTTCGTTCCGCAAACGGGTTTTACCGAATGACTTCCGAGGAAATATTCAGTATCGATTTCTTTCGGGAGAACCCGGCCGCCTTTTATCAAGCCATGGCGCCGGTTTACCAGACGATTTTTTCCGCAATACCAAACGCCGGCCATCGGGCAATCGCGGATCTGGAGCATTTATGCGGAAAAAAAGTAACCGTTGTAACCCAAAACATCGACGGACTTCACACGCGGGCCGGTTCCGGGAACGTTCATGAAATTCACGGAACGCTTGAAACGTTTTCCTGTCAGATATGTGGCAGGCAATATCAGGGAACCGGTTTCCGAACGACCTGTGAGTCCGGCCAGGTTCCCCATTGTGATTGCGGCGGGGTTTTAAAACCTGATATTACGTTTTATGGCGAACAGTTACCGGTGTTGCCTTACCATGCGGCACTTCAGACCATGTGGGAAACCCGGCTTCTTTTGATTCTCGGTACCTCCATGCAGGTGTATCCGGCAGCCGGCCTGCCCCGTGAATGTGACAGTGGAACACCGTTTGTTATTATCAATAAAATCGCGACGGTTATCGATTTTCAATGCAAGCTTGTTTTTCATGATAATATTGGCGATATTCTTCCAGCCGCTGTCCAAAAGCTTCGCGAACGGTTGGAGTAAATACCTGTTG
>Ga0079305_1002392_pt1 | contig 16604 bp, 16 predicted proteins | sample LMS_cellobiose_e_FD_79183 | JGI IMG/M metagenome (GOLD analysis project Ga0079305, IMG submission 79183) | Rumen-fistulated moose microbial communities from Alaska, USA - LMS_cellobiose_enrichment | ecosystem: Host-associated > Mammals > Digestive system > Stomach > Rumen fluid ... | reverse complement strand
TGGGCCAGCTTCAGGGGAAACATGATGTTCTGCAGGCAGGTGCGCTGCATCAGCAGGTTAAAGGACTGAAAGATCATGGTCACCTTGCGGCGCATTTCCTGCATCTGCTTTTTATTCAGAGCGCCCAGATCCTTTCCGTCCATCAGCACGCTGCCGTCGGTGGGCCGCTCCAGCATATTGATGCAGCGAACCAGGGTGCTTTTGCCCGCGCCGCTCATGCCGATGATGCCATATATATCGCCGTCGTTCACCGTCAGATTCACGTGGCGCAGGGCATCCACCGGGCCATCCGACGTGACGAAGCTTTTGGATAGGTTGCGCAGCTCGATCATGATACTTCCTCCAGCGTGTGTGGAATAACCGCAAAGGACACACCGGGGTTTTCCGGTGTGTCCGAAATGCCGTTTACAGGATACGCGATCATCGTTTTCCTGTCAAGACTTACTTGCCCAGGGGAGCCAGATCGCTCTGGCGACCGCCGTACAGGCCCATGGGCTCGGTGTGGATGATGGCCACGCTGACCACGTTGCCGCCGGTCTCCTTGACATAGTCATCCAGGTAGGGCTGATGCTGGAAGTAGTTGGCATAAGCGTCGCCAGCGTCCACGGCGGGGTTCTCCTCAGTGTAGCCGGTGAACACAGCGATCTCCACCTCAATGCCCTTGGCCGCCAGGATCTCCTTCACGACCTCCAGCACCTGCGCATGGGGCGCCGGGGTGGCGGCGATGATGACCTTCTTGCCGTCCAGCTCCTTGACGATGGCGTCGTAATCCACGTCGGGATCATAGCCGTCGGTGGGCTCATCCACCACGCTCAGCACGGCGCCGGCGTAGGTTTCGGTGATATAGTCCTTTACCTGCTGGCTGGTGGCCGCGGCGATCAGGGCCTTGGTCAGGGGAGCATCCACATTGTCGCCGTTCACGGCGATCACGTTGGCGCGGGGCAGATATTTATCGGGGGCTTCCACCAGCAGGCTGTCGGCAATCTCAAAACCGGCGTCCAGAGCGTCCAGTACGAAATTGCTGTTGATCACGGCGTAATCCAGATCGGGCAGCTGGTTGACCAGCTGATCGGCCTGCACTTCCACGATCTCCACATTATCAGAAATCACATCGGCTTTGGTGGCCAGCTCGCCCACGCCTTCCTTCAGCTGGATCACGCCGTTATCGGCCAGCAGCTGCAGGGCGCGCGCTTCGTTGGTGGTGTCATCCGGCACGCCGATGGTGATGGTATCGGCCAGAGCAGCGGAAAGGGACAGGGTCAAAACCAGGGACAGGATGATGGCAATCAGCTTTTTCATGGGGTTTCTCCTTTCAAATTTACAAACTGAATAAAATAAAGGAAAGCCTGTTGAAGCTTCCCTTTTAAACGAAACAGAACAGCCCGCCGGGCCGTCACATTCGGGAACCTTCATCGCATCGCAAAGAACGGCAGCAAACGTACATTCGCCGCATTCGACGGTACATTTCCGCGATCCGCTGCTTCATGGCGTCTGCCTCCTTGCTTTTGATGGGCTTATTATACACGCCCTTTTAGCTATTGTCCAATACCGCATTTTTATTACATTCTATAGTTTAAAGCTATAGCTAAACAGGAGCGGCCCCTTGCGGAGCCGCCCCTGATGCGCGCAGGCGATATTACTTATCGATCACGGTGATGCCTTCCATGGCCTTGACGACCTCCGCCAGCATGGTTTCCACCGGCAGGAAGCCGTCGGCATCGGCGGGCGCGTAATTGGAGGAAATCAGGATGCAGGTATCCTTGTACCGGCTGGGAGCGTACATCACCAGGCTCTGGCTGTACCGCGTGGCGCCGTTTTCATCCTCGTACTGCTGCTGATAGCCAAAGTAACGGCAGTCCCCCAGCTTGCCGGAATAATCCGAGATCTCGGTGATGGAGCCGGTTTCGGCTACCATGTTGGCAAAGGTGGGATATACGCTGTCCAGCATATCCTGAATGCTGTTCTTCACCGGGGCGACGTATACGGAGATGCCGCCCTCCTCGGCGGGCAAAAAGCTGAAATCGGTGCGCAGGGCGCTGGAATTGCCGGCCATGCTCTCCTCGCTCTTGGTATAGCCCTCGGGCACCTCCACGTCGGCCAGGTGATAGTATTTGCTGTTTTTGCCGCCGCTGCGCTCGCCCACCAGCCAATTCTCCTGGGCGTTCGCAATCGCGCCCCGGCTGACCCGCAGGGAGCCGTCGTCATAAATACCGTAATACCACACCAAGGCCAGCACGATCACCGCCGCGGCGGCGATGGCGGCGATCAGGATATTCTTGCGGGTCTTCTCCGTCTGATCCTGCCACCACTCCTTGAAGGTGCGTTCCTTGGGGCGTTTGTACTGCTGCTTGCGCTTGATTTTTTTCTTGCTCATACGCTTTCAATCCAGTCCTTTTCGTTTTTTCTTTATCATACCACAATCGACGGCAAAAAACAATCTTCCGCTCAAATTCGACGGAAGAAAACAGCAAAGGACAGCCTGCGCCCCGGGCCGCGCGAACGGTTTTTGCCGACGATGCATAAATCGACCTTTTTCGAGGCAGGATAGAAGGTATACGGCGGGGAATACCCCCGGCAAACGCTGTGGAGGTTTATTTGTATGCTGTCACACGTGCGAAAGGGAGATGTGCTGCTGGTGCGCCTGACCGGGGAGCTGGATCAGTGCTCCGCCTCCGGCATCCGCCGGGATCTGGACGCCCTGCTGGACGACCCCCGCGTCCGGCATCTGGTGCTGGATCTGGCGGGCATGCCGTTTATGGATTCCTCGGGCCTGGGGGTAATATTGGGCCGCTACCGGGAGCTGCGCCAGCGGGGCGGCACGGTATCGCTGATGCGCCTTTCCCCCCAGGTGAAAAGGATCTACGACCTGTCCGGCATGGCGCGGATCATCCCCGTGATTGAAAAAAAGGAGGACGAATGATGAAGATCGTGAATCATATGCGCCTGGCTTTCGACGCCCTGCCAGAAAATGAAAGCTTTGCCCGTGTGGCGGTATCGGCCTTCACCGTGCCCATGAGCCCCACCATGGACGTGCTCAGCGACATCCGCACCGCCGTCAGCGAGGCGGTGACAAACGCCATCGTGCACGCCTACGGGGAAAGCGGCGGCACCATCCTGCTGACCGCCGCCCTGCGGGAAGACGCCGTGCTGCAGCTGGAGATCGCCGACCAGGGCTGCGGCATCGCCGACGTGGAGCAGGCCATGCAGCCCTTCTTTACCACCCAGCCGGAAAAGGAGCGCAGCGGCATGGGCTTCGCCGTGATGCAGTCCTTCATGGACAGCGTGGAGGTGAGCTCCGCACCCGGGAAGGGCACCGCCGTGCGCATGGAAAAGCGCATCCGGCCCATGGGGAATTAACCTGTGGCCAATTAAAGAAGACAGCCTTATCCTGTGGAAAGGCTGCCTCTTTTTTCGTCTGATTATTGCAGATCGGTTCGGATGACGTACACGGTCACGGCGTTCATGCCCGCGGGGCGCAGGTCGTAGCCAGCGTTCGCCGCGCTGTCGCGGGTCTCCTCATAGACGCGCAGGGCGCGGGGCAGCTGATCCTGCACATAGGGCAGCAGCTTTTCCGCCGCCTGCTTTTCAGCGTCCAGCAGGGTATCGCGCAGTTTTTGGGTGCCGGTGCTCTGCAGGGCGGCGGCCCCTGCCCGCAGCGCGATGGCTCCCACATAAAGCGAAGCTGCGCCGCTGCTCAGATCGGTCGTGCCCTGGGCCAGCGTTTCCGCGCCGGCGGACAGATCGGCGGCACCGGCGCTCACCTGGATCAGGCCCTCATGCAGGGCGGAAGCGCCCGCCGCGGCCTGGGATACGCCGTCGGTATAGCTTTGCAGCCCCGACGCCAGCGCGCTCACCTGATCCAGCTGCGCTTTCAGGCCGGTCAGGCCCTCCCGCGCCGCCTGGCTCAGCTGCTCGCCCCGGCCCAGCAGGGCGTCCAGCGTTTCGGCGTAATTCTCCGCCATCAGCTCAGCGGATACGCCCAGGGTGCTCAGCTGATCGTTGGCGCTGCGCAGCACGGCGGCCAGCAGGGCCTGCACCCCGTCGTTCAGGGCCTGGTTATTGGTGGTCAGCGCCGCCAGGCCCCCGTCCAGCGCAGCCGCGCCGCTCTCGGCATCCGCCACCCCAGCCGCCAGCGCCGCAGCGCTCTCGTTCAGCTCCGCCGCCCCGGATTTCGCCTTCGCTGCGCCGGTTTTCAGGGAGGAAGCGCCGTCCATGACCTGGCCCGCGCCGTCGGAAACGGATTTGGCCGCGCTGTTCAGGGTCTTCAGGCCGCTGTTCAGCTCATTGAGCTTGGGAGCAATGTTCTTGGTCAAGCCGGTGGTTTCGGGCAGGGCTTCGCCGCTTTGCAGAGCGGTGAGCAGCGCCTCCAGCTCCGTCAGCTCGGCATGGGGATCAATGCTGACGCGCCCCTCTATCTCCCGGGAGATCGCGTTGATGGGGTCGGCGGAGGCAACCGTCATCATCCAGCCCAGGTCGGCATGGTCGGCGTGGAAGGAGGCGGTGAAGGAGGCAGGCAGGTTCAGCTCCGGATCGATGCCGGGCACGGCCCAGCCCACCAGCACCTGGCGGCCCATTTCACTGAGCACGGCGGCGTTTTCCAGCGTCCAATCGCTGACGCCAGAAGCGGGCAGGGGCAGCACGGAGAGGGCCAGGGCGGGCAGGGCTTCGCCGGTCTGATAGGAAACGGTCAGCACCGCCTCGCCGGTCAGATCCTTTAATGCCTCGGCGGTGATCTCCTTCCCGTCCAGGGTCAGCGTCACCACGGGCAGCACGGCGGGCACTTTGTCCGACGTGCCCTGATAAATGATGTCCTTGCCCCCTGCCTGCCAGGTCAGGGCCTGCCCCTCCAGGGTGAAGGGCTCCTTGCCGCCCACGTTCTCAATGGCGGTCAGCAGGGTTTGATCGTGAATCTCCTCCAGCCCGTCTGCGTTTTCCAGCCGGATGCTGTCGGTAACGCTTTGCACCGTGCCGTCGGCTGCGGCGACGATATACACGCGCTCATGCTTGGTGGTTTCCGCCAGGCCGGAGGCGCAGCCGCAAATCATAACGGCGCTCAATAACAGCGCGATGATCTTCTTCATAATCAATCCTTCCTTTCTCAGCGGGCAGCCTTCATATCGAAGGTGGTGCGCACGATCACTTTATCCAGAAGCAGCAGCATGGCGGGCAGGAGCAGCAGCACCACGGCCACGCTCAGCAGCGCGCCCCGGGCGATGAGCCGGCACATGCTGGAAATAATATCCACATTGGAATACAGGCCCACGCCGTAGGTGGCGGCGAAGAAGCCCAGGCCGCTGACCAGCACGCTTTGGGCAGCGGAGGAAACGGCCTTCTCCACGGCCTGCCGCTTCTCCATGCCGCCCAGGCGGTTCTGCTTATAGCGGGTGGTCATCAGAATGGCGTAATCCACCGTGGCGCCCAGCTGAATGGTAGAGATCAGGATAGGCCCCACGAAGGGCAGCGCCGTGCTGGTATAATAGGGAATGCACAGGTTGGCCGCAATGGCCAGCTCGATCACCGCCACCAGCAGCACCGGCAGGGTGACGGATTTCTGCACCAGCAGGATGATGACGAAGATGGCGATGATGGAGATCAGGCTGACCACGGTGAAATCGTGATCGGTGCAGGCGATCAGATCCTTGGTGCAGGGGGCTTCGCCGATGAGCATGCCGCCCTGATCGTACTTTTTCAAAATCGTGTTCAGGCTGTCGATCTGGGTGTTGACCTCGTCGGAGGAGATCACATAGGCGCTGTTGATCAGCATCAGCTGATAGCGCTCACCCTTCACAAGAGACAGGGCCTCCGGCGGCAATATGCTCTCCGGGATGCCCGCACCCAGCAAACTGTCAATGCCAAGCACGCTCTTGACCCCGTCCACCCGCTGCATTTCGGCGGTCATCTCCCGCACGTCCTTCTGGCTTACATCGCTGTCCACCAGCAGCAGGTGGGTGGTGGACAGGTCAAAGGTTTCCTCCAGCTTTTTGTTGGCAATGACGGATTTCAGCTCCGGCGGCATCACCTTGCTCATGTCGTAATACACGTTCACGCTGCTGTAACCGTAAAAGGCGGGCACGATCATCAGCGCCAGCACCACGCACAGCGCCCTGTAGTGCTTCACCACAAAGCGGCCGATGCCGCCCACGTTGGGCAGCAGGGGCTTGTGGCTGGTCTTTTCGATGGGCCGATCCATCAGCCGGATCACGCAGGGCAGCAGGATCACCGTGCCCAGCACGCCCATCACCACGCCCTTGCTCATGACGATGCCCAGATCCTTCCCCAGGGTGAAGCTCATGAAGCAGATGCTGACGAAGCCCGCCACCGTGGTCAGGCTGCTGCCGATGATGGAGGTAAAGGTCAGGTGGATGGCGTTGGCCATGGCCTCGTCCTTATCTTCGGTCAGGGTCTTTTGCTCCTTGTAGCTGTGCCACAGGAAGATGCTGTAATCCAGGGTGACGCCCAGCTGCAGCACTGCGGCCACAGCCTTAGTGATGTAGCTGATCTCCCCCAGGAAATAATTGCTGCCCAGGTTCCACAGGATACTCACGCCGATGCAGCAGAGGAAGATCAGCGGCAGCAGGAAGCTGTCCATGGTGATCATCAGCACCAGGGCGCACAGCGCCACGGCGATGCCCACGTAAATGGCCTCCTGCTCCTCCACCAGCTGCTTGGTATCGGTCACCACGGCGGAAAGGCCGCTGACGAAGCACCTTTCCCCCGCCACGGCGCGCACCCGGCCGATGGCCTCCATGGTCTCCTCGGAGGAGGAACCCTCGTCAAAGAACACGGCGGAGAGCATGCAGTCGCCCCGCTGGAACATCTGCCGGATGCTGTCCGGGATGATCCCGATGGGAAACATGCCCTTGGTGATGGAGGCGAAGCCGATCACGCTGTCCACATGAGGGATTTCTTTCAGCGCGTTTTCCATGTCGGCCTGTTCAGATATGCTCATGCCCTCCGTGACCAGCAGGGAAAAAGCGCCCTTGCCAAAATCCCGCAGCAAAATCTCCTGTCCCTGCACCGTTTCCAGATCCTGGGGCAGATAATACAGCAGGTCATATTTGGTCTTGGTGGCGGCCATGCCCAGCACCGAGGGCACCATCAGCGCGAGGCATACGATGACGACCAGCACGCGGCGCTTGACCAGCCATTTGATAAATGCTTTCACAAATTCATCCTCCCGATGCAAAAACATTTCAAAACATAGTGTTGATTTTCTCAACGATCCGTATTATAATCATTTGCGTGATTGAAATCAATAATCAAATTGAGTATCAATCGTCTGTTAATCAACAAAGGGCGCGAAAATGGGAATTACTGAACAAAAGGCCCCAAATCTGTTGAGAAAAGAGGGCAAGGAAAAAATGACCGAAAAAAAAGAAGACCGCCGGGTGCGGCGGACGAAGAAGATGCTGACTCAGGCCCTGACCCAGCTGATGCAGAAAAAGCAGGTGAGCGAGATCACGGTGCGGGAGCTGACTGACCTGGCCGATATGAACCGGGGCACCTTTTACCTGTATTACAAGGATATTTTCGATATGCTGGAAAAGATCGAGGACGGCCTGTTCGAGGCGCTGAACGCCATCGTAGCCCTGCACGAAAACGACAACGTGACCGCCCAAACCAAGCCGATCCTGCTGGATCTGTTCCGCTTTATCCAGGAAAATAAGGAGATCTGCCGGGTGCTGCTGAGCCCCCACGGGGATATGAACTTTCTGCACCGGCTCAACGAGGTGGTACGGGAAAAATGCCTGCAGGCCTGGCCCACCCTGCAGCGGCAGCTGGATGAAGCCGATTTTGACTATCATTACAGCTTTGTGGTGTTCGGCTGCGCCGGGGTGATCCGCGCCTGGGTGAACCGCGGCTGTGCCGAAACCGCCGAGCAGATGGCCGAGCTGGCCGACACGATGATCCGCCGGGGCAGCCTGGCGGAGGCATAAGCCGCCGGAGCGCGCATTCTGCCGTAAAGCAAATGCTTTCAGCAGCGTAAACCGCGCCCCAGCGGCCTTGCGGCACAGGGAAACATCCCTTGCGCGAAGTCACCCTTCAGCGGTCGCCAATGGTCTTATGAACAGCTTTTTACTCAGGGCGTTTCGCTTTTCCGGCCGCTCTGACAAAGCTGCCGATATCATCAGCCGAACACGGATCCACCCTGACCTGCCGGAGCTCCCGCTCCAGAACGGCCAGGGTCTTTTCATCCACCGGATGGGAACCGCCGCTTTCCTCCAGGCGCAGGGCGCGGCTCTCGCTGTCCCTGCCCAGGCAGGCGGCATAGCGGGCGGGCATGTGCTTTTGCATCAGAGCCGCGGCCCGGGGATCCTCCATCAGATCCCCCATCAGGGAATGGCGGGAGAAGGGATGCAGCACATCCCGCAGGGGCCGCCAGGTCCAGGTATGTTCCCCCGCGCCCACCGTTTGGCGCAGGCCTTCGGGATGGTCGGGCAGGGTCACGTCGGCTTCCGCGCCCTCGGGCACGGTCAGGCGCAGGGTCACGCTGCCCTCCGGGGAAATGCGCCAGCCGCATTCCCAGACTCCCGCAGCGGAGGCATAGCGCAGCTCCGCATGGCCCAGCCGGGCGCTGATGTGGGGCGATACGATGGCCCGCTTCCAGCCGGGCGCCCCGCAGCGCAGGCCCATCACGCGGCTGTATATCGCTTCGCACACCGATCCGTAGGCGTAATGATTCAGGCTGTTCATCCCTGTGCCGGACATGCTGCCGTCCGGGTTCAGGCTGTTCCACCGCTCCCAGATGGTGGTGGCTCCCAGGTTCACCGCGTACAGCCAGCCGGGAAATTCCTCGGTGAGCAGCATGCGGAAGGCCTCTTCCTCCATGCCGTGGTCCATCAGGGCAGACAGGATCAGCGGAGTGCCGGTAAAGCCGCAGGTGATGCGGTAAAAATCCCGCTGCAGCCGCCGCCGAAAGCCCTGCAGCAGCTTTTCTTCATTGCGATAGACCCCATAATGCAGGGCCAGCACATAAGCGGTCTGGGTGTCCACGCACAGGTTGCCGCCGGGGGTAAAATACTCCGCCAGCAGAGCGGCGCGGATCTCCTCCGCCAGGGCTTCGTAGCGCCGGGCGTCCGCAGCCTCCCCCAGCTCGGCGGCGGCCCGGGCGGTCAGATCGACGCTGTGCATGTAATAAATGCCCTGGATGTACGCCTCCAGCGTGCCGCCGCGCACGCTCTGGGGCGTCATGCCGTCCTGCGCCACCCAGTCGCCAAAGGTGAAGGCCGGAAAAACGATGTGGGAGCCGCCGGCGGCCGCGTCGGCGCGGATCAGGTATTCGGCGTAATCCCGCATCATGGGATAGTTTTCCCGCAGCAGGTCTTGATCGCCGTAAGCCATATACACATTCCAGGGAATGATGGTGCCCGCATCCGCCCACACCGCGCCGCCATGAATGGCCTCCCCCTTTACAGAGGGGCTGTAAGCGGGAATATCGCCGCCGTAATAGCGCAGCTGATCCTCCCGCATATCCCGCATGAACTTGCGGTAAAAGGCCTTGCAGTCCATCTGATAGCAGGCGGTGTTCACAAATACCTGGGTATCCGCCGTCCAGCCCATGCGCTCGTCCCGCTGGGGGCAGTCGGTGGGCACGTCCAGGAAGTTGCTGCGCTGGCCCCACCAGGCATTTTCCATCAGGCGGTTCAGCTTGGCATGGCCGGTGCTCGCCCGCAGGGTTTGCTCCAGGTCAGAGGACAGCGCCACCGCCGTGAAATCCGCCGGATCCACCCGGGCAAGCCCTTCGACTTTGGCGTAGCGGAAGCCGTAGAAGGTAAACAGGGGCTCGATCTCCTTCTCCACGCCGTCGGAGGTATACACATATTCCGATTTGGCCGAGCGCAGGTTGTCCCGATAGAAGTTCCCTCCTTGCAGCACCTCGCCGCTCTGGATGCGCAGGCTTTCGCACCGGGGCAGGCGGTTGACAAAGCGGATGATCCCGGCCAAATTCTGGCCGAAATCCAGTACCTGCTCCCCCGCCGGGGTATGCAGCAGCACGGGCTTCCGCTCGGCATAGGCCCGGATGGGCGGAGACTGCCAGGGCTCCACCCGGCCGGAGTAGACCGCGGGCACGCAGGCCGCGCTTTCCCCCGTCTGGCGGGTATCATCCCGGATCTCCCCGTCGTATATGCCGCCGTCCACAATGGGGGAAGGGCCCGCCAGCCAGGTTTCATCGGTTTCCAGCGTGGCAAGGCTGCCGTCCGCCCCGGCAATCTCCAGCCGGGCGGCCAGCAGATACCGGCTGCCCCAGCGATCCCGGCCCCGGCTTTCCCCCAGGCCCAGACGGCCCTTGTACCAGCCGTTGCCCAGCCATACCTCCAGGCGGTTGTTTTCCGCCAGCAGATCCGTCACATCCCAGGTCTGGGCGCGCAGGTAAGCGTCGTAATCGTTAAAGCCGGGGGTCAGATACTCCCGCCCCACCCGCTGCCCGTTCAGGAAAGCGCGGTACAGCCCCAGGCCCATGAGCGTCAGCACGGCCCGCGCCCCGGCGGGGGCAGTGAAATCCTTCCATATTTTGGGGCAGTCAATGGGTTTTTCAGGGGTGATGAACCGCATACGCATCCTCCTTTACGGTGCGTGAAGAAAATTCACCGTCAGGGCGGCGGCCTCCGCCAGCGGGTCGCCCCGCATATCCAGCCAATGGATGGACTTATCCCGGCGGAACCAGGTCATTTGCCGCTTGGCAAAGCGCTTGATGGCCTTTGAAAGCTCTTCCAGCATCTGCTCCCGGCTGCCGCCCTTGCCCAGCAGATACTGGCTGATGTACCGGTATTCCAGCCCCAGGCGGTACAGAAAATCCTCGCTGACCCCGGCGTTCAGCAGGCCCTGCACCTCCTCGATCATGCCCTGCTCCACCCGGCGGGCCAGGCGCTCGTCGATGCGGGCGCACAGGGTGGGCCGATCCCAGGTAACGCCCAGCTTCAGCACCCGGTAGCGGGGCTGCTTGCTGACGCCCCCAGCGTCGCCATCGTGCAGCTTTTCCAGCTGGCGCATCACCCGGTTGCGGTTCTGGGGATCCACCGCCGTATCGGGCAGGGCCTTTTGCAGCATCTGATATAATTCGCCGGTGGTCAGCTTTTCCAGCTCCCGGCGGTAGGCCAGATCGGGTTCGATATTGCTGAGCATATAGCCATCGCACACAGCGTCGATATACAGGCCGGTGCCGCCCACCAGGAAGGGCGTTTTTTTGCGCGCAAGCACGCCTTCGATGGCCTGATAGGCCAGGCGCTGGAAATCGGCCATGGTGAAAAACGCGCCGGGATCACACACGTCCAGCAGATGGTGGGGCACGTCCCGGGTTTCCTGCGGCGTGACCTTGCCGCTGCCCAAATCAAGGCCCCGGTACACCTGGCGGGAATCGGCGGAGATCACCTCGCCCCCGAAATGCCGGGCCAGGGCGATGCCCAGCCCGCTTTTGCCCGAGGCGTTGGTGCCCACCACCGCGATCAGCTTTTTCATGCTCTGCTCCTTACAGATAATCCACCGCCAGGCGGATCAGCAGCAGCGCCATCACGCCCAGCATGACATAGCGGATGAACTTCGTGCCCTTGCGGATGGCCAGCCAGCTGCCCAGGTATCCCCCCGCGGCGGCGCAGGCCATGGCGGGCACCGCCAGGGAAAACACGATGTTGCCGTTCAGCAGGTGGGCCACAAGGGCGCTGATGTTGGAGGCCAGGTTCACCACCTTGCTGCTGCCGGAGGCGGTGACGGTATCCATCCCCGCCGCCCAGGTGAAGCCCAATATCAGCAGCATGCCGGTGCCGGGGCCAAAAAAGCCGTCATACGCCCCCACCAGCAGACCGATGAGCCCGCACAGGCCCAGCCGCTTTCTTGTCATGGGCAGGGCTCTGTCCGGGGCGTTGTGGCGCACCAGCATCAGCACGGCGATCAGCGGGATCAGCACCAGCAGCACCACGCGATAGGCCGCATCAGGCACCATTTCATTGATTTGCGCCCCGATAAAGGCCCCCAGCACCGCCAGGGCCGCCGCGTACAGGGCGGGCTTCATCATGATTTTGCCGCTGCGGAAAAACCTGACGGCGGCGGTCAGGGTGCCAAAGCCGGCGGAGAGCTTATTGCTGCCGCTGGCCAAGTCGCCGGGCAGACCTGCCACCATGTAGGCGGGCAGGGAAATCAGCCCGCCGCCCCCGCCGATGGCGTCCACCAGCGAAGCGGCAAACACCAGCGGCAGCACGATCAGGTACATGCGCGGCGTAATTACCATGCGTCCTCCTCCGTTTTGCCCTCCAGGGAATCCCGGGCGTTCTCAATATCCCGGTTCACCCAATCCACAAATTTCAGATCCTTCAGCTTTTCCCTGCTGACCACAGTATTGGTGCCCAGGCAGGCGCTGCAGCGGTGCCCGCATTCGGGACACACGCACACCTCCTTGCCCTCGGCATGCACCATAAACGCGCCGCATTGAATGCATCCGCAACGCATACTGCTTTCCCCCTCAAGTATTCTTGCGGATAGTATAGCACAGGGCTTGACTTATTTCCAGCGGATATGCGAAAATACCCGGGTACACAATACTTGTTTGGGATGATTTTATGCGTAACGAAAGTCGATCCGGCCAGCGCTCCCTGCTGCCGGTGATCTGGGCCCTGGCCTGGCCCACCATGCTGGAACAGGCGCTGGGCACCGCCGTGCAGTATGTGGACGCCGCTATGGTGGGCCGCCTGGGGGCGGAGGCCACCGCCGCCGTGGGCGTGACCACCACCGTCAACTGGATGATCGGCAGCACGGTATCCGCCCTGGGGGTGGGCTTTCTCTCCTTCATCGCCCGGGCCTACGGGGCAAACGACAGGGAACGGGCGGCCCGGGTATCCAGCCAGGCGGTGCTGGCGGTGATCCTCTCCGGGCTGCTGTTCACCCTGCTGCCGCTTTTGCTGCACCGGCAGGTGCCAAAGTGGATGCAGGCCGACCCTGCCATCCGGGAGGCGGCGGGCCGCTATTTCCTTATCCTGTACACGCCCATGCTGCTGCGGGCGGCCAGCATCATATTCGGCACCTGCCTGCGGGCGGCCGGGGACACCAAAACGCCCATGCGGGTGGGGGTGCTGACCAACCTGATCAACGTGGCGCTGAATTACCTGCTGATCTACCCCACCCATCCCATAACCCTCTTTGGCAGGGCTCTGACCGTGCCCGGCGCGGGAATGGGCGTCACCGGTGCGGCGCTGGCCAGCGCCATCGCCTTTGCCGTGGGCGGCATTGGCATCACAGCCGCCCTGTGGCGGCATCCGGTCATCAGCCCCCGGGGGCAGCGGCTGCGCCCGGATTGGGAGATTTTGAAGCCCTGCCTGCGGGTGGCCCTGCCCTCCACCCTGCAGCGCTTCGGCACCAGCTTTGGCTACGTGGCCTTCGCAGCCATGATCAACGCCCTGGGCACCGTGCCCCTGGCGGCTCACAGCATCGCCAACACCGTGGAATCCGCCTTTTACGTGCCGGGCTACGGCATGCAGACCGCCGCCGCCACCCTGACCGGCAACGCCCTGGGGGCCAAAGACCGGCCCCGCATGCGCCGCCTGGCACGGACGCTGCTGGGGCTGGAGGTGTGCATGATGGTTATTTCCGGCACGCTGCTTTTCCTGTTTGCGCCGGGGATGATGGGCCTTTTCACCCGGGACGCGGCGGTGATCGACCTGGGCGCCACGGTGCTGCGCATGGTGGCGGTATCCGAGCCCTTTTACGGCATGGCCATCATCCTGGAGGGCATGCTGCAGGGCGTGGGCGACACCATGACGCCCTTCCTGTTCAACATCCTGGGCATGTGGGGCGTGCGCATCGTGGGCACCTTCCTCTGCACCCGTCTGCTGGGACTGGGCCTGGTGTCCGCCTGGGGCTGCATGATCGCCCACAACCTGCTGCTGTTCGCCCTGCTGGCGCTGCACTATAAAAAGGGAAAATGGAACCCGATGCAATAGAAATGGACAGAAGGTACGAACCCTTCTGCCCATTTTAATGCATACTGAAGACTGAAAACTGAATAATGAATAATTTTATAATGACGGTGCAAAAGCGCTCAGCACTATTTCATTCTTCTTTTTTCATTCTTCAGTCTTCAGTTTTCAGTTATACCGCGCCCCCGTCTTCCGGTTTGCGGAAGCGGGGGCGTTTTTGCGATTGGATTACTTGATTACTTCGCCGTAGGTGCCGGGAGCCACGCAGCCCGCGTTGCTCTCGTCGGTATCGATGTGCATCGCCAGGGCATAGCTGGGGCTGACGCGCACCACCACGTCGCCGAAGACCAGGCTGCGGCCATCGCTGTCGATCTTGACGGAAACCACGTCCTTATCCTTGCAGCCGAACACCTCGGCATCCGCCGGGGTCATGTGGATGTGACGCTTGGCGGCGATAACGCCCTTTTCCAGCACCACTTCGCCCGCGGGGCCCACCAGCTTGCAGGCGCCGCTGCCCTCCAGATCGCCGCTCTCGCGGATGGGGGCCTTCACGCCGATGCTGCGGGCGTCGGTCAGGCTCAGCTCGACCTGGGTTTCCTTGCGGCAGGGGCCCAGGATGCTGACGCCGGACAGGGTTTTCTTCTCACCCACCACGTCCACGCGCTCCGCGCAGGCATACTGGCCGGGCTGGCTCAGATCCTTCTTCTTGGTCAGCTGATAGCCCTTGCCAAACAGGGTTTCCAGATCCTTTTCGCTCACGTGCACGTGACGGGCAGAGGTTTCGACTAATACTTTGGCCATGGGAATCCACTCCTTTGTTTTGGTTGTTGATTTGATTATAGCATGCTTTCGCATTTGCTTCAAGCTGAAATTGCTTCCCGCACGGGCGCACAAAAACCCCGCAGTTGATGCTGCGGGGTTTTTGGGAATTGGCATTACACCAACTCGATGATCACCATTTCGGCGGCGTCGCCGCGGCGGGGGCCCAGCTTATAGATGCGGGTGTAGCCGCCGGCGCAGCCCTTTTCGGTGTTGCGGGCGCGGTACTTGGGGCCGATCTCGCGGAAGAGCTTTTCCACCACGGGATGCTTGTTGTCCTTGGTACGCTCCTTGTATTCGCTCTTGCTCTCGTCGGCCTGCTTCTGCTCCTTCAAATCATACAGATAAGCCATCATCAGGCGGCGGGCATGCAGCTTTTCAGGCAGGTCGTTGGTGACGGTCACTTCCACGATCTGACCCTTGTCATTATGGAATTTCTTCTGCACATCCACGGTCTTGTCATACTCGCGGATGGCCAGGGTAATCATTTTTTCGGCGATGCTGCGCACTTCCTTGGCCCGGGCCTCGGTTGTTTCAATGCGGCCATACCACAGCAGGTTGGTCACCTGGTTGCGCAGCAGCGCTTTGCGCTGATCGGCCGTGCGGCCCAGCTTACGTTGCGTTGCCATGGGGTTTCCTCCTTAACGCCCGTATGGGGCGGTAACGTTAGTCGTCAGACGGGCGCAGGCTCAGGCCCAGCGCCTGTAACTTTTGTTCAACTTCTTCAAGGCTCTTTTTGCCGAGGTTCCGCACCTTCATCATATCTTCCTGATTGCGCTGCACCAGCTCCGCCACGGTATTGATCCCGGCGCGCTTTAAGCAGTTGTACGCACGGACAGACAGATCCAGCTCCTCGATGGTCATCTCCAGCACCTTTTCCTTCTTGTCATCCTCAGGATCGGGGAAGGAAACGGGCAGGGTCTGATCCGTCAGGCCAATGAACAGCTCCAGCTGGTCGCGCAGGATCTTGGCGGCCATGCTGATGGCTTCATCGGGCAGCACGCTGCCGTTCGACCATACTTCAAGCGTCAGCTTGTCGTAGTCGGTCACCTGGCCCACGCGCGTATCCTCCACCGTGTAGTTGACCTTGCGGATGGGGGTGTAGATGGAATCCACCGGGATGACGCCAATAGGCATCTGCGGGGTTTTGTTCTTATCGGCTGATACATATCCGCGGCCCAGATCGATGGTCAGCCAGATGTGCAGCTTGGCGCCTTCGCCCAGGGTGGCGATGTGCAGACCGGGATTAATGATCTCCACCTCGTCATCCGCCTGGATATCGGCGGCGGTCACTTCACAGGGGCCAACGGCATTCAGCTCCAGGGACTTGGGCTGGTCAGAGTACATGCGCACGGAAAGCTCCTTGAAATTCAGGATGATCTCCGTCACATCCTCCTTGACGCCAGGTACCGTGGAGAATTCATGCTGTACACCGTCGATCCGAACGCTGGTTACGGCGGCGCCGGGAAGGCTGTTGAGCAGCACGCGGCGCAGCGCGTTTCCCAGGGTATGGCCGAAACCGCGCTCAAGCGGCTCGATCGCAAAACGGCCGTAGGTGTTGTTTTCGGCAACCTCCAGACACTCGATGTGCGCTTTTTCGATCTCTGCGATCACGGCGTTCTTCCCTCCTATTATTGGAAATCGTCGTCAGGGTATGCTTTAAGCTACGCGACGCTCTTTTAACGGGAGTAGAACTCGACGATCATGTTCTCCTGCAGCTCGAAATCGATGTCGGCGCGGGTCGGGAGCTCGTTGACGGTGCCCGTCAGGTTGGGCGCGTCAAAGGTCAGCCACTTGGGGGTCAGCACCGTGGTGCCTTCCCGCAGGGCCTTGAACATTTCGCTCTGGGCAGAGCGGGGACGCAGAGTGATCACGTCGCCC
>Ga0079305_1002387_pt1 | contig 16652 bp, 17 predicted proteins | sample LMS_cellobiose_e_FD_79183 | JGI IMG/M metagenome (GOLD analysis project Ga0079305, IMG submission 79183) | Rumen-fistulated moose microbial communities from Alaska, USA - LMS_cellobiose_enrichment | ecosystem: Host-associated > Mammals > Digestive system > Stomach > Rumen fluid ... | reverse complement strand
TCTTGAAGCTGCCAAGCTGTTTTTTATCAAATACCTTTGCGGCCGATCTAATGATGGCTATCATAACAAAACCACCGGTTTTCGCTCATATTTTATCAGTTTTGATGACGGTGCAAGACTGGAGATCATGAATAAACCTGAAATGGAGGATGGGGAAAAACCTCTGAACCGTACGGGGTTAATTCATATTGCGTTTTCGGTTGGCAGCAAAGAGCGTGTTGATCAGCTGACAGATCGACTCAAGACTGACGGATATCGGGTTGTGAGCGGACCACGTACTACTGGAGATGGATATTATGAAAGCTGTGTTGTAGCAATTGAAGGTAATCAGATAGAAATTACAGTTTGACAGATTCCAGTTTGTGGAGGTAGAACAATATGAGAAGAATTAGCATTCTGTTTCTGTCGCTTTTCATAATGCTGTGCCTTTGCGCCTGTTCAAAAGCAAAATCTGGAGATAATACGGAAATGAAGGCTGCACTTGGGGGCAAAACATTTGTATGGGAGAAAGAGGGGTTCGGCGGTGATTTTACAATTACGCTGAACGAAGATGGAACCTATCAGTATTATGTCGGTTTTCTCAGCAGCTACATCGGCTTTGGTAACTGGTCGGTCGAAAATGGTATGCTGACCATGACCGAGAACAAGGAACTGTGCGGTTACGACGACATATTCCACTTTTCCGTCGGAAATGATGAATTGACTTTCGTTTCGGAAGAATCGAGCAAATTCATGTATGTCACGGTGGAGGACGGCGATCGGTTTCTCCTGTACAAGTCTGTCGAACAGAATCCTGTGAAGCCGACACCGACTCTGGTGATTGAAGCCAATGGAAAAGTGTTTTATGCGACGCTGGAAGATAATTCTTCCGCGGAAGCATTGATTGAAAAACTGAACCCAGCACCTATTACGGTGGAAATGCGTGATTACGGCAGCTTTGAAAAAGTCGGCGGCCTTCCGTGGGAGCTTCCAAGAAACGACGAACAGATTACAACAGTACCCGGTGACGTCATTCTATATCAGGGGAATCAGATCACGATCTACTATGATGAAAACAGTTGGAACTTTACACGGCTTGCAAGAATCGGAAATGTTACCAAGGAGAAACTGTTGGAAGCCCTCGGCGATGGTGATGTGAGCGTCACCTTGTACCTTGAATGGAGCGAATAAGGACATTTTAATGGAGCGTCTGATCTTTCATGTGGATGTGAATAGCGCATACCTCTCTTGGGAGGCAGCAAAAAGGGTGAAAGCCGGAGAGCCGGATCTTCGCCTTGTTCCGTCCTGCATCGGCGGTGATCCGAAGACCAGACGCGGGATTGTGCTTGCGAAGTCGATTCCGGCAAAGAAATATGATGTGAAAACGGGAGAACCGCTTTCTATGGCACTCCGCAAATGCCCGAACTTGATCGTTGCAGCTCCTGACTTCAAATTATATTCCGCAAACTCCCGCGCCTTTAAGGAAATTTGTCGCGGCTATACGTCGCTCATGGAAGAGTTCTCTATTGACGAGTGCTTCCTTGACTTCTCCGGAACTTCGCATATCTATCCTGATCCTGTTGCGCTTGCAACAGAGATCAAAGACCGGATTCGGGACGAACTTGGTTTTACAGTCAATGTCGGGATCGGCAGAAATAAGCTGTGCGCTAAAATGGCAAGTGATTTCGAGAAGCCGGACAAGGTGCATACGCTGTTCCCGGAAGAGATTCCTGACAAAATGTGGCCTCTGCCTGTCGGCGATCTGCTGTTTATCGGCAAAGCTACGGCGTCGAAACTGAACAGGGCGCAGATCAAGACGATCGGCGATCTTGCCAAAGCAGATATTGCGAAACTCGCTGCTCTTCTCGGTGAGAAATCCGCGCATCAAGCACATGCTTATGCCAACGGTATAGATAATTCCCCGGTTCGGGATACGCCGGAAGAGGCAAAGGGTTACAGCAACTCAATCACGACCGAAGAAAACATTACTTCCCTCGAAACGGCAAACACGATCCTGCTTTCACTCTGTGACAGCGTAACGGAGCATATGCGCAGCGACGGGATGCGGGCAAACGGCGTGTCTGTAACGATACGTTACCTCGATTTCAAGAACCGTTCGCATCAGACGAAGCTGGACTATCCGACAGATTCCGCAAGCGTCGTGTACGATACGGCAAAGAAGCTACTTACAGAGCTTTGGAAAGATAAGCAGCCTTTGCGTCTGATGGGCGTTGCCCTGACAAACGTGTCCAAAGATACTGCGGCACAGCAGCTCTCTCTGTTCGATGAACCGGATCGTCAGGTAAAGCAGGAGAAGCGGGAGCGTCTGGACAAAGCGGTCAGTGCAATCCGCGGCAAGTTCGGTTTTGACGCGATTCAGCGCGGGGCTCTGATCAATTCCGATTACGGTGTCGGGCGCAAGTTCAAAGGCAAAAGCGAAGCGGAACGTGCATCAGATGACTCATAATGGTTTAGGAAAGGAATGGGTATGTGCGGACGGTATTATCTGGACGATGAGATCAGGGATGAACGCCTTGCCGAACAAATGAAGCAGGCGATTCAGATTTCAACGAAGATCTGCGCGAATATGAAAACCTCCGGCGATATTCGTCCTACGGATATCGCGCCGGTGCTTGCACCGTCTCGCATTTCGCGCAGGATAGGCGCATTTCCCATGCAGTGGGGATTCAACCATCCGAAAAGAGGAATGCTTGTTTTCAATACCCGCATGGAAACGGCAACGGAAAAGGATCTGTTTGTCAGCAGCGTGGATGACCGCCGCTGTTTGATTCCTGCTTCCTGCTACTATGAGTGGAAGAAGATTGATCGAAACAAGAAGGAGCGATACTCTTTCTATGCTGAGAATCAAGAGCCATTGTATCTTGCGGGACTATATATCCGCACCTCGGATGAGCATAGGATGCCGTGCTTTTCGATCCTGACACAGGACGCGGAAAAGAGCATCAAGGAGATCCATCCGCGTATGCCGGTCATTGTGCCGTACAGTCGTGCGGAAGAATGGCTCTCGCCGGATACGGATTTCCACGAGTTCATCTATAACCTTTATGTTCCGTTGGAAGCGAGGGCTTCGGAATGAGTGAACCGTTTGTAACGATCGACCTGCATGGGATGAAGCAGAATCAGGCAATGCGCGTGATAGACCGTGCTTTGATATACGCTGACTCCGGAACGTATCAGATTCGGCTGGTACATGGGTATCATAGCGGAGACAGCCTAAAGACCATGATCGGATATGAGTACAAGAAGCATCCGAAAGTAAAACGAATCCAACAGGGTGATAATCCGGGGATAACCGTGTTGGTGCTGAAGGAGCTGTTTCATTGAGTAATCCGCTGTCTCAATGAAATTGCACATGAATCGTTGAAGCAATGTGCAGAATTAGCACATTGGAGAATAGAAATGATATGCAAAACGGAAGGAGATTTCAATTATGAGCAGAGTGAACTATGGGGCGAAACCAATCATGCTGCCGCAACCTGTATTGATCATAGCGACTTATGATGAGAACGGCGTACCGAACGCAATGAACGCCGCATGGGGCATTACGACAGATTTTGCAGAGATCACGATCAGTCTGGGCAGTCATAAGACCACAGACAATCTGATGATTCGGAAAGCATTTACCGTCAGCATGGGAACGGAAGATACTGTGATTCCGTGCGATTATGTAGGCATCGAATCCGCCAGAAAGGTTCCCGATAAATTTGAAAGAGCCGGGTTCCATGCCACAAAGAGCGAGTTTGTGGATGCGCCGCTCATTGACGAACTTCCCATGGCATTGGAGTGCAAGGTCAAGAGCTTTGAAGACGGCATCCTTATTGGCGAGATTGTCAACGTTTCGGCAGACGAGAGCGTCGTCACCGATGGAAAAGTTGATCTGAAGAAACTAAAGCCGATTGCTTTTGATCCCTGCAACTCTGCCTACGTTGGTCTTGGAGACAAAGTGGGCAACGCATTCAAGGACGGCGCGAAACTGAAGTAATCGATGCGCTGAAAAGATGATCTGACAATCTCGGTGTATAGATATGGAAATAGTAAGAGACAATCTTGAATGGGATTCCCTAACACACGAACAGAAAAACCATCAACTGTTTTTGAAGCAGAGAGCACTTCTGGATCAGTTTTTGGAAACCGGTGCGATTTCTCAGGCGCAGCATGATAAAAGTCTGCAAAACCTTGTCGAGAAGATGGGAGAAAAACGGCAAAGCTGATGATAAAGATTCTGTTTGTATGCCACGGTATGAATGATTTAATCGTTGGCAGAAATTATCCGGGAGCCCATTCGGAAGATGACTTAATCGAAGTTACAGAAGGGATACTCCTTGATACCAAGACAGATCTATCCAGCGTAAATACGCTTTCTGTTCCGCTCTCAGAATTGTCTACCCTTGGCACTGCCGTATCTACTCTGCTCCCTTCATTCAGAACAGTCATGCAAACGACTTCATTTGCGTCCGGCGGTCTCTATCGTGTGGCGAATGCAGTTGCCGGGGACACGTTAAAGGCAGCATCCAATGGGAATTTTTGGGGTGCCATGAGAACAGCCGATGGCACCTCTAAATTTGCCCAATTACAGCAAGTCGGTACTGTTACCGGAAGCTCTACTACCGTTATGCCGATCAACCCGGCGATTATCCTGATGGCGGTTGCTTTGCATTCTGTCGAGAAACAACTTGGCAACATCGCCGATATGGAGAAACAGATTCTCAGCTTTTTGGAGAATGAGAAACAATCCGAAATAGAGGCAGATGTGGAAATGCTTACTGGTATGATAACAAAATATAAGTATAATTGGGATAATGGGCAATTCATTACCAGCAATCATAAATTGACATTAGATATGCAAAGAACGGCGCGAAAGAACATGATTGCCTATCAGAAGAATGTTTCCGAAATTGTCGCCACAAAGAAACTGCTGATTGGCCAAACAAAAGTTAACCAAACCCTTCGTGAGATGGTTAGAAAATTCAAGTATTACCGCCTTTCTCTATATTGCTATTCTCTCGCCTCGCTTTTAGAAATCCTATTGAGCGGCAATTTTAGTGAGGAGAGTATTAACACCTCGGCTTCTGAAATAGAGCGACTGTCCAGCGAATATCGCGACTTCTTTGAAAAAGGATCGGCACATATTGAACGTCTCAGCAAGGTTGCCGTAGAAACAAATTTGCTAAAGGGCGTAGGAGTTACGACAAGTGCCGCAGGAAAACTTATTGGCAGTATTCCCAAAGTCCGAGATGGACAAGTTGATGAGTTTCTTCAAAAGAAGGGGGAGACAATGCGAAGTACAGCCATCGAAGCCGAAAGAGATATTGTAAACGCATTCTCAGCAGTTAACAACCCGAACACTAGAGGATTGTTGAACAACATGAGAGATATGGCGATGATCTACAACCATACAGAAGCGATCTGCTTTGATCAGCACAAGTTGTACCTGATTACAGATTAAAGCGTGCCTGTTGCCCACACATGACGGGATGATGATAATAATTTCGACATCAGGGGGCTGGAAGACTTCAAAAATGTCGTAATCTCTTGTTTTTTGTATTGTTTTACGTTATACTTTTTTATCATTATGAACTGTATCAATTAGAATATTATTTAGCTCGTTCCGAGTTGCTTTTCGGGGAAGGCTTTGGCTTGTATCAGGGAAGTGCAGGTAACAAGAGCATCAGGGATGAAGAAGGGAACTGGGTGCGCCTTATGAAAACAATCTTTTCAAACAAGAAAGCACTAAGTCAGGCGGCGTTGCTTGCACTGGTTTGTGTAGTGTTGTTTGCAGTATTCGCAACGCCATCTTTTGCAGATGAGAAGGATACGAAGATCATTGGAAAGAAATACTCTTTTGAGAAAAACAATGATTATCTTATCTCAAAAGCGGAGTCTTTTGATACCACTGATTCGGGAGTATCAACATATGGCAAATTCTATATTAGAGGAGATGCTGTGCTCCAAGCGAATACAGGAAAAACACCCTCACTTCATGTGAATGGCGATTCTTTTGAGTTCTACTACACCTATAATGATACATTGCTGAATGCCGCAGAAACCGAATGGCATTTGGTAAGCGATGGCTGTTCTAAAATAGATGGTGAAAAACTTCCTTGCAAAATACAGAAAGGCCTAATCCTTCTGCAAACATCTAAAGATCAGAAAACCTGGATTACGACAGAATACATCGAAAACGCATTTAGTAATACGCCAATTCAAAACTCTGCCTTCTATAAGGCAACCGACATCCAGTTGATCAACGGGTGTTATTATCGGGTTATCGTTGCGTACGAATTGTCAAGAAGGGTGGAAGAAGCGAATATCTTTCAACGAGTAGTGAATCAACAGGAGTATCAGAGATGTGCGGAGGTTTATGAGTTCTATGCGAGCAATGATTCGGTGAAGGAAAAGGCCCCAGCAAATGCGAAGCGGTTTAGCCTCGGCAATAAAACTCGCACAAAGAATTTCGCTGGTTATTATGGTGTGCAAGATGTTGTCAGCACTGATTTTCACTATGGGTGGGAGCTTGGTGAGTTCTTCATCAGTGGGCATACCAGCACAGCTAAAAACGATGATGGCACAATCGTCATCTTGAAAAATGTGGGAGACGAAGTAACGCTTTGGTTCAACCTAAAACAGAACATTAACGCCCTAAACAATAATCCTAAGTTGGCCATAACCAATGATACGGAATGGTATGATCAATATTTTGAGACGCCCAAAATGGATAGTGGAAAAGGCGTATTGATAATACGTCAAAGAGATTATGAAAACGTATTGCATGATCCGGTTATCTACGTCAACTATCTTGAAGCTAATGCAACTGTTGGGACAGATGTTAAGGTGCAGTTTTTTGAAGAAGGAGACTATGAAGTCGCTTTAGATTATCAGATTACGAAAGATAAGCTGTTTGACCAATCAAGCCATTATCGGATCTTCTTTAAGTTTTCTGTCCGTAATGGAAACTGTATGGTTTACCCGTTGGATGTAAAAACTGGTGCAGAACTCACGAATAGTTCCATGACGGAGAATGGGTTTAAGCTTGACATGGCTAAGTCTCGGTTTCTTGACATCACTGTCAAGCGCGAGATGCTCACAGAAACCATAGACGGCTTAATTGAAGATACACGCTTTAACAAGACCGTAAAAGATGGAGATGTGTTCACTGAAGAGGGGATCTATACGATAACTGTCAGTAACAAGTATACCGGGCAGCTTACCACGAAAAAGATCTATGTTGGTACGAATCTGCTCCTGAAAGCATATATGACCACAGGATTGCCCATTAAAGAGATCAAGGCGCTAGTGGATCAAGGCGCTACGATTGATGAGATGGGGGTAATTCACGTCAACACACAGGGAGAAAGTGAAAACGAAGTAAATAGAGGGACTATTGTTGGGAATAGTCAGACTGAGGCACCAGCAGCAGAACCTATAATTAATTCGACGCAGAACAGCGATAATTCTCAAGGAGAAAATGATACTACGATCAATCCTTTGATCTATGCAGTAGCTGGTTTGGCAGCGGTTGTTGTTATACTCGTTATTGTGATTGCTGTTAAATCGAAAAAGAAAAAGATAGTCTACCATTTTGAGGATCAAGGTAGGGGGGCATAACAATGAAACGTATGATTTGCGTCATCATGTGTGTAGCGTTCTTGCTTACAGGTTGCACCCCAAAGGCTAGTACAGAGAGTAATCAACATAATACACTTGTTCCTACAACCGCAGCAACGGCTGATAATAGTGCATTTGTGCCGGTTCATACATTGGAAGAACTGCAATCAAAGTATGCAGTTACACCTGCATTTTCTGGATTAAATGATGAAGATTTGTTATCCTATATAGAGGATGATACATATTATCGTTTACTAAATGAAATTGATACTGACCAATACTATATTCAAACCGTAGATGCCATTTACGTTTCGAGAGAATATCTTGAGGAAACAGCATACAATTCACAGACGAATATCTTTTTTGGCTATACATTGGCTGAATTAGACTCTTTCTTTGGTGACACAAAATATGTGTTTACGGTTGGAGAGGATGGCCAGACGACCGTAGTTCCGATAGAATCTGTAGCAGATGAGGGCTTTACAGATGAGGTACTTCGGAACATAGCAATCGGTACGGGAGTCATTCTTGTTTGCGTTGTTATTTGTGTAGTAAGTGAAGGCGCAGGAGCACCCGCTGCCGCAGCAATTTTCGCTGCATCCGCAAAAACTGGCGCGATTGCTGCTCTATCTGGCGGTCTCATTGCTGGCGTAACAAGTGGCGCAGCAAAAGCTTATCAAACGGGAGATTTCAATGAGGCGCTGAAAGCTGCTGCTGTCTCGGGTAGTGAAGGTTACAAATGGGGAGCAATAACCGGTGCGCTTGCCGGAGGAGCTTCTGAAACGATAGCATTGCATGGCGCAACAGCTAATGGATTGACGATGAATGAAGCAGCCCTCATTCAGAAACAATCACACTATCCTCTGGAAGTCATTCGAGAATTCCACTCTGTTCAAGAATATGAGGTTTTTAACACCGCCAACTTACAACCTTTTTCTATCAACGGAAAAACAGCTCTAATTCGTACTGACATTAATCCTTTCCAAACGGATGAATTTGGTGTATCTAACCTGGATAAGATGTTGAAAGGTCGAGCTCCGATTTCATCAACGGGAGAAACGTTTGAACTTCATCATATTGGGCAAAGCAATGATGGGATACTTGCGATTCTTACCACGAGCGAACATGATAATCCAGCTCTTCATGGGTTCAAAATGGTTTCAGAAATAGATCGGGTTGATTTTAGTAAAACACGTTCTGAGTTCTGGAAAACTATGGGCAGATTGCTACAAGACCTTTATGGAATGTGAGGTGTTACATGGTGGGTTTTTGCGATATTCTTAAAGCGTCTCCTGATATGCTCCACTTGGAGCCAGCAACGGAAGAATCTGTCAAATTAGCAGAGGTTAAACTGGATGTATCGTTTTCGCCTGAGTACAGGAGATACCTTCTCGTTTTAGGAACAGCTACAGCGGGAACCCACGAGTTTACTGGAATATGTATGTCTCCTAGGTTAAATGTTGTTGATGTTACGCTGAAGGAGCGACAAAAGTATAATCACGAATGTGATTTAATGTATGTTGTAGAACAGCTCCATATTGATGATATGGTTATCTGGCAGTCGCAAGATGGGAAAGTGTATCAATCAATGCCGGGATCTCATGTTGTTGAGATCGCGCCTTCGCTTGCCGACTACTTGGAAAGTGAGATTTCTTTATAAGTTAGCCGATCATTTGTTTGACAAAGAGACTAAGTATACTATTATGATGCGTCTGGAAAACCGATTCTGCAAAATTCAAATCGAACTTGATGATACCTATGTTATAGGGGCTCCAAAGAATAGGGACTATGATATTACCTTTAATCCTGGGAAGTATCGTGTTGATGAGAATTATAATGTGTTTCGTATCAGGGTTGATCTTCGTGATCGAGAATACACAATCGCACTTATAGGAGATTGTCAAAGCTGGGTCGAGAATTGCGCTGTCCTTGAAGATGCAAAACTGACAGTATTACAGGGATGGCAAATAATACAAGTCAATGTGTGCTCGGGGCTACTGATACAATCGGCAACAATTGACAGCATGGGCTGCAATTATGAGCTTTACAAGGTGCGTGAAAACTATCTGATTTATGGTGAAATAGACATTACCATGTTGAATGCTTCCTTTCAAAAACTGTGGTATTTTTCTGGCCGTGACATATTTGTTTCTACAATTAACAAAAAAGCTTTCGAGATAAGAGAGGATAGAATCTGTTTATACGATTTTGAAGGAACCTATTATGAATTGGCCTATGATGGCAGTGTGATTGTAGAAGTCCCGAAATCTCATAAAAGTCTATAATCTAATGACATAAATGCGCAGCCACACTGCTTATTTGTTACACCAGTCGGACGGTGCTCTTCATTCGATGAAATTTACGAAAAGTATTTGGGAACGGAATGATCAACAACGCGCAACTGATTGACAGAATCTTTTTTAAGCGACAAAAAGGGCTCCCGATTGTTCGAGAGCCCTAATTCTTTTATAGGGAGTAGGACTTAGTCCTCAATGATAGGTTCGGTTATCGTACCAATGAACAGCACTGTGCCGTCGTAAGATTCAATCGCAAAGAGGAACGGACGGGTCAGATGGAAGTCGATCTCCGGCAGTTCTTCCGGTTCCATGGCTCCTTCATCCATTGCAACCATCGTGTACGCCGCCGCTTCAACACCGTTTTCATCGACGCCGATAAAGGATTCCTGAAGAACTCGAGAAATCGCTGCGTCAAAGTCGCCCATGCCGGAAAAATCCGCACTACCGGTGAACGCGATGTCAATACCGAGAGATTTCAGCGTATCTTCGAGATCAAAGCGATCCTGGAACTTGAATTTCGGAAGCTTCACACTCACATTCGCGCGGATCTCTTCGCCGCTAACACCGTGTAAAATCATATGCATCTGTTCAGGCGTCCCTAAAATGTCTGCGAGGTCCATGCCTTCGTCCGGCAGCACGAATGTCATGCGTCCGACGCGCAGAAGGGGAAGCGAATAACGCATATAGCCGTCGCCCCGATAGATCGTCACGCCGTCATCCCTGCGCTTCATGTAATTCACGGTCATTTCACCGTCAGGAGAATAGAACGTTCCCTTTTCAGTTGCGCCTTCATAGAACGTATCACGCCAGGCGTCTTTCAGATAGATGGTATTGATCAGTACGGCGATCGTTTCGGGATCGAACTCCATCGCGTCTTCGGAGATCTTGATCTTGCCATGCGTGTGTTCTGTGATCCACTCGGCGATCTGCTTGCTGGTCTCTTCTTTTCCGAAGTCGACAGCGTTCGCTTCGGAGCGATATGTTTCGCCGAGCACTTTAAGATAATCATCACTGAACTTCAGCGTGCCGTTCCGGTCTGCCATCCAGATGGAATCGGCGATCGCCAGCGTGCTGTCTTCAGTATCGACAGAGAGCTGCTCCAGTATCTCCCCGCAGATGCCGCGCAATTCTTCAAGACTGGTGCAGCCCAAAAGCGCCAGCATCGCGGTCTGCGTTTCACCCTTTGCGCCTTCAGCCACCATAGCAAGAGCGAGGTAGACGCTGATCGGGGAGAGATTGCTGTTTTCCGAACCGTCGATCAGCTTTGCGGAAAGAACATCGCAGAACCCGTCATAGCCGACAATACCCAAATCCGCGATAGACGGCGGGGTATAGGGTTCATCGACTGACGCCGTATTCCCGGCATTATCGTTTTTTTCTGCAAGCTGTTCTTTTGCGCTGCAGCCAACTACGGAATTTACTATCAACAGACTTAGGAAAATTGCAATGATCCTTTTCATATCCATTCCTCCGCTTACTTCATAATCTTTTTCAGTGTTTCGGTATCAGCAGTAAGATTTCCTGCTTCAAACACATATTCGTCCGTCTCGGAAGGGCTGGGTCTGCTGTAGGTTCCGTCGCTCTGAAGATACAGCTTCCCGTCATAATCTCCGATTATGTCATAGAGTGTGCCGTCAACTTCCTTTAGGAACCCAGTTGTGTCTCCAAGGAACAGCAGCACCTGCTCCCCTTCTTTCATTGGCCAGAACCCATCGGCTCCGCAGACGACTTTGAAGTAATCAGGATAAGTCAGTTCCATGAAATCCTTCTCATCCGTAAAACAATGCTTATGCTTATAATACCGAGCATAAGGACGTTTGGTTGCAGGAAGGAACAAAGGAGAGGTGTTATTTGTTTTGTTTATCGCGCATCATCTCCCAACGCTGTCTCACGATAGAAATATCATTTTCGATGTCGGATTGAATAAAGATGTTCATTCTTTTGAGTAGACGTTTTGCTTCCTCTGTCGCTTCTCTTATCGTATCTGTTTTATGGTAGGTTAGATATGTGATGCCGCAACGGGAGCACATGCGCGCTTTGATCGCTTGCTCCTTTTGCTGATAGGAGTGCTGCGATGCTTCCTCAATGACAGCAGACAGGCCGGGGATGTACATTTCAACTGGAAAACCAATCGGAGCGTCGGATCGGAAGAGAATACGTTCTTGCTTACGGGAAGCATTTAGCATAATCAGTAATCGTGTAAGCATAGATTGGAACGCTGCTTCGCATTTCGCACACGGAACACGATGGATTGTGCGATCAGATACCTTTGCTTTCCATTCATGCCCGCAGGAGCTCTTCCACCAATAATCTTTGCATGATGTGCGCGATACAGTGAGCGGTGTTTCGGCACCGTTTTTTTCATATAACCATTCATCGGCTATTTCAGGATCAGTAGTGGCAAGGTCATTAACGCCACTCTCAACCTTGCGATTAGAGCAATACGGACACTTGCTACCAGCAAGGCGAGAGCTGATCCATGCGCGATACTCTCCACCGCACGAACTGCATTTCCACCATGCAATCATGAGCTTCTTTTCGGAGATAGCGTTTGGAGGAACATCGTTTTGCTCCGACCATTCGATGGCAATATCTGGATGTAAAGTTTGAAAGTCATTGAATCCGATGAGCAGCTTATGGTCTTTGCAGTAGGGACAGCCATGACCCGAAGAACGATCCGAAATCAATGCTTGCCACTCATGTCCACAAGCGCCCTTCCACCAGACTTTACGATTTGCGAAAGCTGTGACCTGATCGGGTAACAATGATCCGTTGCGATCAGACCATTCTGCTGCAATCTCAGGGAAGCGTGTCGCCAAATCGTTATATCCTTTCAGAACACGATGACCTGTACAGTAGGGGCATCCCGATAATCTTCCGGTGGAACGGCTCTTGATACTGGCCTGCCATTCGTGGCCACAGATTCCATGCCACCATACGATCTTGTTTGAGCCATAACTAACGTCATCCGGTGTCAACGGTTGGTTTTTTACAGACCATTCTACCGTAAGAAACGGCGCTTTCTCCGCTAAAGAAATCATAAAGCCACCTCTCTGTGTTGATGGGATCAGTATAGCGAAAGGTGGCGAAAAACAAAAATGTGCGATTGATCCATACGAGATGGGTCAAAGTTCGTTTGTAGAATAGAAAAATGCAAATAGTTGCAAAAATCTATTCTAAATAGTTGTCATTATTGCCATAGAGGATTTGCCTACCGTTCAAGAGAAAGAAAACTGACGATCCATGCCATAAATGAGAAAGGACACCGTTATGGCCGATGTCCTTTTTGAATTTGCCATGCGGATTCGTTTGTCAGATGGCTTCAACTAATGCTTCGGGTGCACCTATCGAGAGATATGTGCTCTGCTTCTCAAACTCCTCTTGCTTGAACGCTTCGGTTGCATGTATGTAGGTGTTGATCGTTGTGGCAAGGTCAGCATGACCAAGCACTGACTGAATGACCTTGATGTTCATTCCCGATTCGCATAGCCGAGTAGCAAATGTGTGCCTGAGCGTATGACACGAGAAGGGAGGAAGAAGCAATACCTCTTCGTCTGGCTCGGCTTTTGACAGAATCTCGTCGTTACAATCTCGCATGATTCGCTTGATTGCCTTATTGAGCATACTGAACGTCTGTACCTTGCCAAATCGATTCAAGAACACGAAGTTTGAGTATCCATCTATGCTGATGTTGCAAGTGATACCGGCGTCCTCCTGGAACTGCTTCTCCATAAGGAATGCTTCTTTCACTTTATTCGTTATCGGTATAGTACGTATGCCGGCTTTGGTCTTTGGCGTGTTCATCGAATAATACGTTCCAAGAGAATCCATATGATCGTAGTACACAAGAGTGTGATTGATTTCGATGGTATTGTTTTCCATATCCACATCACACCAGCGAAGTGCGGTTGCCTCACCTACTCGCATTCCTGTGTTCAGCATGATGAAGAAGATCGGATACCACTTTCTGCTTTTTGGATTGTTCCAAAGATAGTTTAGGAACAGCTTTTGTTCATCAGCGGTAAGTGCTTCACGTTTCTTTACATTCATACCGTGGGCGCGCTTTAGCTCAGTGAGCATTTTATCTGCTGGGTTAACACGGATCAGCCGATCTTCCACGGCAACTTGAAAAACCTGATGCAACACGTTATGAATGTTGTCGATCGTTGTGACTTTTAACCCATCCTCATCTACAAGCCGGTTATAGAATCGCTTTACGTCTGAGCTTCTGACGGTCAGAAGGTACTTTTGACCAAAAACAGGTCGAACAAACAGATTGTACATGTAGATGTAGTTCTTCAAGGTATTATCCTTGATGCCACGCTTGTTCTCCTGCCACACGTCGAACAATTGGTTTACCGTGACCCTGTTGACATCTGCACGAATCCCGTCATGCAGGTCAACTACGAGTTCTTCTTCTTTCTTGCGCAGTTCTACCAGTGTAGGCGCGTAAATTTGATGCCTTTTGCCGTTCTTTGCTGTCCAACGGTAGGAATATGTACCGTTCTCCAACTGTATTTCGCCCTGCTTCAGGCGTGACCGATTCTTATCATATCGAACATTGACCACTTGCTTTTTTACTGATTGAGCCATTTTTATATCCTCCTTTGGTTTCTGTGTTTGATATAGTAGCCATTTCTGTGTACGGCCTCAAATGTGCGATTATTGAGGTTTCTCTGCATTTGCACACTTGACTTTTTAGATCGAATACGCATTGTCAATAAACTGATCCAGCTTAGTTCGCTTGAACATCCTTTTTCGCCCGATCCAGAGTACAAACTCACATGAAGGATCGTCTGAGATAGATTTTAGCGTTCCAGTTCCGATGCCGGAGTATGCGGAGGCTTCTTCTAAAGTCAGAAGGCGTCGTTCCCAAACAGGGACAACAATTCGTTTTTCTTCTTTATTCATTGGATCGCCCCTCACTTCAATTTAGAGTTGCGGGCAACAATGAAGTATTCAAAGCCCCGACGCACATTACAAATAAGACAGGTATCGGCGCGTTCAACTTCATAGTTTCTGCGGATGAGAAACAAACTGGTTGAGCGATAATCACTAAGGCACCTGCCGCACAGATTGAAACTTGCCGTTCTTTCAAACGGGTCAAAGCAATGAAGGCTGGATGGATTGTTCTGCCGCTTCATGCATGATCACCTTCCCTATATCTATATCCGTGGTGATAATGCTTGGCGAAAAGCCGAACATGGTTTTCAAATTGAGCCTTTCTGCGTTCCGCAGTACGTTCCTCCCAACCAAACATTGCCATTAAATCCCGGTTGCAAGTGCGTTTTCTTCCGGCTGAATAGAACGAACTCATCTGAATCGCCCAAGGCTTCCATACTTTAAGGTCTTTTAATAATGCTGTGCTCAGATCTTCAGCCAGGATATTCTCATCAATCTCATCCGACGTAGAAAGATGCAGCTTGATTTGAATGCTTTCATCTTTGCTGACCGCCGCCAATAGCACTTCAAACGAGAGATGCTCATAGTTTTCTATGCCGTCAAGGCAGCGGCGATGTCGCTTCTCGTCTGTTTTCCACTTCTTGTACTCTCCCAGGGGAGCTTCCATATACATAATGTCGTAGTAGTTGTTTTCGTGGATTTTGCTGCGAATGAACTTTCTCTTCTGCTGAAGGGGAACAGTTTTATTCCATTCGCAAATTGCTTTATACTCTTCCTTCGTCGCGTTACGGAGGCCCAATTCGGGATTAGAAGGATCGATGCGAACCAAGTATGTGTATTTATCCATAATGAACTCCTTTCAGATTTTGAATTGTGTTGAAACCAAAATTTGGGAGTTACGGATAGCGGGAAACGGAGGTTTCCCAAGAAGAACACATAAACATAAAGGCCTTTCCCAAGCGGCGGCTTGAAAAAGGTCTCTAAGCTGTACGAAGCATCTCTCGCGCAAAAAAAGCACCGTAGAATCGAATCAAGACAGAGGATAGAACTATCCTGTTATGTCTCAATCCAACTTCGTACGGTGCTTGGTGGTTTTTCAGTCCTTTCGGAGCCTGCCCCGCTCGCGCGATTAGAAATCGTGTTGAGAATTATTAAGTTATAAAGGTTGGTCTATATACTAAGAGGGCTTCTTACGTTCGACCATCGCTTCCGGTAGTTTTTCCTGGTATGGAAGTAGGCAAGATTCAGCGGCCCGGTGAATTTGCACTTCTGGCACTTCACATTCACATACCCTTCATGCCCGTAAACGCCAAAGAGCTTATATCCGCAAATCGGGCATTTTAGATCCCGCAACGCCATTTCTTCCGCTTCCTCTTTCGAGGAGAGGATCTTCGCCCATGTCTCGGGTGGCGGCATATCGTAGCGTTCATCAAAAGCAATTCCGTCGATCATATGGACGCTCCATTCCGAAAGCTTTCCTCGATATATTCGTCGATCGGGTGGCATTCAAGCAGCTTTAGTTCTTTGAGCCGGTTCAAAAATGCTGGAAACGATACCTTCATACGGTCTGCCAGCATATGCACCTTCGCCCGTTCCTCGCTGGAGAACACGCATCCGTCAAAGCAGCGAATAGGCTGTCCGTTGTTGTATTTCTTCAACAGGCCAACGACTAAAAAGCGAGGCATAAGGATCGCAGCCCCTAATCGGCTGGTACAGGTCTCTGCCATGGAGAACTGTCCTAAAGAATCGGGGGTTAAGGCCGCTTCTTTATCAAACACGATATGGAAGCCGGATGCGGTGTCCAGTCCGGTCATTCTGTCCAGAAGCGGATGCCCGATCTCGTGTGCC
>Ga0079305_1002385_pt1 | contig 16658 bp, 14 predicted proteins | sample LMS_cellobiose_e_FD_79183 | JGI IMG/M metagenome (GOLD analysis project Ga0079305, IMG submission 79183) | Rumen-fistulated moose microbial communities from Alaska, USA - LMS_cellobiose_enrichment | ecosystem: Host-associated > Mammals > Digestive system > Stomach > Rumen fluid ... | reverse complement strand
TCTGTTGAAAGATACCTCTATTCGCCATGCCTGTTGGCCGTTTTATAGCGTATCGGCACGATTACGGCGAACGCCCAATAGTATACCATGAACAGCATGCGCTTCAACGTCTGTTGGATCTTCTTTGTCATTCCGTTTGCCTCTTCTTCTGTTCCGGATCAAACGATCGTTCCGGATGCGCCGCCCTGCGTCATATATAAACGCAGATATTTCGCTCAAGCATTTCTAACAGTCAGTCTTCCAAATCCGGCAGCAGATCATGCCGCATGATATCGTTGCCTTCGGCATCCACAACCTTGACCTGCTCCACGAACTCCCGGTGTTTCCGGTTGAAATCCTCCAGTTCATCCGCCTGGAAGGTTACGCCGCAAAGCCGATCCGTGCTGCTGGTGATCTGCCCGGAAAACCTCCAGCCCTTCGGGCGGAGCATCCGATAGTCCGTGATGTTCCCTTTCCGAAGCTGCTCGTCAAAGCCTTCCAGATGATCAAAAACGCCGGGCCTGCAATAAATAAAATCATTGACGATATACTTGGTTTCAGGGGGCCGCACCTTGATTTCCGGCTTGACGCCCATGACAAGATCGATAACACCTTTGATTACATCCACGCCGGACGCGTGCTGAATCAGCAGCCATTTCATTGCCCCTCCGGTTCTGGCGCAGAATTCAAGCACCGTAACCTTTTCGCCGTCGGTAAGCATCTGAACGAGCATGGGCGCGTTTTTGATTCCGAATGAATCCGCCACCAGCTGCGATACCCTGGCCACTTCCGCTTTCAGCTTCTCCGATGCATGCACAGGGCATCTGCCGCGGAAGATGGTGAAATGATCCGCGTCCTTTATCTTATCGCTGTTTGATATGAGAAGGACATGCGCTTTTCCGTCTTCCACGAACAAATCTACGCTGATCTCTTCCCCCTGGAAAAACTCCTCTACGATTGCATTCTTGGACCGGCTGATGCTTTTCGCTTCCTCAAAAGCAGTCTTAAGCTCCTCTTCATTGAGGACTTTCTTCACCCCTTTGGAGCTGTACGCGTCAACAGGCTTCACAATCAGCGGGTAATGAAGATGCCTCGTCTTTTCGATGTCAAACGTATCCATTACCACATACTGCGATGTGGGGATTCCATTTTCGACAAAGATCTTCTTCATTAATTCCTTGTAGGAAACCAGCTTGGCCGTCGCATAGTCAATATACCACGGCAAGCCCAGCTCCTCAGAAATCTGCGCGACGACAAGAAGGACCTGGTCTGCGCATACGGTAATCAGGAAATCCACCTTTTCCCTTACCGCAATCTCTTTTACCGTTTCCGTGTCGAATATATTAACGGTATAGAATTTGTCCGCATACGGGCGCGCCACCGGGTCATGGCTCCCGTCCACAAGGACCGTTTCCACATTTCGTTCCCGAAGCTGGTTAATGAGCGTAATCTGGGGCATTCCGCCGGCAACCACAAGTGCCTTCATATGCGCTCCCTTCATGTTCCATCACGCTGATTGATCCTGCTGTTCATTGCCTGGAATGGTTCTTCAGGTATTCGCTGTACGGCAGGTTCAGGTCATAATAGTTCGGCGTATCCAACGGCTTCCTTTTTTCAACAGGCGGTTTTTTCATATAGTCGCCGTAGATCTTGGTCAGATACCGATCATATTCCGCCGGCACATTAAACATTCTCCCATGGAAAAGCATTTTCGTGGGCTCTGTTACGTCTGTCATTTCCCTGATTGAGCCCAGCCCCAGACCGTTGATCGCCAGCCGCTTGCATCCGGTGCCATTGTATTTTTTCACTTGCGGCTCAACTTTTTTTACTATCCAATTGCGGATTTTCTTTCCTTTGAGAATAGCAAGAAGAATATTCGCGCCGATTTTCAGGTACCATTGCTTTTGCTCCTGCCTCGGTTTGCGCCGGGTCAAAAACAATACGTACAGATACGCAAACAGCTTTTGCTTTTTTCTGAGCTTCGGATCCTCAGGTATCTCGTCCAACGGTTCGATATCGATTTTCACGCCCAAATTGCGGTCCGTCAGCCCGACTTCGAATTCCCTGATGAAGGTCGTGTTATTGCTTCTCAGGATCCCCACCGGGACATATGCGCAAAAATCCTCTTCCGTGCGGTAAAGGGAAAACCTTTCCTTGTCCCCGTACTCTTTCCACAGCTCGAAAAGCTTATCATAATCCTCTCTCAATACGCCGACGTCCAAATCGTCGTCCCAGGGAATGAAATCATGCTCCCTGACCGCGCCCAGGCACGTTCCCGCCGCCATGGTATATCTGATATGATGTTTCTCACAGAACTCATCAAAATATGACAGTATCTCAAACAGCCTCTCGTGAAGAAGCGGCATATCCTCCGGCTTTACCATGCCGCTTCCTTTTCCGTCTCCTCCGCCCAGACAGGTTTCGTATAGGCTGACGCTGTTTTCGTCCATCTTCGTATTTCCTTTCATGCGCTTATTGCCGTTTTTTCAATCGCGGCCGAAAAAAACTGCCGGGCGCTACTCGGCGCCCTTTTTGCTTTCTTCAAAATATTCCATAATGGGCTGGTGCCCTTCTGTAAACTCAATGCCTTCCCTGGCAAAGACCTTCTTTACTGTCAGCAGCACCACCCTGGCGTCCATCAGAAAGGTCAGGTTGTCCACATACTCGATATCCTTTTCGAACTTTTCTTTCCAGGTCAATGCATTTCTTCCGCTGACCTGTGCCAGTCCGGTAAGCCCCGGCCGGACCTCGTGCCTTCTCATATCGTGGCTGTTGTAATGCTCGCGATATTTGACCAGCAGGGGCCTTGGGCCCACAATGCTCATATCGCCCTTGAGAATGTTGAAAAGCTCCGGCAATTCATCAAGCGACGTGGAGCGCAGTATTCTCCCAAATTTATTCAGGCGCATATTGTCAGGCAGCAGTTCCCCGTTTTCATCCCGTTTATCGCTCATGGAGCGGAATTTGTACAGCTTAAAGATTTTTCCGTTCAATCCCAACCGGTCCTGCGTGAAAAACACCGGGGAGCCCAGGTTTATACGGACGATGACAGCCAGGATGATATAGAGCCATGAGAAAAGGATCACAACCAGCAAGGACGCCATGATATCGATCAGCCTTTTGAAAAAAGCCTCATAAGGCCCTTTCACCGTGTGCTTTTGCATGCCTTATCATTTCCTCGTTTCCTGCGGTTTTCCGGGTTGCCCCAATAACTGCCCGTGCACTGCATGCGCAGAAGCGGGGCAAAAAATTGATGGTCTTCTACATAAAGCACCTGTGTATGATATCCATCACAGCGTCCTGCTGCTCCGGCGTCATCTTGTTGTCGCTGGGCAGGCACAGGCCGCGCCGGAATATGTCTGCCCCGACATCAATCCCATCGCCGGCAATATAGGCGTTTGTTCTTCCCCGCCCATTGCCCTCCACTGTCACAAACGCATTTGCCCGGTAAATCGGCTGCAGGTGCATGGGCTTCCAGATGGGGCGCCCTTCCGCGTTGAACGCGGCCAGGGCCTCCAGGATCTCTGTGGGGCAGGATTTTCCCGTTTCGCTGATATACAATGCCTCCTGCTCGCCCCGCGCCTGCCGGCACATCTTATCCTCATCAATGAGCAGGCAGCTGAGCCAGGCGTTAGGTTCGCTGTTTTTCGCGTCAAAGGGGTTCATCTGCACCGGCAAGTCCTTCAATCCTTCCCGATAGCGTTCATAAATCGCCCTTTTCTGGGCAATATGCGCCTCCAGGTAGGGCAGCTGGCCCCGCACCACCCCGGCAATGATGTTGCTCATCCGGTAGTTATAGCCCAGTTCTTCATGCTGGTACCAGGGCGCGGCCTCCCGGCTCTGCGTGCTCCATTTGCGCGCCTTGTCGGCATCCGCCCGGCTGTCCGTCAGGAGCATGCCGCCGGAGGAGCCGGTGACGATTTTATTGCCGTTGAAAGAAAGGATGCTGACTTCGCCAAAGCGCCCCGTCTGAACGCCTTTGTAAGTGGCGCCAAAGGATTCCGCCGCGTCCTCTGCGATCAGCGCGCCGTGCCGCTGGCATACCGCCCGGATATCTTCCATCTTGCCGGGCGTGCCATACAGGTTGGCCATCACCACCAGCCGTACCTCGGGATAGATTTCAAAGGCTTTCTCCAGGGCGGCGGGGTCCATATTCCAGGTGTCATACTCAGTGTCGATAAAGACCGCTTCGCCGCCTTCATACGCCACCGGGTTCACCGTGGCGTCAAAGGTCATATCCGAGCAGAAGACTTTTCGTCCTTCCAGCGTGCCGTGGCCCGCCTTTGGCTGACCGTACAGCTTTTCCCCGCACAGCTTGACCGCCAGATGCAGCGCCGCCGTGCCCGAGGACAGGCCCACCGCGTATTTCCGGCCGATTTTTTCCGCCGCGATGCGTTCCACTTCATTGATGTTCGCGCCAACAGTAGAAACCCAATTGGTCCGGATCGCCTCATCCACCCATTTCTGCTCGTCGCCGTGCATGGTGGGGGAGGAGAGCCACACTTTCTTTTCAAAGGGCCGTATCCCCGCAAACCGGGGATCGGCCGCAAACTTGCCTGTTTCCATTCGTCTCCGTGCTCCTGTTATATTGCCGCGTTTCGCGCATTCTTCCCTGTCGTTTAAGCGGCAGGCGCATCGGCCGCTTCTGTTTCCGGCTGCGCGGTTTCCTCCGGCGCAGTGGGTGCGGGGGCGGCAGCCGCGTCTGCCGCCGGCGTTTCCGTGGGATTCTCGTCCGGGCCGTTTGTCGCTTCCTCCGTCGGCGCGGGGGAGGCTTCCGGCTCCGCCGTATCTTCCGGCGCGGGCTCTGCCGTATCTTCCGGTAACGGCTCCGCCGCGGTTTCTTCCGCCTCCGCGGCTTCCTCCTGCGCAGACAGCGTGAAATTCGGCGCAATCTGCCTGAGCTGGCTCCAGATATAGCGCCCGTATATTTCTCCACCCAGATAGGTGTATATCGGGTTCACCTGGGCGCCTTTGAAATCCGCCTGCGCCGTGGTCATGGCGTTGGCGTCCGCGTCAATGACGGGAACGCCGAAAAGCGCACAAAGCTGCTTGACCTTTTCCACAGCGGCGCGGTATTGCAGCCGCTGAGCGGACAGGGCCGCGTCCGCCGCGGTTTCGGACAGAGCGATAAAGACCACCTTGGCCCGCGTTTTCGTTGTCAGATAATTCAGGCACTGGGTCAGGTTGCCCAGGAACGTATCGTCTCCAACGTCCCCGATTTCGCCCAAATTCGTCAGATCATCGTTGGTGAGAAGTTCCAGCGTCACCAGATCGGCGTCCGCGGGCGTCTGCAGGATGGCCTCCTTCACGTTGCCGCCGTGGGACTGGGCGGGCATGATGCCGCCGCCGCCGATGGCGCCGTTGACGCGCGTCATGCCGGAAACGGCGTCCACATACAGCGGCCATTTCCCGCTGTGCCCGTTATTGCCTTCTTCGTCATTCAGCGCGATATCCGAAATGCCTGTGCCGTAGGAATACCAGGTCTTCTTTCTCCAGGGGTTGGAAGCGATTTCATCGGCGGTTTGCCAGCGGATGAAGTAAGAAAGATTTTCCGGCGCAGCCTCCGTTACGGCTTCCGACCATTTCCAGCCGTCCTCCAGCACCTGATAATTGACAGTTGCATAGGTGTCTTGGGGGAATACATAGTGGTAGCTGGCTTTGTACAGGTATCCGTTGCTGTTCGTTCCGCGGATGCGCAGCTTGATGCCTGTATTGGAGGCGTCCAGCAGCGTGCCTTTTTCAAACACCATGAACTTCGTGCTGTAATATGTGTCCGACTCCGAGAAGAGCCCTTTTGCGTTGTAAGTGCCGGAAGAAAATGTGCCCATGCTGCGCGCTGCCGCAGGATAGGTAATCTGGTCCCTGCTGAATGAGACGCTCAGCTCACCGCTGCCTGCCGGCAATACAGCTCCCGTTTCAAACAGATGATTTGAATACCACAGGGTGGGCGTTGCGGCGTCGTTGTCTTTTTCGACGGGATATGCCACATACTTGATCCCCTTGCAGTTAACCGCCGTATACACATAGCCTTTGGTGTTTTCCTGCTGGGTCTTTGTCAGCGTTTCCACAATCGCCTTGTCTTCATCCAAACCTACGAGGGAAACAGAATTGGGGGAATAGAAATAGGCCGCGCCCGGCTCAACCGGGAAAACGTAGGTGTTATAGGCGGTATCCGATGTCCAGCCGGTTTGTATTTTATAATATCCGTTCCTCTTCCTGTAAGTGGAGGAGAAAGCATACCTGCCCAGGAAGACATCGCTTTCCTCCGCGTCAGGTGTTTCCGTCTGCGCGCTCTGCTCCACAGAAACGGTCTTGCTTCCTTTTACTCTTACTTTGTCACCCGTATCTGTGAACACCATGTTCAGCCCGTCCAGGGCATACACGGTAAACGCGCCTTTGGCTGCATCCCAGGAATAGGTCTTGCCGCGATACTGCACCCATTCGGTAGGCTGTATGATGCCCACGTAGGGCTGCCAAACCACTTTCTTGGTATATGTTTGATCCTTCACGATCCGAAACTGGATACCCCTGACCTGAATATCCTGCTCCGGCGTATAGGGCACGGCGTTCTTTGCCGAAGGAGTATTCTGGCCCGCCGCAATATAATGCGCCGTTCCTTCTTCATCAAAGTACACCAACCGGCACGCGGAAATATAATATGTCTTGCCCGCATACAGCGTAAATAAAACCGGGCTGTTCACGGTGGGCGCTTTTGTGGGATTCAAATTCATGCTCACCGTAACTTCCGCCGTGCCGTCAATGGTCATCCGTTTATCCGATGTGAAAGCAACGGCCAGATTGGGATCCTTTGAGTAGGACCATTCTTTCCGTTTGATCTCCGCCATGTTGTAGCCCGTATGGGTTACGCGAATGGTGCCCTCAACGGTTGTGGGCGGTGTAATGGTCAGGGTGCTTCCCTGCAGGGGATAAACGCTCACCTGCGTGCCGCTGGTGCTGAACGATACCCCGCGGCTGGCGTTCAATTTTTTCAGATCAGAAACATCTGCGCTGACTGCCGCCATGGTTTCGTTCGCAGATGCATTCGCGGCATCCATCTCTGTGATCTTGTCGCTGATGGCCGCGTCGGCGCTCTGCAGTTCCCCAATCTGGCCCTTTGCGGTGTCCACATCGCCCTCTGTGGTGATCAGCGCGTTTTTCAGCTCGTCCACCTGCTTGTTCACGCCACTCATGGAGGATTGAAGAACCAGCAGGAGCACGCCCGCCAAAACCAGCGACAGCACCAACGGGATCATCCACAGCGACTTGCCGCGGCCATTCTCCGCGCCATTTTTGTTTCCGAACAGCCCGCCGCCCTGATTCTTGAATTCGGCGGCCTTGACCTGCTCCAGCTTTTCATCCGCCTTCATTTGTGCCTCTGCGGACCGGGCGTCAAAAAACACAGTATCCAGCTTATCGCCCAGGGCCGAAAGCTGCTTCCGATCCGGCGTCCTGTCTCCGCTTTCCCAGGCGGCAATGTCCTCCCGGCTGACGCCCAGGGCGTTCGCCAGCTCCGCTTGGGTCATATGCATTTTTTCGCGGGCATCCTGAATCTGATTTCCTAAAGAAGTCATTGCTTTCTCCTTTTCTTCCCTGTTGTTTCCCTGTTTTATCCGGGATTTTGCTGTCTCTGCTCTGTTATTCCGATATCGTGTATGCTTTCCGTGGCGGCTTCCACCACTTCGTACCCCAGCCAGATATTCCGCCTGGCGCCAAACAGGGTGATCTCCACGTTCACCATGTGCCGGCGGCGGTTCATGCCCGCCACCTTGCCCTGCATATCCTGCAGCGCCCCGTCCGTGATCCGCACAAAGTCCCCTTCCTGAATGGCGTCCAGCTTGCCGATGAGGCCGTCTTCCTTTTCCAGCCATTCCGCAAACGCCAGATCCCGGCCCGTCAGGCAGCCGTCCTTGTCGTTTTCTCCGTAGGTCAGCACCCGGACCACGCCGTCGGCGGCTTTCAGCTGGCTGAACGGGTATTTCTTGTCCGTGTATACGAATAAATACCCCGGCATCAGCGATTCCGTCCTGTCGATCCACTGTCCATTCACCCGAAACGGCTTCACCTTCTGAGGGATGACGGCTTTTCCCAGGCCCTTGTTCTCAATGCTCCAGGCCGCGCTTCTTTCGTTGCCTGTCAGACAAAATACGCATCGGACATATCGCTCCATACCTGCTGCCTCCCGAAAGGTGGGCTTCGCCATCCGCGCTTCATCCAGCGCGGCCGAAAGCCGTTTCTGACCGGCGTCCTTCCCGCCATGCTATGGCGTGAACGGTGCGGGCGCCTTTTGTGGGGATGCCTGAGCGCGGTCAGGCGGTCTTTTCGGACTGCTCCTTCCCTTCCGGATGATAGGTGGAAACCATTTCCTCCACGTACCGCCGGATATCCGCTTTGTTGGCGTAGGCGGCGTTCATCAGGCTCTCCAGTTGGGAAAGGAAATCGTCCGTGTCAAAGGGAATGGGGTTGCCGATGTGGATGCGCTCGTTTTCCGTATTCCGCAGCCCTTCCTCTGCCATCAGCTTCTCTTCGTACAGCTTCTCCCCGGGCCGGAGCCCCGTGTACTCGATCTTGATATCCACGTCCGGCTTGTACCCTGACAGCTTGATCAGGTTCCGCGCCAGCGTGTCGATCTTCACCGGGCTGCCCATGTTCAGCACGAAGATTTCTCCGCCCTTGGCATACGTTCCCGCCAGCAGGACCAGGCTCACCGCCTCCGGGATCGTCATAAAGTAGCGGATGATATCGGGATGGGTGACCGTCACCGGCCCGCCCTTCTCAATCTGTTTCTTGAAGATCGGCACCACCGATCCGTTGCTGCCCAGCACATTGCCGAAACGCACGGCCACAAACTCCGTCCTGATGTCCTTGAATACGCTTCCCGTGCCGTCCTTGTCCGCGTTTTCCATGCCCCGGTGCGTGAACAGCTGGGGCAGTTCCTCCGCTTTCCCCGCCTTGATCTTGGCGTCAAAGGACTGAACGATCATTTCACACAGCCGCTTGGACGCCCCCATGATGTTGGTGGGGTTCACGGCCTTGTCCGTACTGATGAGCACAAAACGCTGGCAGCCGTGCGTCATAGCGGCATAGGCGGTCTTGTAAGTGCCGATGGCGTTGTTCTTGATGGCCTCGCATGGGCTGTCCTCCATCAGGGGCACATGCTTGTGCGCCGCCGCGTGGTAAACCACGTCCGGCCGGTACGTGCTGAAAACCTCAAATATCCGGCGGCTGTCCCGCACGGAGCCAATCAAAACCACCAGGTCCAGGTCCGGATATTTCTCCTTCAGTTCCAATTGGATGTCGTAGGCGTTATTCTCATAAATGTCCAGGATGATCAGCCGCTTGGGCTGATGCGCCGCCACCTGCCGGCACAGTTCCGACCCGATGGACCCGCCGCCGCCCGTGACCAGCACCGTTTTATTGTTCAGGAATTCAAATACTTCCGTCAAATCGGTCTTGATCGGTTCGCGGCCCAGCAGATCATCCACCGACACCTTCTTCATGGCGGTTGTCACCTGGCCCAGCGCAAACTGGTACATCCCCGGCATTTGGAGCAGCTCGCAGTCCGTTTCGCTGCAGATGTTCAGAATATCCCGCTTCTGCACCGCTGTGGCGCTGGGGATAGCCAAATATATTTTGGATATATGATACTTTTCCGCGTTGGACAGAATATCGTCCCGGCCGCCCACGATGGGCACGCCGTCGATTTCCCGGCCCCAGGTGTTTATGTCGTCATCAATGATGCATATGGGACGGTCGCTGATCTCCTTGGATTCTATCATGTCCCGCACCAGCATCTGCCCGGCAGAGCCGGCCCCAATCACCATCACCCGGGCCGCGGATTCATTCACCCGCCGCCTGCTCCCAATCAGGCGGATCAGGCGATAGCTGAATCGCGCAGCAATCAGCAGAATCGCCTGGATACAGGCGCCAATGACATAATAGGAAATAGGCATGCGCTGGAAAAGAAGGGTAATCAAAAGAATGTGAATCGCTGAAGTGCCCAGTGTGGCCAAGCCAGTCCGCATCAATTCCACATAACTGGCAAACCGCCAAACAGCACGATACAGCTTTGCCCACCAGAATACTGCGAGACAAATGATGATATAGATAGGAAGAAAACGCTGATACGCTGACAGGTATCTTGTGGGAATCTCAGAATATACGCAGTCGAACCGAATCCATAACGCCAGAAAATATGAAACAGTTACCGCAAAAACGTCGTACAGCGCCATCAGCAGCGACATCTTGTGCCATTTCCCGGCGTGCTCCCCCTGATGCCCTAACAACTCTTTCACCTTCCGCTTTCCATTCGTAATAACAAAAATATTGCGAAGGATACCGAAAACTAACGTAAACAAACCCCGTATATCCTGACGGACATACGTTTGTATTTTATCATACTGCTATCCGCTTGTCAACTTTCCCGCCGCTCTCCTCATGCAGGCAAAAAAGCCGCAAACGCCCTTTCCATGGGATGCCGGGCGATCCCCGCACATAAAAAGCCCGGCGCCGCGTTTGGCGCGGGCCGGGCCGGGGGCACAGGGGGGAAATCAGGCGGTGCCCTTCTTTTTCTTTTCCTTGGTGCTTCCGTAGTAGGAAGAATTGTAATGGGAATAGTAGGAGCTGCTGTAATTCTTCCGGGCGCTCAGGGTGTCCATTTCCACCGCGTTGATGATGCAGCCGATCACCGGGCAGTTGGCCTGCTCGATCTGCTGCTTGGCCATGACCATTTCCCGGGTGCGGGTCTTGCGGTAGCGGGTGATCAGCACGGCGCCGTCGCAGCGGCGGGCCACTTCCGCCGCGTCGATCACCAGCCCGATGGGGGCGGCGTCCAGCAGCACCAGATCAAACTGCTCGCCGCAGAACTTGAGCAGGTCCTTGAATTCGGGGCTGGTCAGCAGCGGCAGGGGGTTGGAGGTATTGCGCCCCACGGGGATGAGGAAAAAATTGGGGATGTTGGTGGTATAGATGATGTCCTCCATGCGGCAGTGGCCGGTGAGGTAATGGGTCAGCCCCAGGGGCTGATCGCCCAGGTCGATCCGGTGGCGGGATACCAGCACGGAACGGCGCACGTCCACGTCAATGAGCACCACCCGCTTGCCGCGCTTGGCCAGGGTGCTGGCGATCTGGAGGGTCAGAAAGGTTTTCCCTTCGGAAGAGGCGCAGCTGGTGAAGACGATCTTTTTCAGGTTGGTCCCGGCGAAGGAAAGATTGCTGCAAATGGTGTTCAGTGCTTCGGTGCCTACGTAATCCAGTTCTTTCAGATTATGAATCACTGCGTTTTTCATCGTCTTATCTTTCCTTTACTTATTGTTCGGCTGTGTTTTGCGTCCGTCCGTGACTGCGGTCCCCGTCTCGCTGAGCACCGGCATCATGCCCAGAGTGGTAATGCCCGTGCGCTTTTCAATGAATTCGCTGGAGGTGATCCGGTCGTCCATGATGAACAGGGCCACATGCACCGCCGCCATGGCCAGAGCGCCCAGCAGGAAACCGATGATGACCCGCTGCGCGCGCCGCTGGGGCACGTTCCTCGCCGTGGGCTTTTCAAACAGGGAAGGCATGCTGCTTTCCATGCGGTCCTCAATAAACAGCTGGGCGGTCTCGGCATAGGCCTCCGCCATCTTCAGCGCCTCATACTGGTTTTTGGAATTGACGGTGATGACCAGGATACGGGTGTTGCTGGGGTTGGTAATGGATACCATCCGGTCCAATTGCTGATCGCTGTAATCCAGGTGCAGCTTCTGGCGGACCTGGTCGTGCACCTCCACGTTGGAGAAAACCTGCATATAGTCATTGGCCAGAGAATTGCCCAGCTGCAGGTCCTGCAGGTTCACCAGGGAATTGGTGGCATTCACCACATACAGCTTCGCGGTGGCCTGATAGGTGGGCGTTTCCACCATGAAAACCCAGCCGGCCACCAGCACGGCGCAAACCAGCCCGGCGATGAGGATCTGGGGCAGCTTGTCCACCAAATGATACAGCAGCTCCAGAAGATCGATTTCCGTTTCGCCGTTTTTTTCTTTATTCTCTGCCTGCGGGGCCGCCGGCAGATAATTCTTTGTTTCTCCCATGTTTGCCTGCATTGCTGCAAAACCGCCTTTCTGCCCGTTCTTCCGCCGCGTTTCTTCTCGTGCGCATATTTTTGAAAGTGCAGATACGAACCGAGCATCTCATTGTTTTTCGTAATGGGCACAGGACTTCACTTTAAGCCTCATTACCGTGTTATTATACATGCAGAAACGCAATTTGTCTATTCTTTTTTTCTTTCCTGCCAAAGCCCTCGCTTTGGCGGGAAATGGTTTCCAAAAAGATGCACGCCTGGCCCGATCCGCCGGCCGCCGGGCCCGCTTTGCGCCGTCGGTTTTCTCCGGCTCAAAACGCGGCGGGCAGGGTGACGGTAAAGGCGGTGGCGTCGCTGCCGCTGGTGACGCAGACGCTGCCCCGGTGCAGCTCCACCGCCTTTTTCACAATGGCCAGCCCCACGCCGCTGCCCCCCAGGGCCCGGGCCGGGCCGGCCTGATAAAACTTCTGAAAGATGCGCTCCTGCTGCTCCTTGGGGATGGTGCTGCCGGTGTTGGCCACCGTCACCAGGATTTTCCCGTCCTGCCGATGGATATCCACCCGGACGGTGCCGTAATCCGGCGTGAACTTCACGGCGTTGTCCAACAGATTGATCCACACCTGCCGCAGCATTTCGGCGCTGCCGGCAATGCGGTATTCATCAAAATCCAAATGCATCTCCAGGTTTTTGGGGCTCCATTTGTTTTCCAGCAGCAGCACGCAGGAGCGGATCTGCTCCGACAGGTTATACACCGTCACGTCCCGCAGGATGGTCTGGTTTTCCACCTTGGACAGGTTCAGCACATTGGTGGCCATGGCGGAAAGGCGCAGGGATTCCTCCCGGATCACGTCCACATATTCCATTTTCTGCGCCGTGGTGAGGCTGCTCCTTTTCAGCAGCGCCGCGAAGCCCGCGATGGAAACGATGGGCGTTTTGAATTCATGGGAAAAAGTATTGATGAAATCCGTGCGCAGCAGCTCCGTATTCTCCAGCTCCTGGGCCATTTTATTGAAGCTCTCGTTCAGCTCCTCCATGGCCGGGACACGGGAAATCCACCCCGTAAGATGAAGCCGCGTCCCGAAATCCCCGGCGGCCAGGCGGTTCAGGGCGCTGATGGCCTCGTTGATGGGCCTGAGGGGGATGCGGCTCACCAGGGAGGCCAGCGCCGTGCCCAGCGCCACGCTGGCCGGCACGATCCAGGGCAGCCATCGGTTCGCCAGTGCCCGGACGCTGCCCAGGGACTGTTCGTCCTGCTCAATCAGCGACAGCGCCACCGCCGCCGCCACCAGCACAGTAAAGAGGAAGGAAAAAAAGATCAGCACGGAAAAAACCAGCGACAGGGAAAGCTGATTCCTTCTTTTGGCGCGGGTTTTCTTTCGGATATTCATGGCTTTTTTACCGCCTTATACCCCAGCCCGCGGACGGACTGGATTTCAAACTCGTCCCAGTTTTCAAACCGCTTGCGAAGCCTTCCCACGTGCACCGTCACCGTTTCCCAGCCCGTGTCCGAATCATAGCCCCAGATTTCATCCATCAGTTGGATGCGGGTGAAAATCTTTCCGGGGTAGGACAGGAGCTTGTACAGCAAAAGAAATTCCTTCTGGGGCAGCACAACGGCTTCGCCCGGGCGGCTGACCGTCAGGCTGTCCAAATCCAGCACGGCGTCCCCTGCCGTGAGCCGGTGCTCGCTGGCGATCTTCGCCCGCCGCAGCAGCGCCTTGACGCGCAGCAGCATTTCCTCAATGTCGATGGGCTTGGTGATGTAATCGTCCGTCCCCACCAGAAAGCCCTTGCACTTGTCGGCGGGCCGCTGCCGGACGGATACCATCAGGATGGGCAGCTCGCTGCGGGCCTCCCGCAGGGTCCTTGTCAGTTCGTAGCCGTCCATTTCCGGCATCATAATATCCACTACGATCAGGTCAAACCGCCCGTTTTCCAGGCGCCTGAGCGCCTCCCTGCCGTCGGCGGCGGCCTCTACCGTATAGCCCTCGCCCTCCAGCACCGCCTGGAGCAGCCGGCGGGTGTTCTTATCGTCATCCGCCACCAATATGTGCACCATCTTTTTCACCTCAGGCCAAGCCTATCACGCATTTGGGGAAACAAAACCACCCCGTTCTTCCTGTTCCTTGTCCGGCGTCCCGCTGCATGCCCTGCCTCCGGGCCGCCCATCCAATAATACCACATTTTTCCAATTTTGCACAGGGGAGGGCCCATTTCGCCCTCAAAGTTTCGTTTCAGTTTAGATTTCTTTGCTACAATAACGTTGCATATGTGGCCGCTGCAGCCGAATAAACCCGCCAAAGGAGGCATTCCCATGAACGTGTCCGCATCTATCAGGAAATTCTTTCTGGAAAAGGCGTTCAATTACCTGTATAAAAAACCCGACGAAAACCTGCCGAAGCTGATGCGGTGGGCGGAAAGGTTCGGCGGGAAAATGTACCCCCGTCAGATCGCCCAGATCAAGGACGCCGTTGAAAACCCGCAAAACCCGTATTACGGCTATATCCGGCATATCCTCCGGGACGTGGACCCCCAGGTGGCCAAGGCCATCGTGGTAAATTTCTACATCCATGAAAACCTGCTGGGCTGGCCCCGGCAGCGCCGGCTGCGGGAAAAATACGGCTGCAACATCCCCTGGGCCATCCTGCTGGACCCCACCTCCGCCTGCAACCTGCACTGCACCGGCTGCTGGGCGGCGGAGTACGGCAGCAAGCTGAACCTCAGCTTTGACGAAATCGACGGCATCATCCGCCAGGGCAAGGAAATGGGCGTGTATATGTACATCTATACCGGCGGCGAGCCCCTGGTGCGCAAGGACGACATCATCAGGCTGTGTGAAAAGCACAGCGACTGCGTGTTCCTGTGCTTTACCAACGGCACCCTCATTGATGAGGCCTTCGCCGATGAAATGCTGCGGGTCAAAAACTTCGTGCCCGCCATCTCCCTGGAGGGCATGGGGCCCGCCACCGACAGCCGCCGGGGGGAGGGCGTGTTCGACCGGGTGATCCGCGCCATGGATATCCTGCGCGGCAGGAAGCTGGCCTACGGCATTTCCACCTGCTACACCGGCGAAAACTGCGACGCCGTCACCTCGGAGGAATACTTCGATATGCTCATTGAAAAGGGCGCGTATTTCATCTGGTATTTCCATTACATGCCCGTGGGCAACGACGCCGTGCCGGAATTGCTTCCCACCCCTCAGCAGCGGGAGGCCGTCTATCGCCGCATCCGGGATTTGCGCAGCCGCAAGCCCCTCTTCGCCATCGACTTTCAAAACGACGCCGAATTCGTGGGCGGCTGCATCGCCGGCGGGCGGCGGTATCTGCACATCAACGCCAACGGGGATATCGATCCCTGCGTGTTCATCCATTATTCCGATTCCAATATCCGGCAAAAGACGCTGCTGGACGCCCTGCGCTCGCCCCTTTTCCAGGCGTATCACGACGGCCAGCCCTTCAACGACAACATGTTCCGGCCCTGTCCCATGCTGGAAAATCCGGAAATGCTGCGCGCCATCATCCAAAAAACGGGCGCCCAGTCCACCGATCTCACCTCCCCCGAAAGCGCCGATCACCTCTGCGCCAAATGCGACGCCTACGCGGCCTGCTGGCAGCCCAAGGCGGAGGAGCTGTGGAACGAGATCCCCGAGGAACGCCGGAAATACGTTCTGGAACACAACACCCACTGACCCCGCCGGGCGCGCCCCCTTTGGGCCGTCCCGGGAAACAAACGAAAAGCGGAGGCAAAAGAATGGCCATACGAACGACAATGCCCCGGAACCGCCAGGTATCGGCCCTCGCCTGGGCTGCCGATCAGGCGGGGGAAAGCTACGGCAAGCTGATGCTGACCCTGACAGAAGCGCGGAAACAGGAGATTTATGCCGAGTACCAGGCCCACCTGGATGAAATGAAGGAAAGCGCGGCCGCCCTTCCCGTGAACGCGGGAAAATCCAAACAGCCGCCGGCCCCGCCCAGCCCTGAGGTAAAAGCCGGCGCATAGCGCGCCCGCGGCGCAGAATAAACAGAACAGAGCGTGCCCACGGCTCCCGGAGCCTGGAAGCGCGCTCTTTTTTTCGCTGCGGCCGCGCGGGCCGCACCCTGCCGGTGAAGGCCGCCGGGCGGACGCCTTTGGCGGGAGGAATCAAAATGCCCCGCTCCCCACGGAGCCTCCTTTTCAAGCGGCATGAAATGTGATATACTGGCGGCACAAGGAACCTATACGGATGATGCCGGCGCCCTTTGAACGCGGATGGCGGGGCGCGCCCGCCCCTTGGACAGGCAGGCGGCATTTTCTGAAAAGCCGCGGAATAAGAAAGGAGAAGCGTATGGATCAGCAGGCATGGAATGCGCCCCGCGTCCCGGCGGACATCCCCCACGGCGATATGCCCGGGGATAAAATCTGCATCGGGGAGGAGCACATTCGGAAAGCACAGGTGATTTATCCCCTGCTGCGGCGGGAGCTGGACGCCCTGGGGGGCCGGCGGGCAGTGGCGGCCGTGTGCGGCGGCAGCGGCGTGGGCAAAAGCGAAATCGCCTCCGTGCTGGCTTATTTCCTGAACCGCGACGGCATCGGCGCTTATGTGATGAGCGGGGACAATTACCCCCGCCGCATCCCCCGGGAC
>Ga0079305_1002384_pt1 | contig 16686 bp, 12 predicted proteins | sample LMS_cellobiose_e_FD_79183 | JGI IMG/M metagenome (GOLD analysis project Ga0079305, IMG submission 79183) | Rumen-fistulated moose microbial communities from Alaska, USA - LMS_cellobiose_enrichment | ecosystem: Host-associated > Mammals > Digestive system > Stomach > Rumen fluid ... | reverse complement strand
TATTGACGAGGTGCACACGATTGTCGGCGCGGGTTCGGCGGAGGGCGCCATTGACGCCTCCAATATTCTCAAGCCCGCTTTGGCGCGGGGAGGCCTGCAGCTGATCGGCGCGACGACATGGGCGGAGTATCGCCGCCGCATCGGGCGCGACGCCGCGCTGGATCGCCGTTTCGAGAAAATCGAGATAAAGGAGCCCGCCCCCGCGCAGGCAGTCGCAATCCTGCAGGGACTGCGGCCGCGCTACGAGACGCACCACGGCGTTCGGATCACGGATGACGCGATTGAGGCCGCCGTACGCCTTTCCGCCCGGTATTTGCCGGGACATCTGCCCGATCGGGCGCTTGACCTGATCGATGAGGCGGCGTCGCAGATGCAGATGAAGGGCGGGGCGGGCACGGAACCGAACGTCCTGCGCGGGGAACAAGTGACAGAGCTTCTTGCCGAGCGAACCGGCGTTGCGGCAGGCGAAATAGACGAGCGGGAGCGCACGCGCCTTATGGTGCTCGAGAGGAGGATTTCCGAGCGTGTCATTGGGCAGCAGACGGCGGTACGCAGCGTTTGCCGCGCGGTTTGCCGCGCCCGTTTTGATTTGGGAGATCCGAAACGCCCGACCGGGGCGTTTCTGTTCACCGGACCGACCGGCGTCGGCAAGACGGAGCTGGCCCGCGTGCTGGCCATGGAGCTGTTTGGAGGAAAAGACGCCTTTTTGCGGCTTGATATGTCGGAATACCTCGAAAAACACGCCGTTTCCCGCCTTATTGGCGCACCGCCCGGCTATATCGGCTATGATGAGGGTGGCTATCTTACCGACCGCGTGCGGCGGAGGCCCTACTCTTTGGTCCTTTTTGACGAGATTGAAAAGGCCCATCCGGATGTGTTGAATCTCCTGCTGCAGATTTTGGAAGAGGGCGAGCTGACGGATTCTTTTGGGCAGGTATGCGATTTTCGAAATACGGTGGTAATTCTGACATCCAACATCGGCGCGGGGCAAGGCTTTGCGCATCCGGTCGGCTTTACACGCGAGCAGGGGACCGGCGGCGCGCGCAGGCGGATGCTTGAGAGCGTTCGCGGCATACTGCGGCCCGAACTTCTCAACCGCCTCGACGATGTAGTGGAGTTTTCGCCGCTCGGCGCCGAAAGCCTCGCTGCAATTGCGCGGCGGCTGATCGCGGATCTCGGCGAGCGGGCCCGTATGAACGGCATCCTTGCGGAATTTGACGCTTCCTGCACCGAGCGGGTGCTGGCGCTTTCGGATTGCGTGCATTTCGGCGCACGGGATTTGCGGCGCACGGTTGAAACACAGCTTGGCGACGCGCTGGCGCAGGAAATGCTTGCCGGTACGCTGCGCGCGGGGGACTGTGTGCGATGCACGGCGGATGAGACAGGCGTTCGGATCTCTCCGGCGATACCGACAAAGTGATATTGGAGGAAGGGAGTCGAAACTTGCAAAATTTTTTCAAATCGGCTACACTGTAAGACAGAATGGAGTACGGACCATACAGCAACCGGATACTGCTCGATGCCGCATGCGGATTCTGCAAAAAGATAAGAGGTTGAGCCGATGAAAGATCGAAACCGCCGCCGAGGGGATCGCAAGGACGGCCGGCTTGTGCGCGAAATCGATTCGATGCACGCGATTTTCCCGTTTGCGATGCCGAGCCGCGTCGCGAATGAAGCCGTGATGAACGAACAGGTTGATCTCACGAACATCATTCACTATCTTGAGAAAAAAAACGCGGGGGAGACGGAATTCCCCTATACGTTTTTTCATATCATTTGCGCCGCTCTTGCAAAAACGTTTTACCTGCGGCCGAAACTCAATCGCTTTTATGCGGGCGGCCGTCTCTACGAACGCAATCAGATTACGCTGACATTTGTCATCAAAAAGAAATTTGCCGACGATGCGCCCGAGGGGCTTGCGATTATTGCGATTGACGAAAGCGCGCCGCCCACCGTGCAAATTCACGAAAAGGTGCGTGAAATCGTTTACTCCGTGCGCAAAGAGGAGAAGAAGGACGGGACCACCGACCTGATGGACCGCCTGGTGCGCATGCCGACCTTGCTGCTGCGCATCGTATTCGCCGTTCTGCGATGGCTTGAGAGCCACGGCTGGTATCCCGACAGCATGATGCGGGACGATCCGTATTACGCATCGGCTTTTCTCTCAAACCTCGGCAGCATCAAAATGCACGCCAGCTACCACCATCTCTCCGATTGGGGAACCAATTCGTTTTTTGTGATTATCGGGGAAAAGAAGCCCACGCCGGCTTATGCGCCCGACGGTTCGTTCGCGATGCGCGAGACGCTCGATCTCGGCATCACGATCGACGAGCGCATTGCGGACGGAGTGTATTATGCAAACAGCATCAGGCTGCTGCGCGAGCTGCTGCAAAATCCCGCGCTGCTTGATCTCCCGATTGACACGCCCGTCACGGTGGGCGATATTACATACGGAAAAGAGAAGGAACATGAGTGAAGTAAAGGCGCCGTGGCTGAAAAATTACGGAGATGTACCGCCGACGCTCGAGTATCCCGACGGAACGCTTTGGGATGCCGTAGAGAAAACCGCCGAGCAGTACCCCAATCTGATCGCATACAGCTTTATGGGGCGGAAAACGACATACCGCCGTTTAGCCGAAGAGGTGCATCTCTGCGCCCGCGCGCTCAAGCGCATCGGCATCCGAGAAAACGACAAAATCACGATCTGCATGCCCAATTGTCCGCAGACCGTCATTATGTTTTACGCAGTGAATCTGGTCGGCGCGATCGCCAACATGGTGCACCCGCTCTCCAGCGAGAATGAAATCGAGTTTTTTCTCAAGGAATCGAACAGCATTGCCGCGATTACGCTCGATCAGTTCTACCATAAATTTGAGGCAATCCGGCAAAACGTAAATCTTTCCAATGTGATCCTGGCGCGCATTCGCGATGAGCTTTCAAAACCCATCCGGATCGGCTACATGCTGACCGAAGGGCGCAAGATCCAGCGCATCCCCGGCGATGCGCCCATTACGTTCTGGAATGAATTCATGCGCATAGGGCGCGGTTATCGCTGGAAGTACCGCGTTGAGCGGAAGGCGGAGGATCCGGCCGTCATTCTCTACAGCGGCGGAACCACCGGCACAACGAAGGGCATTCTGCTTTCCAATCGCAACTTCAACGCTCTCGGCCGGCAGATTATTGCGACGAATCCGATGTTTTCCCCCGGCGATAAAATGCTCGCCGTGATGCCGATGTTCCACGGCTTCGGCCTCGGCGTTTCGATCCATTCAATGCTGGAAAGCGGCGGCCACTGTATCCTTGTGCCGCGCTTTACGGCCGAGAGCTATGCCAAACTCATCAAAAAGACGCGCTGCAATTTCATTGCGGGCGTTCCGACGCTCTACGAGGCGCTGCTGCGCCAAAAAACGATGAACGGGGCCGATCTTTCCTGCCTCAAGGGAGTCTTTTCCGGCGGCGATTCGCTTTCCGTCGAGCTGAAAAAGAGGTTTGACCGCTTTCTTGCCGAGCACAACGCAAGCGTGCAGGTGCGCGAAGGTTACGGTACGACCGAGTGTGTTACGGCAAGCTGTCTCACGCCGGTGCATCTGTATAAGGAAGGGAGCATCGGCCAGCCGTTTCCGGATACGTATTACAAGATTGTGCGCCCCGGCACGGAGGAGGAGGTGCCCTACGGAGAGGAGGGGGAGATCTGTATCTCCGGCCCGACGGTGATGATGGGGTATCTCAATCATCCGGAGGAGAATGCGCAAACGCTGCGCGTTCATCCGGATGGGCTCACATGGGTCCATACGGGCGATCTCGGTCTGATGGACGACGAGGGTTTTATTTATTTCCGCCAGCGCATCAAGCGTATGATCGTAACCAGCGGTTACAACGTCTACCCGTCCCAGCTCGAAAATATTCTCGATGCGCATGAGATGGTGCAGATGAGCTGCGTGATCGGCGTGCCCGATTCGCTGAAAATGCAGAAGGTCAAGGCGTTCGTCATGCTCAAGCCGGGTTTCGCGCCGAATGAGCAGAATAAAGAAACGCTGTTTGCATATTGCCGTAAAAACATCGCAAAGTATGCGATGCCGTACGATATCGAATTTCGCGAATACCTGCCGAAAACGCTCGTCGGCAAGGTTGCCTACCGCGTTCTTGAGGAGGAGGAGCTTGCCAGGCAGGAAGAGACCGCCGCAGAGGCATAATAAGCGAAAGGCGGAGACAAGCGTTATTCTGAGAACGGTTTTGGCTGCCTCAAGTGCATCGAAAAGAGAATTTCCAACTGTAATGTTTTGAACCTTTACATTTGATTTTGCGGCAGGAGGGAGAGAGAAAAGTTTTTCCTCCTGCGGGAAACATCGGAAAACGGGATAGCTTTTTTTGCTTAAACATGGTAAGATATTGCCAACGGAACGGAAAGGCGGTGGCACAGTGCTCGTTGAACTGCTCAAGGTCATATTTTTAGGCATCATCGAGGGCATTACGGAGTGGCTGCCGATCAGCAGCACAGGCCATATGCTGCTCGTTGATGAATTTCTCAAGCTTTCTGCGAGCGACGAGTTCAAGGAGCTTTTCTTTATTGTGATTCAGCTCGGCGCGATTCTTGCGGTCGTGCTCATTTACGGAAGCCGGCTTAACCCGTTTGCGCGCCGTACCAAGGGGCGCGGTTTTTACCTGCGCGGCGATACCGTTGCGCTGTGGGTCAAGATCGTCGTCGCGTGCGTGCCCGGCGCCGTTGTTACGCTGTTGTTTGATGATTGGATTGACGCTCACCTACATACTCCCATCGTGATAGCGGCGGCGCTGATTGTTTACGGCGTCGCGTTTCTGCTGATTGAGGGCAAGCGGCGCCGGGCGCCGCGGGTACGTCGCGTGCGCGATCTTGCCTTGTCCGATGCTCTGCTCATCGGGCTCTTCCAGGTATTGGCGATCATTCCCGGAACCTCCCGCTCCGGCGCCACGATCATCGGCGCTTTGCTCATCGGCGTTTCGCGCGTTGCCGCGGCGGAATTCACGTTTTTTCTGGCGGTGCCGGTCATGTTCGGCTACAGCCTTTTGAAGCTGTTTAAATTCGGCCTTTCCTTTACGATTTCAGAGGCGTTTCTGCTGCTTGTCGGCATGGTGACGGCTTTTCTTGTGTCAGTTGCCATTATCCGCTTTTTGATGCGCTATATCCGCCACCACAATTTCCGTATTTTCGGTTGGTACCGCATCGTGCTCGGCGTAATTGTTCTGGTTTTCTTTACGCTGGTTCGATAAGTCGGGGACGACCCGTTTTGATTGTTTGAAAAGAGGTGCTTCCCATGCCTGATTTGATTGAAAACCGCGAAGCGATCCTTAGGACCAGCTTTTTCGGAGGATTTCAGAAACAAGAGGTCTTGGCCTATATCGACCGCCTGCGGGAAGAAAACGCCGCCGCGCAGGCTTCTCTTGAGCAGCAGCTGCGCTCCGTGAGCGACGCGCGCAATGAGCTGAGCGATCAGGTCGGCTCATTCGAGCGGAAAATTGCCGAAATGGAAAAGCAGCTTGAGGAGCGTTCCGCACACGTCCGCGAGCTGACGGGACAGGTCAGCATTCTCAAAAGCCAGCTTCTGACAAGCAAAAAGGCGCAGGATGAAACCGCCCGCTCTCTGCAGGCACAGGAAAAGCAGAATCGTCTGCTCATCGAGCGGCTGCAAGACAGCGAGGAAAAAGCCCGAAGCTACGAGATGCTTTCCGATAAGGTCGGAGAGGTCCTGATCAGCGCGCACCGCGAGGCTGAGACTGTTGTCGGCGAAGCGCGGGAGAAAGCCCGCGAGATCCGTAACTGCGTCGCCGCGGACGGCCGCCGCATGTCGGATGAGCTGGACGATCTGCGCATGGAGCTGACACAGATTCGGGAACAGATGCAGGCGCTTGCGGGGCGGCTTGATTCGCGCACGCAGGCGGTTAACCGGCTGCTGGAAGCGATCGATACGGCCGGCCCGCTGCCGCAGCGGGACGCGCCCGCGGTTGAAGGCGCCGCAAAAAGCGGGGAGACCGCGCAGCCCGCCGTTTCTAAAACGGCTCGGCGCATTTTTGATGCGGCCGGCGCCATGCGGGCGGACGCGGCGGAATCCCAATAATCCTGATATCGTGAGGAATCCGCCCCGTGCCGCAGCGGTCGCGGATTTCTTTTTTGATCGGAGGGACTGTCTATGTCGCAGCCGCATCCTTATACTGCCGCCGTGATCGCGGCAGCCGGATCCTCGCGCCGCATGGGCGGGGATAAACTGAAGGCGCCCATCGGGGGAAGGCCGGCGATCGTTCGTACGCTTGCGGCGTTTGAAGAATGCGAACGGATTGACGAGATCGTGCTGACAACCCGCAGGGAAAGAATCTCAGAGCTTGCCGAGCTGGTGCAAAAAAACGGCTTTGGCAAGATACGGGAGATTGTCGCGGGCGGAGAAACCCGGACCGCGTCTGTGCAGAACGGCGTTTCAAAAATTTCGGAACAGACCGAGATGCTCTGCGTGCATGACGGCGCGCGCCCGTTCGTGACGCCGGAGCTGATTGAACGCGTGCTCGAGGGAGCCGTGCGCTGCGGGGCGGCGACCGCGGCGGTACGCGTTAAAAATACGATCAAATCCGCGGATGAGAACGGCCGTGTCCTTTCGACGCCGCCGCGCGAAACGTTGTGGGAAATTCAAACGCCGCAGTGCTTTTCCCTGCAGCTCTACCGCGCGGCGCTTGCCGCCTGCCCGGGAAATTATACCGACGACTGCGGCCCGATCGAGGCTTACGGCCGGCCGGTGCTGCTTATTGAGGGCGACCGGCGCAATATCAAGCTGACCACGCCGGAAGATCTGCTGATCGCAAAAATTTTCTGGGAAACGAGGGAACAAGCGCATGCGAATCGGACACGGATATGATGTTCACCGTCTCGTCGAGGGACGGCCGCTGATATTGGGCGGGATAGAGATCCCTTTCGAGCGCGGATTGCTCGGCCACTCCGATGCGGATGTGCTGCTGCACGCAATTATGGATGCGTTGCTCGGTGCCGCGGCGCTCGGCGACATCGGGCAGCTTTTTCCCGATACGGATGCGCGTTATGCCGGCGCGGAGAGCGTCGGATTGCTGCGGGAGGTCTCTGCGCGCCTGGCGGCAGAGGGGTATGCCGTCGGCAACATCGACGCCACGGTTCTGGCGCAGCGACCGAAGCTCGCGCCCTATGTGCCGGCGATGCGCGGTCAAATCGCCGAGGCCTGCGGCGTTTCGATTGACTGTGTCAGCGTCAAGGCGACGACCGAGGAAGGCCTTGGTTTTACCGGCGGCGGAGAGGGGATCGCGGCGCATGCGGTCTGTCTGCTTGAACAGCGCGCCGCACCGAAAAAAAAATCGCTCTGATATTGGGCGAAAATACCTGTTTTCCGTTGCCTCCGCCGTCGTCGTGTGTTACAATAATCGTAATCAGTTTTGAGGAGAGGAGGACGCCGTATGGTCAGTTTTCTGAGCGACATTCGCGGGATTATCCATTCCTTCGGAATCGCCGATCTGGTCGATATCCTGCTGGTCGCTTTTATTTTTTATCATGCGGTACGCCTTGTACGCGAAACGGGCGCGGTGCAGCTGCTCAAAGGCGTTCTCATTCTCATCCTGTTTTATGCGGCGGCGTGGGCGCTGCAATTCCGCTCGCTGTCGTTTTTGATCCGCAATGTATTTCGGTACGGCGTAACGGCTCTGCTGATTGTGCTGCAGCCGGAGCTGCGCCATTCGCTTGAGCGCATCGGACGAACCCGCCTCGCAGGCTTTTCGCTTTTTAACCTGGGCGAGGATGAAAAGACGCAAACCGCTGCCGCGATCAAGGCCGCCGGCGAGGCGACCGCCTACCTTTCCAAGCGCCGAATCGGCGCATTGATCGTCTTTGAGCGCGCGACGCGCCTGGGCGAGATTATTAAGTCCGGAACCGTGATCGATGCCGTGCCCAGCGCAGAGATCATCGGCAACATCTTTTTTGTCAATTCTCCGTTGCATGACGGCGCGCTGATCGTCCGCGACGGGCGCCTTTACGCCGCAGGCTGCTATCTGCCGCTTTCGGAAAACTATACCATCAGCAAGGAGATGGGCACCCGCCACCGCGCGGCTCTCGGCATGAGCGAAAACTCCGACGCCGTTGTCGTTGTTGTTTCAGAGGAGACCGGCATCATCACCATCGCCGAAAACGGGCGCCTGCGCCGCGGCTTTACGAGCGAGCAGGTGATCGAGGAACTGACCGCCTATCTGCTTCCCGAACGGGAGGAGAAGCCCGAAAAAACCTCTTTTTTCAATTTCAACAAGGTGAAGCACAGCAATGAATGAGAAAAAACCGCAGACGGGAACAAAATCCCCCGCCGATGAAAAACAGAAAAAGCAGGGCTCGCAGGTGCGGCGGTTAATCGAGAATGATACGTTCGTTCTGGTTATCTCATTGATCGGCGCGGTTTTGGTATGGCTTTCGGTCGCCTATAATACGGATGAAAAGGTTTCCGCTACCGTCCACAATGTGCCGATCAGCTTTGACGCCTCGGCGTCTCTTCTTGAGCGGCTCAGTCTCTATCCCGTGATGATCGAGAATGCGACCGTCGATGTAGAGATCAACGGCAACCGCGCCGTGATCGGAAACGTCACAAAGGAGGAACTGCTCGTATCCGGAAAGCTTGGAAACGTGACCGGTCCCGGTACCTATGAGATCACGTTTGAGACCAGCGACAGGCTGGGGCGCGATTTTGAAATTAAAAACACCTCGCCTGAGGCGCTGACGGTACGCTTCGACCACCGGACCGATAAGACCCTTCCCGTAGAGCTCGTGCTGGACGGCGTCGTGATTCCGGAGGGCTACATTCTCGATGCGGAGTATATCACACCGGAGGAAATCACAATCAGCGGACCCGAAACGGAGGTCTCCGAAATTACGACCTGCCGACTGTCGCTTGCGCTTGCCGGGCCGCTGACAGAGTCCTTTACCGCGGAGCAGGAGCCGCAGCTTTACAATGCGGACGGAGAAGAGATCACCTCGCCCTATTTGTCAATGAGTGCCGATGCGGTGACGTTTACGCTGCCGGTGCTCAAGAAAAAGACCGTTCCCGTTACAATCGATTTCATCAATGTGCCGGACGGCTTTGACGTCAATACGCTTTGGTACGAGATCTCGCCGCACGAGATCGAGATCGCCGGTCCGGAGAGCACGATCGGCTCCGTGACGGAGGTCCATCTCGGCTATATCAATCTGTCGGCCTTTGTGCCTGAGATACCGCTGAGCTATTATATCAAGCTGCCGTCGGGATACATCTCCGTCGATAACACGCAGGAGGCCGTCGTGACCTTTGACAGCGACGACTACGAGACGCGTTTCTATGATGTCAGCGAGATCAAGCTGATCAATCAGCCGGATGAATACAATGTCACAGTCTCAACCAAGATGATTTACGATGTTCAGATCACCGGCCCTGCCGAGGATCTGGATGAGCTGTCCGCTTCTGACCTTGTGGCCGAGATTGATATGCGCGAGGTCGATGTGCGCCTGGGGCAGTCTACCGTTCCGGTCAGCATTATCGTCACGTCGAACAATACCTGCTGGGCGAGCGGCAGCACCTCCAACGCCGTCGTGACCGTACGCAGCAAAGAGGCGTCCAATTAAATCGGCGGATATATGTTTGAGGGGTCCGGCGCCATGTCGGGCCCCGTTTTGACGGGAGGAAACCAACGGTGCGGATTCTGGTGCCAAATCTGATCACCTCCGTGGAGGAGGGGAGCGAAGCCGCTGTGCCGCTTGCGCTCGAAAAGCTGCGGCTGCCCGCGCGGCAGGTCCTTTCCGCATCGCTGGCGCGTACCTCCGTTGATGCACGGCGGGGAAAGGTCCGGTTTGTATCTTCCGTTGCAATCGAGGTGGACGAGGCGGGCGCGGCACGCCTTGCCCGTATCAAAAATCCGTGTTTTACTGCTGTGCCTCAGGAGACAATGGCCGTTTCGCACGGAACGGCGCCGCTTGAACACCGTCCTGTGGTGATTGGGTTTGGCCCCGGAGGAATCTTTGCGGCGCTGCTGCTTGCGCGTGAGGGTTACCGTCCGCTCGTGCTGGAACGGGGCAGCGCGATTGAGACGCGCGCTGCGGCGGTTGACCGCTTTTGGCGCACGGGGCGGCTTGACCCCGCCTGCAATGTGCAGTTCGGCGAGGGCGGTGCGGGCGCGTTCTCCGACGGCAAGCTGACCACACGCATCCATGATCCACTGTGCCGTTTTGTTCTTGAGGAGCTTGCCGCGCACGGCGCGCCGGCGGATATTCTGGTGCGCGCGAAACCGCACGTAGGGACCGACCGCCTGCGCGGCGTTGTGCGCGCCGTTCGGGAGGAGATCGTTGCTCTCGGCGGCGAAGTGCGGTTCGATACCAGGGCAGAGCGGCTGTTGACACAAAGCGGCCGCCTTGCAGGCATTGCCGCAAGCGGCAGTGAAATCGCCGCCGAGGCGGCCATCGCCGCGATCGGCCACAGCGCTCGCGATACGTTTGAGGCGCTTGCGGCCGCGGGCGCATCTCTTGTACCGAAGGCCTTTTCGGTAGGTGTGCGCATCGAGCATCTGCAAAGCGCGATCGACCGTGCGCTTTACGGTGATTTCGCGGGACATCCCAATCTTCCGCGCGGAGAGTACCAGCTATCCTATCGCACGCCGCAGGGCAGGGCGGCCTATACGTTTTGCATGTGCCCCGGCGGGCAGGTTGTCGCCGCCGCTTCCGAAGAGGGAGGCATTGTTACAAACGGCATGAGCCGTTACGCCCGCGACGGGAAAAACGCCAACGCGGCGCTGGCGGTTTCCGTTTCTCCGGAGGATTTCGGCAATGGTTGGCGCGACGGCGTTGCCTTTCAGCGAAAGATCGAAACGGCGGCCTATGTGCGCGGCGGCGGGGCCTACCGTGCGCCGGCTTCGACCGTGGGCGCATTGCTCGGCATTTCTGCGTCGGGCCGCGCAGCCGTTGAGCCGACCTATCCGCTCGGCGTTAAGGAAACCGATCTGGCTGTGCTTTTTCCTGCGCAGATAACGGCGCTGCTGCGCGCAGCCCTGCCGATACTGGGAAAACGCCTCGCCGGTTTTGACGATCCCGCTGCATTTCTTACGGCTCCGGAAACGCGTACCTCATCGCCTGTGCGCGTTCTGCGCGGGCAGGACGGCTGCGCCGTCGGCGTCAGCGGGCTCTATCCCTGCGGCGAAGGCGCGGGCTATGCCGGCGGCATCATGAGCGCTGCCGTAGACGGTCTGCGCTGCGCGCTGGCGCTGATGAGGCGGTATGCTCCGCCCAAAGGATGACGGATATGCCGGCAGGCGTTCTCTTGCGGAGAGACGCCTGCTTTTTTGTGATTTGGCTGCGATGATCGCCTTACGGTTGAAATTTTACTTAAAATCTGTTATAATAACTTATTATTCTGGGATGAAATATGCCTGAGGGGGGATCGTATTGGCGGAAAAGGTCTGGCAGTTTTTATCGCGGGATCTGTCCGGCGTGGACGCGCTCTGCGCACGCTATGCGATCCCGAGACTGGCTGCAGCCGTTTTGGCCGCACGCGACACATCGCCGCAGCAGATTGAGGAGCTGCTCGGAAAGGGCGCAGGGCAACAATTGTTTGACCCGCTTTTGATGCGTGATATGGACCGCGCTGCCGCTGCCGTGCGCGAAGCGGTCGAAAACGGAGAGCTCATCTGTGTTTGCGGCGACTACGATTGCGACGGCGTTGCGGCAACGGCGATCGTAAGCGATTATCTGACGCAGATCGGCGCGCGTGTTTGCTACCACATTCCCAGCCGTGAAAAGGAAGGCTACGGCCTCAGCAAAAGGGCTGTTCGCGAGCTTGCCGATTACGGGGTGCGGCTGCTTCTGACGGTTGATAACGGTATTTCTGCAATTGAGGAGGTCGCCTATGCCAACAGCCTCGGTCTGCGCGTCGTCATCACGGACCACCATGAGCCGCAGGAGATTCTGCCCGAGGCAATCGCCGTTGTCGATCCGCACAGGGCGGATTGCGCGTATCCTTACAAGGAGCTCTGCGGCGCCGGCGTCGTCTTCAAGCTGCTTTGCGCGCTGGAGGGGGAAACGGGATTTGGATTACTTGAGGCCTACGGCGATTTGTTGGCGATCGCGACGATTGCGGATGTTGTAGAGCTTTCCGGCGAAAACCGTATCTTTGTGCGCCGGGGGCTGGAGCTTTTACGCGAGAGCGAACGATGCGGGGTGCAGACGCTGCTCGGCGTCGCCGGCATTGCGGGCAAAACGCTGAGCGCGGAATCCGTTGCCTTTGGTCTTGCGCCGCGGATCAATGCCGCAGGGCGTGTCAATTCGGCCGAAATGGTTGTGGAATTGCTTTTGACCGAGCGGGAATCGGAGGCGGTGGCGCTCTCCGAACAGCTCAATTCCTTTAATGAGCAGCGCCGCGAGCTGGAAAAGGTTGTGATCGACGGCATTGCGGCGCAGCTGGCGGCCAATCCGACGCTTCAATATGAGCGCGTGATCGTGATCGACGGGGAAGGATGGAACGCCGGCATCATCGGCATCGTCTGTTCGCGCCTTGTTGAGCGTTTTGATAAGCCCTGCGTGATCATCGCCCGTGACGGAGAACTGGCCAGAGGATCGGGGCGCAGTGTTGACGGTTTTTCGCTGATCGATGCGATCAGCGCCTGTTCGCATCTTTTGACACGCTATGGCGGCCATCCCATGGCGGCGGGTTTCTCGCTGATGAGCGAGGACATTTCCGCGTTCCGTGCGGCATTGGAGGCATATGCCGCCGAAACGGCGCCCGAAATGCCGTCGGTCAGCCTGCGGATTGACTGTGTTGTGCCGCCTGCGCTGCTCAGCGTTGAGGAAGTGCGCGGCCTGTCTTTGCTTGAGCCGTTTGGTCGCGGCAACGATATGCCTGTTTTTGCAGTTTGCGGCGCCGTCCTCGAGCGAGTGATCCCGCTTTCCGAGGGCAGGCACTGTAAGCTTCGGCTTTCCGTAGATGACGTTTCATTCTTTGTACTGTGTTTTTCCGTTCGCCCGGAGCAGCTTGGGTATGCGGCGGGCGACGTTGTGGATGTCGCATTTTCCGCTTCGATCAACGAATATCGGGGAATGGTCAGCGTTTCCCTGCGCCTGCGGGGAATCTGCCTTTCAGGCGAGGATTTCACATATTTCCATCATGCGCGGCAGCTGTATGAAGCGTGCCAGCGCGGCGAACGGGGCGGAAATGCTTTTTTACCCACGCGCGATGAGGCAGTCAGCATTTATCGCGGCATGCGTGCGCTGGGGCGCACTGCGTGGGTGCCGGAGCTGCTTTATCGGCGGATTTGCGGCGATACATCCATCGATTTTGTACATTTCTGCGTCTGTGTGGAGGCGTTTGTTCAATTGGAAATTTTGCGGCGGGAAAATGGGATGATCGAGATCAATTCCGGCGCCGCAAAAACCGACTTCGGCGCAGCGCCGATCATCAGGAGGCTGTCGGAATATGCCTGAAAGTGAAGAAAAAAAAGCGATCAAATACGTGACGATCGAAGATCTGGTCGAACAGATTCGTCAAAGCGGCAAACCCTATCAGCTCGACCGCATTCTGGAGGCTTATAAAACGGCGGACGCCGCTCATAATGGGCAGCTGCGTCATTCCGGCGAGCCCTATATCACGCACCCGCTCTCCGTTGCGATGATTCTTGTTGAGCTCGGTATGGATACCGAATCTGTCGTTGCTGCATTGCTGCATGATGTCGTCGAAGATACCGATATGGATATCTATCAGGTCGAAAAGCGCTTCGGAAAGGATGTGGCGCTGCTTGTCGGCGGCGTGACAAAGCTTGGCAAGATCCCCTATGCCTCCAAGGAGGAGGAGCAGGCCGAAAACCTGCGAAAAATGCTGTTGGCGATGGCGCAGGATATCCGTGTGATCATCATCAAGCTTGCCGACCGTCTGCACAATGCACGCACGTTTCAGTTCCTGCCGGATGCCAAACGCCGCGAAAAAGCGCTCGAAACCATGGATCTTTATGCGCCGCTCGCGGATCGTCTCGGTATCCGCCGCATCAAGGAGGAGCTGGAGGATATCTCCCTGCGATGCCTTGATCCGATCGCCGTGGCCGAGATCGAGGCGCAGCTCGCCGAGCGGGGCGAACGGCAGAAATTTCTGCAGAGCATCAAGGAACGCATCTACGAGCGGATCCGCGTCGAGCAGCCGAACGCCTATATCGACGGACGTGTCAAGAGCATTTTCGGCATTTACCGCAAGGTGTATATGCAGGGGCGCGGCTTCGACGAAGTTTTTGATATTTACGCCGTGCGCGTCATCGTCGATACCGTTACCGAATGCTACAACATCCTCGGAATTATCCATGATATGTTCATCCCGATCCCCAACCGGTTCAAGGACTATATCTCCACGCCGAAGCAGAATATGTATCAGTCGCTGCACACAACGGTCATCGACCGCGCAGGCGGTACCTTTGAGGTGCAGATCCGCACATGGGATATGCATTACACGGCGGAATACGGTATCGCGGCACATTGGAAATATAAAATCGGTATGCAGGGCAAGGACCGCTTTGAGGAGCGCCTCTCATGGCTGCGTCAGCTGCTTGAGTCGCAAAAAGAGGCTGAGGGCGACGCGGGCGATATCGTCCAATCCATTAAGACCGATATTATGCCGGAGGAAGTCTTTGTCTTTACGCCGAACGGCGACGTAATCCGTCTGCCGAGCGGCGCGACGGTTATCGATTTCGCCTATGCCATCCATTCCGCGGTCGGCAACCGCATGACCGGCGCCAAGATCGACGGGCATATCGTTTCCGTCGATACCGAGGTGCAGACCGGCATGATCGTCGAGATCCTCACATCGAATAAATCGCAGGGACCGAACCGCGCATGGCTCGGCATTGTTAAGACAACCGAAGCGCGCAACAAGATTCGCGCATGGTTCAAAAAAGAAAAACGCGAAGAAAATATTGCCGAGGGAACGCAGATGCTTGACCGCGAGCTGCGGCGCATGGGCGTCTCCATGACGGAGGAACAGCGCCGCGCGATCTTGCAGATCGAGGCGAAGCGCCAGCATTTTCAGACGATCGAGGATTTGCTTGCAGCGGTGGGCTACGGCGGCACGCAGGTTTCGAAGATTGCGCCGCATATTCAAGCCGAGTACCAGCGCTGTACCCGCGCCGACAAAAAGGAGCAGCAGATCAATCTCAAGCCCAAAAAGCATAAAGCGTCCTCCGGCGTAATCGTCGAAGGGCTCGAGGGCTTTTTGGTGAAGTTTTCCAAATGCTGCAACCCGCTGCCGGGCGATGAAATCATCGGTTTTATCACGCGCGGCTACGGCGTATCCATCCACAAGAGCGACTGCATCAACGTGATCAACGGGCAAAAAGATCCGGGTCAGCGCGGGCGCTGGGTCAACGCGGAGTGGGCGCAGTCCACACAGAATGAAACGTTCCAGTCGTCGATTGAGATTATCGGGACCAACCGGCAGGGTCTGCTTGCCGATCTGACCGTTTTGCTCAATAACCTGCGCATTCCGCTGCATTCCTTTGTTGCACGGGATATCAAAGACGGCCGCGCGAGCTTTCAGGTTACGATGGCAGTCAGCGATATCCAGCAGCTCAATTATGTCACATCGCAGGTGCGCGGCATCCCGGGCATAGTCTCTGTTGAGCGTATTGCGGGCTGAGCCGTACGGAGAAAACTGATATAGGGGGAACCAGTATGCGTGCGCTGCTGCAGCGCGTTCGGTCGGCTTCGGTTTTTGTTGAGGGCGAGGAGCTTTCCCGCATCGGGGCAGGCTATTTGATTTTACTCGGCGTGCGGGAGGGAGATACTGCCGCCGAGGCTGCGCTGCTTGCCAAAAAAACGGCGGAGCTGCGCATTTTTGAGGATGACGCAGGGAAGATGAACCGCTCGATCCTTGAGGAAAACGGGCAGGCGCTCGTTGTTTCCCAGTTCACGCTCTGTGCCGACTGCCGAAAAGGAAGGCGTCCGTCGTTTGTCAATGCGATGCGTCCGCCGCTTGCCGAGGAGCTTTATCTCCGCTATGTCACGCTTTTGCGGCAGGAGGGCGTCTCCTATGTCGGCGAGGGCCGCTTCGGCGCGGAAATGCTTGTTTCGATCGAGAACGACGGCCCTGTCACGATTCTGCTCGATACCGACGAGCTCAAAAAGAAAGGATAACCGCTATGAAAGTTTATCAGATGGTGGTCGGACCGATCCAGACCAACTGCTACCTTGCCGCGGACGATGCGGGGAATGCTGCGATCATCGATCCCGGCGCCGAGGGACGGCAGATTGCGGAGCAGATCAGGCGCTGCAAGCTCACGCCGAAGGCGATCCTGCTCACGCACGGCCACCCTGATCATATCGGCGGCATCAGGCGCCTGAAAGAGGCGTATCCCGATCTGCCCGTGATGATCCATTCGGAGGATGCGTACCGTCTTACGGATGACAGTCTGCGCCGGATGCAGCAGGGCGTATTTGACGAGGAGGACTATATCGGCCTCGCGGCCGATCGCCTGATCGGAGACGGGGAAGAGATCGCGGTCGGCGATCTGACCTTTACGGTAATCGCAACGCCCGGCCATACGCAGGGAGGCGTTACATACCGCTGCGGCGAGTACCTTTTTACGGGAGATACGCTGTTTCGCGACAGCATCGGGCGCACCGATCTTGCCGGAGGGGATTACCGGGTGCTGCTGCGCTCCCTTTTGAAG
>Ga0079305_1002383_pt1 | contig 16703 bp, 14 predicted proteins | sample LMS_cellobiose_e_FD_79183 | JGI IMG/M metagenome (GOLD analysis project Ga0079305, IMG submission 79183) | Rumen-fistulated moose microbial communities from Alaska, USA - LMS_cellobiose_enrichment | ecosystem: Host-associated > Mammals > Digestive system > Stomach > Rumen fluid ... | reverse complement strand
TATCCCTCGCCGCGGCGTGGGCGCCACGTCTCGCTCATTCCGCTGCGCCTCCTTTTCCCACGGCAAACACTTCGTTGGTTTGCCATGGGAGCCCTTTCGCCATGGTTTCAAGACTTCCTTTGCGCGTAGTGGGCGTTTGCTTGTCGGGACTCTGAACCTCACGATCGCGTTAGAATAAGCGTTATTCCTGCAAATATGACCCATTTCCGTAACACCGTTGCGCCAGCCGATTCCCGCTCCCCGCTGGTCGCGGCAATCGGGGCGCTGCCTCGAAATCAGCTCGCTTCATCTGCCGCTGGCAGCGCTTCGCTGATTTCCTCTTTTTGCTGCCGCACTCTCCATCAACGGTAGAAAAACAAGGCTCTACCGTTTTGAGCAGAGCGGCAGCGTCAGCGGTAGCGAAGCCAAGCAGCACAGGGGATCATATTTGGAACGACTACATGATGTCTCCCGTGATCGCGCGGCAGGTACTATCGAAAACACACCGCTGCAGCGCGCAAGGAAGTTTTTAGAAACGTAGTTTCTAAACGGCGGTTTTGGGTACTTTTGCCGTCGGGGGCAAAAGTACCTCGCGCTCGGAAGCGCGAAATAACCCTTCAATCGACCCCGAACCCCCAAACGGAGAAAGGACGAATGATATGACCGAACGCATCTATGATATCCAGCTTCTGGCGGAGGAGGCTGCTTCCGGGGAGACCGCCGAGGAGACCGCCCCGGCGGGCGAAACCGCCCCGGCGGAGAACGCCGGCGACTTTGAGACGCTGATCCGGGGCCGGTACAAGGCCGACTTCGACGCCAGGGTCCAGCGGATCCTGGACGGGCGGCTCAAAAATCTCCGGCAGGAGAACGAGCAGCTCCGCAGCCGCGCCGACGCCGGCCTCCATGCCGCCGCCGCGTCCCTGGACAGGCTGGAGCGGGAGGAGGGCGCCATCCGGGCGGTGTATCCGGAGTTCCGGTGGCAGCGGGAGCTGGAAAACCCCGCCTTCGCCCGGCTCATCGGCGCCGGGGTGGACGGACGCACCGCCTACGAGGTGGTGCACCGGGATGAGATCCTCCAGCGGGCCATGGCTTACGCCGCCGGACGGGCCGTCCGTCAGACGGCGCGGTCCATCGCCAGCGGCGGCCGGCCCGTGGCGGAGAACGGCGGACGCAGCGTCGCCGTTACCCGGACCGACCCCCGGCAGCTCACCGGGGAGGACCTGGCCGATATCCGCCGAAGAGTGCAGAACGGGGAGAAGATAAGGTTCTGAGGACGTTTCTGCACTCCGGCGCGGCGGGGGTTTGTTTCGCGCTCGGAAGCGCGGAACTGTCCCCGTCTCGGGCGGGGACAGAGCCCCGCCCCTACGGAGGGGACTGCAGCACTCTGGTGAAACGGTAGAAAAACAAGGTTCTACCGTTTTGAGCAGAGCGCAGCAAAGCGATAGCGAAAACAGACGGGTAGGGGATCATAGTTGGAACAGATTATTTATTCTGTCCGTGATCGTGCGGTAAACGCTGCCGACAAGCACAAGACCATAGCGCGCAGGAAGGTCTTGGAAACAACGTTTCCAAGCGGCGTTTTCGGTTACCTTTGCCGCCGCAGGCAAAGGTAACTCGTGTCCGAGGACACGAAACCACTCCCTCGCTGCGCCGGAGCGCAAGATGATCCCCGATCGGGCGGGGACAGAGCCCCGCCCCTACGGATGTTACGCAGAGTATGCGTTCCGCCTGCAGCGGGTGCCGGGCGAGGAGCGGACCGAGAGAAGGGGCAACGCAAGGGCCATCCCGCCGCCCCAGCGGCGGTTCACATACACAGGGTCGTGGCCTACCACTGGAAATCGCCAAAGCGCCGCCAACGGCGGATGAAGCGAGGCGGTTTCGAGGATTCCGCCGAAGCGCTGCCAGCGGCAGATAAAGCGAGGTGGAATCAGGGCAGGCCCCCGCTTTTCAGGCGCGATGCGCCTGGAAAGCGGCTGGGCCAACGGTGAGCAAGAGTGTCCCGGTTTTCACGACCAATGGGAGCGAAAACCGGCTGACACGACGGTGAAATTCCGCGCAACTACCCACCCGGGCGCAGCACCGCTCCCGCCGCCGGGGAGCACAGCCATCCATTGAATACGAAAGGAGAATATCCATGTACGCATACTACTACGACCTGCAGCTCTTTGCCGACAGCAACACCCAGACCACCTCCGGCCTCACCGCCGAGATGAAGACCTACTACGGCATGGAGCTGCTGGACAACGCCAAGCCCCAGCTGGTCCACAACCAGTTCGCCGCCACCAAGCCCCTGCCCACCGGCGGCGGCAAGACCGTGGAGTGGCGCAAGTTCGGCTCCTTTGACAAGGCTCTGACCCCTCTGACCGAGGGCGTCACCCCCGACGGTTCCGGCATCTCCGTCAGCTACATCACCAAGGAGCTGGCCCAGTACGGCGACTATACCACCGTGTCCGACATGCTGGATCTGACCGCCATCGACGACGTGGTGCTGGAGATCACCGACCGCCACGGCGCCAACATGGGCCTGACCCTGGACACCGTCACCCGCAACGAGATCCAGCAGGGCAACCAGGTCATCTACGCACCCGACAGCCAGGGCAACGCCGTCACCAGCCGCTACGCCCTCACCGCCGGCCACAAGATGACCGGCGAGCTGGTGGCCAAGGCCGCCACCGCCCTGAAGAAGATGAACGCCCCCACCTTCGACGGCCGCTACGTCTGCATCATCCACCCCAGCGTGGCCTTCGACCTGCGCCAGGATTCCGCCTGGCTGGCGGCCCATCAGTACGCCGCCGTCCGGGAGCTGTTCTCCGGCGAGATCGGCGAGCTCCACGGCGTCCGCTTCGTGGAGACCACCGAGGCCAAGATCTATCGCGGCGACAACCTGGGCTCCGACAGCCGCACCCTGGCCGTGAACGGCGCCGTCAGCAACAGCAAGAACGTCAGCTTCGACGGCGGCACCGTGGCCTCCGGGGCGCTGGCGGGCCGCTACGTGCTCATCGGCACCACCCGGGCCAAGGTGGTCAGCAACACCGCCAGCGCCATGACGTTGGACGTCAACGTCACCGCCGCCGACAACGCGGTGATCTATCCCGGCGAGGGCGGCAAGGACGGCTGCGCCGTCTATGGCTGCCTGTTCCTGGGCAAGGGCGCCTACGGTACGGTGGATCTCAGCGAGGGCACCGAGGTCATCGTCAAGCCCCGGGGCTCCTCCGGCACCGCCGATCCCCTGGATCAGCGCTCCAGCGTGGGCTGGAAGGGCGTCCATGCTGCAGCCATCCTGTACGACGAGTACATCGTCCGGGTGGAGTGCGGCAGCTCTTATTCCGACCAGGATCTGGCCAACTGACCGGATCTTGATTGACGGAGTCTCCCCCCTGCGGCCGTAAGGCTGCGGGGGGAGGGGATCGTTTCCTATCTCCCGGACAGGAGAACGTGTCTCCGACGGCCTACTTTTGTCATCAGCGACAAAAGTAGGCAAAAACGCCGTTTAGAAACTACGTTTCTAAAAATTTCCTTGCGCGCTGCAGCTTTACGTCGTCGACAATGCATACCACACGATCACGGGAAATGTGATGTATTCGTTTCAAATATGATCCCGTGTGCTTCTTGGCTTCGCTACCGCTGACGCTGCCGCTCTGCTCAAAACGGTAGAACCTTGTTTTTCTACCGTTCCACCAGAGTGCGGCAGCAATAAGAGGAAATCGCCGAAGCGCCGCCTGTGGCGGATGCAGCGAGGCGGTTTCGAGGCAGCGCCCCGGTTGCCGCGACCAACGGGAAGCGGGAGCCGGCTGGCGCAACGGTGTCACGGAAATGGGTCATATTTGCATGAGAAACGCTGTGTCTGACGTGATCGTGCGGTAGGAGCCCTCGGCCTCGTAAGTCAAACCACGCGCTGAAGGGAAACCGCCGAAGCGCCGCCAGCGCCAGCGACAGCCCGCGAAGCATGAGCGGCTGCTGTCGCAAGTGCCCTTGGGGTATGGCGGATAAAGCGAGGTGGAATCGAGGCAGGCCCCCGCTTTGCGGGCGCGATGCGCCTGAAAAGCGGCTGGGCCAACGGTGAGCAAGGGTGTCCCGCTGGCTGGACATGAAATGGCCAGGCGGCGGCTGATACGACGGTGTCAGTCTTGAAACCATGGGTTTCAAGCGGCGTCTTTGGTGACTTTCTCCGCTGATGGAGAAAGTCACCCGCCGGAGGCCGCCCCGCGCCGGAGTGCGGAACGATCCCCGTCTCGGGCGGGGACAGAGCCCCGCCCCTACGGAGGAGAGAAGGGGTGCGCGCTCGGAAATGTGAAACCACCCCCAGCCCGCGCTCGGAAGAGCGAAACGATCCCTCTGAAGACCCAAATGCCGTCAAATGAATCCACTTTACAGTCAACCAGCCACAACGCTTGGAAAGGAGCAGCCACATGAAGAAGAACAGCGAAGCGATGACCACCGTGGTCATCCCCAGAGGACGCAAGAACCAGGAGAATTTCGTGATCGTATCGGTCAACGGCAACAGTTGGAAGATCATGCGGGGCGTGGAGGTGGAGGTGCCCCGCTACGTCTCGGAGGTGCTGGAAAACGCCGAGATGATGGCGGAGACGGCCCGCAGCTACGTGGACCGCATGGCCAACTGAGAGGGGGCGGTCCCATGGCAAATCTCACCGCCGGACAGGTGCTCTACCAGGTGGACACCCTGCTGCCCAACCAGTACGGTGACGCCCAGAAGCGCCGCTGGCTTACCCAGGCCGAGGGCTTCGTGATCCGGGAGATCCTCCTCCCCTGTGGGGAGGAGATCGACGTGCCGGACACGCTCTCCCTCGGCGATACCATGCTGGTGCCCAGCCCCTACGACGAGCTGTACCGCCACTACGTGGAGAGCCGGATCCACTACGCCAACGGCGAAATGGACCGCTGCAACAACGCCGCCACCGAGTGGAACAACGGCCTGCTCACCTACCGGGATTACTATTTCCGCACCCACCGACCAATGGGTGTAAAGGCTCTGCGCCTTACGTAAAAGGGGGTCGGACGGATGTATTTTCCCAAGCTGACGGTGCCGGCCCAGCGCCGGACCACCGTCTCCGCCTTCGGCGGGTACGACCGCCGCTGCGGCGCGGCGGAGGGCACCTTCGCCCACATGGAGAACCTGTGCGCCGACGGCTGGCCTGCCCTGACCACCCGGCCCCGCCGGGGCGTGGTGACCACGCTGACCGATCCCAACGGCCTCACCGCCAAGGATGCCCTCATCTGGGTGGACGGGACCGCCCTGTACGTCAACGGGCACGCCACCGGGTTGACGCTCACCGTCGGGCCCAAGCAGCTGATCAGTATGGGCTCCTACCTGCTGGTCTGGCCCGACAAGATGTACATCGACACGGCGAAGCTGACGGACTTCGGACCGCTGGAGCGGACCGCCACCGTGACGGACGCCGTCTGGGCCCCCTGTCGGACCGACGGGACCGCTCTGGAGTACGTCAGCGGCGCCGCCGCCCCGGCGGAGCCGGCAAACGGCGATTACTGGCTGGACGCCTCCGGCGAGACGCCGGCCCTCCGCCAGTACGACAGCGGCGAATGGCTGGCGGTGGACGAGGCCTGCACCGCCATCCGCGCCGCCGGCATCGGCGCGGGGTTTGCCTCAGGCGACGCCGTGGAGATCAGCGGCTGCGAGGCCGAGGCCCTGAACGCCACGTTCCAGCTTCGGGCCGTGGAGGACAATGTGCTGGTGGTGGCGGCCCTGGCCGTGGCCGGCAGCCAGAGCGCCGCCCTGACCGTCAGCCGAACGGTGCCGGACATGGACTACGTGATCGAGTGCGGCAACCGGCTGTGGGGCTGCAAGTACGGCCTGGTGAACGGCGAGAGCGTCAACGAGATCTACGCCAGCCGTCTGGGGGACTTCAAGAACTGGCACTGTTTTGCCGGCCTCTCCACCGACAGCTACGCCGCCAGCCGGGGCAGCGACGGTGTATTCACCGGGGCGGCGGCCTATCTGGGGAGCCCCCTCTTTTTCAAGGAGCACTGCATCGAGCGGGTATATCCCAGCGCCGCCGGCGCCCACCAGATCGTGACGATCCAATGCGACGGGGTGAAAAAAGACAGCGCCGGCAGCCTGCAGGTGGTGGACGGCACCCTCTACTACCACGGCGTCCACGGCTTCTGCGCCTTCTCCGGCAGTCTGCCCACGCTGATCTCGGCGGCCCTGGGGGAGGAGAGCTACAGCGGCGCGGTATCCGGCTCGGTGAACGGACAGTATTACGTGTCCGCCGCCGACAGCCAGAACCGCCGCCACCTGCTGGTGTACGACGCCCGCCGCCGGGTATGGCACCGGCAGGACGACACGGAGGCGCTGGCCTTCGCCGCCTGCGACGGCGAGCTCTACTGCCTGGCCGCGGACGGACGGATCATCGCCCTCCACGGCAAGACCGGTACGCCGGAGAGCGGAGCGCTCCGCTTTGAGGCCCAGAGCGGAGAGTTGGGCCTCCGGGACCCCCGCAGCGGCTATCTCCAGCGGCTCACCGTCCACGCCGCCCTCTCCGCTGGCGCCGCCATGACCGCCTCCGTCAGCTACGACGAGGGGCTCACCTGGGAGCCCCAGGGTACCATCCTGGGAACCGGGAGCACCGACCGAGCCCTGCTCCACGTGCGGCCCTATCGCTGCGAGAGCCTGCGGCTGAAGCTGTCTGGCACAGGAGATGTAAAGGTATACAGCCTGTCGGCTGTTTATGGGAAAGGGAGTGACGGGCCATGATGAATCTCATGATGCCGCCGGCTCCCACCGGGGATCTGGGAGAGCAGCTGCGGGGTCAGTACGCCTATCTCTTCCAGCTGGCCCAGCAGCTGAACCTGGCTCTGGACCAGACGGAGCAGACGGCGGAGCGTCAAGCGGAGAAGGCAGCCAACCGCGCCGTGGAAAAGGCGGAGGCCGAGGGCTATGAGCGGCTCAAAAGCCTGGTCATCAAGACGGCGGACACCGTTACCGCACGGATGGACCGGCTCCGGACGGAGCTGGCGGGGGAGTACATGGCGGTCAGTGACTTCGGCACCTATGTGGAGCAGTTGAGCGCCATCATCGAGGCCGATCCCACCGCGCTGACACAGTACTATCAGTACTTCTCGGAGCTTCGGGCCGACCTGGACAGCGTGTCCGCCGACTTCACCGCCTGGCGCACCGCCACGGAGGGCACCATCCGCACCGGCATCGTGGACTATCAAGACGGGGTGCCGGTGTACGGCCTGGCGGTGGGCCAGAATCTGGAGACCTCCGTGGACAGTATCACCGGCGACACGGTCATCGAGAAGAAGAGCTTCCGGGCCATCTATGCCGCCAACCGCCTCTCCTTCTGGGAGGACGGGGTGGAGGTGGCCTACGTCAGCAACAACCAGCTCTACATCACCAACGTGGTGGCCCTCAGCACGCTGACGGTGGGGGAGTGGCGCGTGGCCGGCACCGGCGACGGGCTGGTGTTCCAGTGGATCGGGGGTGGCGTCTGATGGCGACCAGCGGCAGGATCGAGGGCTCCTATGGGCCCTCCTGGGCCAACTACGTGCCCTATATCAAATGGTCCGTGACCCAGAGCTCGGCGGACAACCGGTCCGCCATGTCGGTGACGTTCGGCATGCGGAAGACCGGCGCCAACAGCCAGAGCTACAACGGCTATCCCCACACGCTGACGGTGACGGTGGACGGCAGCACCTACACCCGGAGCATCTCCTTCGATTTCCGCTCCGCCGGCTACCCCACGGACCACGATATCGTCACCATCTCCGGCATCTCCATCCCCCACAACGCCGACGGCACCAAAGCGGCGGCCATATCGGCCTCCCATCCCACCGACACGGGCCTGGGGACCGGTACGTTGTCCGGCACGGCAGCGCTGGATACCATCCCCCGCTCCAGCACCATGGCGGTGCCGGCCGCCATGACCATGGGGACGGCCTATACATTCCCCATCAGCAGGGCCGACAGCGGCTTTACCCACCGGGTCAGCTATGCCTTTGGCTCCGCCTCCGGCACCGTGGCCGCCGGGGCGGGCACGTCCGTGTCCTGGACGCCGCCCACGTCCCTGGGGAGCCAGATCCCCGCATCCGTGTCCGGCACGGTGACGCTGACGCTGGACACCTACAGCGGCGGCGCGCTGATCGGCACCAGGACGTATACGGCCACCCTGAGCGTGCCGTCCTATACGCCGACGGCCGCTCTGACGGTGAGCCTGGACAACAGCGCCAGCACCGTGGCGGCCGGTTGGGGCGTGGCGGTGAAGGGGTTTACCCGGCTGACCTGGTCGGTGACGGCCCAGAGCAGCTGCGGCGCCGCCATAGCCGCCTACAGCGTCTCCCTGGCCGGACAGAGCGGTACCACGGCCAGCGGTACCACCAAGGCCCTGACGGTGTCCGGCCAGATCACGCCGACGGTGACGGTGCGGGACAGCCGGGGCAGGACCGCCACGGTACAGGCCGAGGCCATCACCGTCTACGACTACGGCACGCCCACCATCGGCAGCAGCCACGCCTACCGCTGCGACGCCAGCGGCGACGCCGCCTCGGACGGGGCGTATCTCAACCTGCTGTGCCGCGGGGAGATCTCCTCCGTGGGCGGCCGCAACGCCATGACCTGCCGCTTCCGGGTCCGGCAGACCGGCGGCAGCTGGGGCGGCTATACGACCCTGACCGACAACGTGGCGGAGACCGTCAGCGCCGGACTCTCCGCCGCCAGCTCCTATGAGGTGGAGCTGGGCGTTGCGGACACCCTGGGCGGCAGCAGGACCGTGGTCTGCCAGATCCCCACGGACAGGGCGGCCTTCCACCTGAGGGCCGGCGGACAGGCCGCCGCCTTCGGCAAATACGCCGAGCACACCGGCGAGCTGGAGCTGGCGGAGAGCTGGGATCTGCGCTATCACGGCGCGGTGATGACCGACCACGTGGTGGAGCAGGGCACCAGCGGCGACTGGACGTACCGCAAGTGGAACAGCGGGCTGGCGGAGTGCTGGCTGAAAACCACCGCGACGCTGACCCACTACACAGCGGTGAACGGCTGGTACGGATATTATTCCGCCAATTACAGCTACCCCATCAGCTTTACGTCGGTTCCCGCTACATTTCCCGCCGCGAAGGCCGGCAGCGGCTTCGCCATGAGCAGCGATTATTCGCAGGAACGAACCTATTACCGATTCTACTTTCTCGCCAATGTCAGCGGCGAACAGTCGTGCGCGTTGAGCTGCTATGCCGTCGGAAGGTGGAAGTAAGGCCGGAAAACGAAAGGAGAACACTATGGCATCGACTTATCAGCAGGTATCCTACGGCAGCCGGGGCGAGGCGGTGCGCCGGCTCCAGGCGGCTCTCAACAGCAGGGGCTACAGCCTGGACGTGGACGGCGTCTTCGGCGAAAAGACCCGCGCCGCCGTGTGGGATTACCAGAAGAAGAACAACCTGCAGCTGGACGGCATTGTGGGAGCGGAGACCTGGGGCCATCTGCTGCAGTCCGTCCAGGCGAGCGGGGACCCCGCCGGGAGGACCCAGGGCCTGCCCGGCGTGTCCGACGAGACGGCCCGCCGCCTCTATGAGCTGGAGCAGGGCTATTCCCCCTCGGAGGAGGCGGCCGCCGCCAGGGCGTACTATGAGCAGCTGGCGGGACAGAAGCCGGAGGACTACGTATCCCCCTTTGCCGACCAACTGGCCGCCCTCTACGACCGGATCAGCAGCCGGGACCCCTTCTCGTATGATCCCACCCGGGACGTGACCTATCAGCGCTATGCCGCCGACTATCAGCGCCGGGGCAAGGTGGCCATGGAGGACACCATGGGCACCGCGGCGTCCCTCTCCGGCGGCTACGGCTCCAGCTATGCCCAGGCCACCGGCCAACAGGCCTATGCCCGCCAGCTGGAGGAGCTGACGGCCCTGATCCCCCAGCTGGAGGAGAGAGCCCGCCGGCGCTACGAGGGGGAGGGCGAGGCCCTGGAGCGGCAGTATAAGCTGCTGATGCAGCGCCAGCAGGACGACTACGGCCGCTGGAGCGACGGCGTGGACCGCTGGCGTCAGAGTCTGGAGATCGCCCGGAAGGCCGCCGAGAGCGCGGAGAGCGCCGACCGGACCGCCTACCAGAACGCCCTGAAGCACTATACGGACCTGGCCAAGGCCGAGCAGAAGGCCGCCGAGACCGCCGCCAGGCAGGCCGCTTCGGCGTCGAAGACCTCCTCCGGCGGCAGAAGCGGCAGCAGCAAAAGCAGCGGCAAAAAGGAGTCCCTCAGCTCCACGGCGGCGGAGTCCCTCCAGCGGGTGATCACCACCTATCTCTCCGCCGGACAGGGCGCCATGGCCGGAGCCCTGGCGGCCCGGTACGCCCAGCAGATGACCCCGGCCCAGAAGCGGCAGTTCCAGGCCCTCTTCGGCCGCTACAACGTGAATATGCCCCAGTGAATCAGTCAGAAGCGACAAAATACCCCTCCGGCGGAGGGGTATTTTGTCCATTTCAACCGTTGACAGCTTCACTTTACCATGCTATCATGCTGATGTAACGTCCGGGAGGACGACTCCGGGAGAGAGGAGAAAGCCAATGACGAACCGCGGCGCCATGATGATGGGAATGATGCGCATGATGAGCATGCGCATGATGTGCCGCGCCCAAAATCGCCAAAGGCTTTCCCATCGCTGATCTCCCACGGATCGCAGCCACGCAGCGGAGGGCCCACGGCTCTCCGCTGCTTTTTATTTTTCACCAAAGGAGGACAGCCCCATGGCCGCCTGTTACGATTTCCGAATGTGTCGTATCGCTCGCTGAAACGTACCGAAACAGACAACAATTACGACATGTAAAGGAGATATCACCATGAAAAAGTTCCGTATCATCACCCTGATCCTGGCGCTGGCCCTGGCCCTGAGTCTCACCGCCTGCGGCGGCAGTCAGAAGTCCGCCATCCAGGTGGCCGTACCCAACGACACTACCAACGAGGCCCGGGCCCTCCTGCTGCTGGAGGCCAACGGCCTCATCAAGCTGAAGGAGGGCGCCGGCATCACCGCCACCAAGAACGACATCGCGGACAATCCCTTCAACCTGGAGATCGTGGAGGCCGAGGCCGCCCAGCTGCCCAACGTGCTGCAGGACGTGGATTTCGCCGTCATCAACTCCAACTACGCCATCAACGCGGGCCTCAACCCCGTCAAGGACTCCCTGCTGATCGAGGGCAGCTACTCCGCCTACGCCAACATCCTGGCGGTGAAGGAGGGCCGGGAGAACGATCCCGCCATCCGGGCGCTGGTGGCGGCTCTGGAGAGCAAGGCCGTGGCCAATTTCATCGGGGAGAAGTATGCCGGCGCCGTGGTCAGCACGGTGGAGAACCCCGGCAGCGGCTATGACGACAGCCTGGACTACGGCGCGCTGAAGGGCGCCACCATCACCGTGGCCGCGTCCCCCACGCCCCACGCCGAGATCCTGGCGGTGGCCAAGGAGATCCTGGCCGCCAAGGACATCACCCTGGACATCCGGGAGTTTGACGACTACGTGGTGCCCAACACCGTGGTGGAGGACGGCACCGTGGACGCCAACTACTTCCAGCACGTGCCGTATCTGGACGACTTCAACGCCCAGCAGGGCACCCACATCGTCTCCGTGTCCGCCATCCACGTGGAGCCCATGGGCCTCTACGGCGGCAAGCAGAGCGACCTGAGCACTTTCGGCAAGTAAAAACGTGAGGGCTGCTCCCGACCCGACAGGGTAGGGAGCAGCCCTGCGCGGTTTGGCAACAATGCGGCTGTTCCGGGCATCGGCGCAGCTCCCGCCCCTCCGTAGGGGCGGGGTTCCATCCCCGCCCGGGTCATGCGGCAATTACCTCCTGCGCAGGAGATAGTTCGTGTCTGCGGACACGAGTCACCTTTGCCCGCGGTGGCAAAGGTGACCGAAAACGCCGTTTAGAAACTACGTTTCTAAAAACTTCCTTTGCGCGTAGTGAGTCTTTACTCGTCGGAGCCTTTTACCTCACGATCTCGGAAGAAAAGCGTTTTTTCTTGCAAATATGATCCATTTCCGTAACACCGTTGCGCCAGCCGGTTCCCGCTTCCCGTTGGTCGCAGCAACCGGGGCGCTCTTGCTCACCGTTGGCCCAGCCGCTTTCCAGGCGCATCGCGCCCGAAAAGCGGCTGACACGACGGTGTCAGCGGTAGCGAAGCCAAGAAACACACGGGATCATATTTGAAACGACTACACGATGTCTCCCGTGATCGTGCGGTATGCATTCCCGATAACAAATAACCATAGCGCGCAAGGGAAATCCCAAAACCGTAGGTTTGGGCGGCGTTTTGGTTACTTTGCCGCTGTAGGCAAAGTAACCCGCGCTCGGAAGCGCGGAACTGACCTTTACCTCCGGGGGCCGCTCTCCCGCGCCAGCCTTTGTCCGCGAGGAACGAGCGGCAACAAAGGCAAGTACCCTTGGGGTGCGCCCGAGGGCGCGGAGCTATCCCCCCTATCACACTCGCAAGTGTGAAACGCTTCCCCTGTCCGGGCGGGCACAGAGGCCCGCCCCTACGGAATGGGAGATCATGCGTCTGACGCCGGGAATAACTCCAAAACCGCACCGATAAGCACGAGGCTCCATCCAACAATCCCCGAAAGGACTGCACCATCCATGATCGAGATCCGACATCTGAGCAAGACCTTCTCCTCCGGCGAGGGGGAGGTCAACGCCCTCCACGACATCAACCTGACCATCGCCGACGGCGACGTCTACGGCATCATCGGCATGTCCGGCGCCGGCAAGAGCACCCTGGTCCGGTGCATCAACATGCTGGAAAAGCCCACCTCCGGCACCGTCGTCGTGGACGGCCGGGACATGGGCGCGCTGACCACCGCGGAGCTGCGGCAGGCCCGGCGGGACATCACCATGATCTTCCAGCAGTTCAATCTGCTGATGCAGCGGACCTGCCTGCAGAATGTGTGCTTCCCCATGGAGCTCTCCGGTGTGAAAAAGGCGGCGGCCCGGAAGCGGGCTACGGAGCTCTTGGAGCTGGTGGGCCTGCCGGACAAGGCGGGGGCTTATCCCGCCCAGCTCTCCGGCGGACAGCAGCAGCGCGTCGCCATCGCCCGGGCCCTGGCCACGGACCCCAAGGTGCTGCTGTGCGACGAGGCCACCAGCGCCCTGGACCCCAACACCACCGCCCAGATCCTGGGCCTGATCCGGGACATCAACGCCAAGCTGGGCATCACCGTGGTGGTGATCACCCACCAGATGAACGTGGTGAAGGAGATCTGCAAGCACGTGGCCATCCTGGACCGGGGCACCGTGGCCGAGGAGGGGTTGGTCAGCGCCGTGTTCGCCGCGCCGAAGAGCGAGGCGGGCCGGCGGCTGGTGTTCCCCGGCCGGGTGGATGAGACGGTGTCGGACCCGGCCCGGCAGGGCCAGCTCCGGGTGGTGTTCCGGGACGCCCGCACCACCGGCATCCCCATGGTGGCCCGGATGGCCCGGGAGAAGAACATCCTGGCCAGCGTCATCTCCGCCACCACCCAGCCCATCGATGGCGAGACCTACGGCGGGATGCTGCTGAGCATCCCCCACGAGCAGATGGCCGAGGCGAAAGCCTTCCTCTCGTCCATCGCCAATTTGACGGTAGAGGAGGTCAGCGAGCGTGTATAGCGGTCTCTTTTCGGCCGACTCCGTGGCCCAGGCCCTCCAGTGCCTGAAGACGGAGATCCCCTTCGCCATCTGGGAGACCTTCTATGTGACGGTGGTCTCCACGGCACTGGCGGTGGCGGTGGGCCTGCCCCTGGGCGTGCTGCTGGTGGCGGGGGAGAAGGGCGGCGTGCTGCCCCTGCCCGGGTGGCTGATGAAGGCGCTGAACGTGGTGATCAACCTGCTGCGGTCCATCCCGTTCCTGATTTTGATGATCATGGTGTTCCCCCTGAGCCGGCTGCTGATCGGCACCACCGTGGGCACCACGGCTACCATTGTGCCGCTGGTGGTGGCGGCGTTCCCGTTCATCGCCCGGCTGGTGGAGAGCAGCCTCCGGGAGGTGGACCCCAACATCGTGGAGGCGGCGGCCTCCATGGGCGCCACGCCCCTGCAGATCATCACCCGGGTGATGATCCCGGAGAGCGTGCCGTCCCTTTTGAGCAATGTGACCATCGCCCTGACCACCATCCTGGGCTACAGCGCCATGAGCGGCATCATCGGCGGCGGCGGCCTGGGCCAGATCGCCATCAACTACGGGTACTACCGGTATAAGTATCTGGTGATGCTGGTGGCGGTGGTGCTGCTGATCGTACTGGTGCAGATCTTCCAGACGGTGGGCACACGCCTGGCTGTCAAGAGCGATAAGCGGCTCAAGCACTGAGATATAGACAAAGTAAAACCGCCGTCCTCGCGGGCGGCGGTTTTACTATTCCCATTTTTCGATTCAATCTCACATGGTCTTGGACCGCTCGTCGGCGCAGAAGAACAGGGGCAGGCATCTCTAACCGCTCAGTCGGGGATCGTCTCGCGCTCCGGGCGCGGTATCCGTAGGGGCGGGGCTCCGTCCCCGCCCGTCAACTGCCGCGAGAGAAACGTATAATCTTCAAAAACGCCCGTAGGGGCGGGCGTCTTTGCCCGCCCGACCCAGGGAATTGTTTCGCATCTCCGGCAGGGATGGGACGTGCCTCCGGCGGTAAAAGGATAGTTCCGTGCCCTCGGGCACGGGTTACTTTGCCAACAGCGGCAAAGTAACCAAAACGCCGCCCAAACCTACGGTTTTGGGATTTCCTTTGCGCGCTATGGCTTTGTGTTATCGGGGGTATTTACCACACGATTGCAGAAAACATTTCATACTCGACTCAAATATGACTCCCTGTGCTTCTTGGCTTCGCTACCGCTGACACCGTCGTGTCAGCCGCTTTTCGCTCCCACTGGTCGTGAAAAGCGGGACACTTCCTCGAAGCCGCCTCGCTGTATCCGCCACCGGCGGCGCTTCGGCGATTTCCGCTGCGCTCTGCTCAAAACGGTAGGATTTTGCACTCCTACCGTTGCCGGAGAGTGCGGCAGCAAAATTAGAACGGAAATGGATCATATTTGCAAGAAAAAACGCTTTTCTTCCGAGATCGTGAGGTAGAAACTTTCGATAAGTAATAGCTTACCCCGCACTGAAGGAAGTCTTGAAACCATGGGTTTCAAGCGGCGTTTTTGCCTACTTTTTTCGCTGATGAAAAAAGTAGGCCCCCGGAAGGAGGTGCTTCGTAAGGAAGCGCCTCCTTCCCTTTTAGAGGATTGAAAGTGTCAGTCAACACTGGTATAATCATCTCAATAAAATGGTTTTTTGGGAGGAAGCATATGATCGTCTATCATTATAGCCAGACATTAAAGGAAGAAGATCGTTTAGAGCCGGGCCATCTGAATTATGCGGACCTTTGTGAACCGTTCATGCAGGCGTTGTTTCACGGTAGGGATTGCTTTTTCGGTATGCTCCTGAACGGCAAGTATATGTTTGCAGTGCTTAACAGATCGAATCTCCGCTACTGGGCGAATTATGCAAAATGGGCTACCGAAGGTTTATTCGAGTATGTTCGTAAAAACGAGTATCCTCAATGTGTCAGCCGCCTTCGCTGCAATTATTTCTGTACCGATCTCAGCGATTGCATTAGAATGTTCAATGAAGACTGGGGAGAAGAAGACGAAGAAGAAAAGCAGAAAGTGCATCTTTTTGAAGTCGAAGTCCTTGAAGACGGTCTGGAAATGAGAGATATTTCCATTTATGATGCCGCCTATGACGCGATTCATGATAAACAGGATGTAGAAGCTGCGCTTAAGTATGCGAGAAAGTATTTTGCCGGAGAGCATGGCGAGAAGCCCAATTGGGAATATTTGTCCGCAGGTAATGCAGTGGCTGTCAAAGACATCTCTCACTATCTGCGAGAACAGAAATAAGCATCATTCGTCCGAATTTGAGTTTATAGGGAATAGCTTCCTTTGTCCACAATTATAACGAGCATCGGATTTTGCCCCACAAAATCCGAGAGACAAAATAGGCGTGACCGCAATGGTCACTCCTATTTCATATCCTTTTAGGTGGTTATACCCTGTCTCAACAACTATTTTTACTGAGAAGCACGCTATTGTTGCGAGGAGCGAAGCAACATGGCAATCCGTTGACCACCTCATCAGTCAGCCTTGCGGCTGACAGCTTCCCCTCAAGGGGAAGCCCTTGGTTGGCGCGCTCCTCAAGCCTTCCCCTTGAGGGGAAGGTGGCCGAGCGAAGCGAGGTCGGATGAGGTGGAGACGAGAGCAAGCAAAACCTCGGGGCAACTTCCTTGCGAATGGTGCCCGGAGGGCGTTCTTTGCACTCGGAAGCGTGGAAGAAACCCCTGGTCGGGCGGGCAGAGACGCTCGCCCCTACGGTGGGGAGCGAAGGCGTGCTTGCTTCGGGAGGGCACAGAGGCCCTCCCCTACGGATATCCCAAAGGTACTTCCGCATCCGGAGATGCGAAATATCCCCTTCTCGTATCTGCAAGCGCCCCCGGAGGGCGTCCTTCGGCCCACGCGGTGTGCGCGAAACACGCCCGCTCCCAATCAACAACAAAACCGCCGTCCTGGGGACGGCGGCTTTCCGTTTCCGTTTTTCGATCCGATCTCACATGGTCTTGGACCGATAGTCGGCGTAGAAGAACAGCGCCAGCGTACCGGGTCCCACGTGGGAGCCGGTGATGGGCTCATAGCCCACCACGTTGATGGGCCCCGTCTGGCCGGCCTCCCGCAGCAGATGCTGCAGGTGTAGCGCGTCCGCCG
>Ga0079305_1002382_pt1 | contig 16708 bp, 12 predicted proteins | sample LMS_cellobiose_e_FD_79183 | JGI IMG/M metagenome (GOLD analysis project Ga0079305, IMG submission 79183) | Rumen-fistulated moose microbial communities from Alaska, USA - LMS_cellobiose_enrichment | ecosystem: Host-associated > Mammals > Digestive system > Stomach > Rumen fluid ... | reverse complement strand
TACGTCGCTTGCGCTGGGTGCGCGGATGCGCAATCGGGACGTGACGCGCCGCAGTTCCCTCTGGCTGGCGGCCACCGTCGAGAGCTCCTGGCCTTCGGACCTGTTCTTCCTGGGCGCACGCATAGGCTACTGCTTCTAGCACACGGCACCAACTTCATTTCATAACGGCTCGCTGTCCGTGGCGAGCCGTTTTTTTTGTATATTTGCTTTCTGTATGAATCTGAAGAGTCTCGCGAAGGATACGGCGCTGTACGGGCTGGTGAGCATCGTCGGCAGGTTCCTGAATTACCTGCTGGTGCCGGTCCATACCTATATGATTCCCGCGGAAAGCGGGGGGTATGGCGTCGTGTCCAACCTGTACGCGTACACGGCGCTGTTCCTGGCGCTGCTGACCTTCGGGATGGAGACGACCCTGTTCCGCTTCGCGAACAAGCCCGGGACGGACGACAGGATGGTGTACAGCAACGCCCTCCGGATGGTGGGCGGCGTGGGGCTGGGTTTCCTCGCGCTGGTCTTCCTGCTGCTGCGTCCGATTTCCGGATCGATGGGCTATGAGGCGCATCCCGAGTATGTGGGGATGTTCGCTCTGATCACGGCGCAGGACGCCTTCCAGGCCGTCATGTTCAGCCGCCTTCGGCAGCAGCGCCGGCCGATCCGCTTCGTGGCGCTGAAGTTCGCCTTCATCGTCCCGAGCATCCTGCTGAACCTGTTCATCTTCCTGGTGATGCCGAAGGTCCCCGCGCTGCAGGGCATTTTCGAGCGGTTCAACTACGGCGTGGGGCTTATCTTCCTGACGAACCTGTTCTGCACGACGCTGGTCTCGCTGCTGTTCATCCCGGAGATCAAGGGCATCGCCTACGGCTTCGACAGGCAGATGGCGAAGGAAATGCTGCGCTATTCCTGGCCGCTGCTGCTCCTGAGCCTCGTGGGCGTGCTGAACCAGGTCGCCGACAAGATCCTGCTGCCGAAGCTGATGCCGGGCAAGGAAGGGCTGGTGCAGCTGGGCATCTACGGCGCGTGCGTCAAGGTCGCGATGATCATGTCCCTGCTCACGCAGGCCTTCCGCTATGCCTACGAGCCCATCGTCTTCGCGGACAACAAGGACAGGAACAGCCCGTCGACGCTCGCCGACGGGACCAAGTACTTCATCATATTCACCCTGCTCGCCTTCCTCGCGGTGATGATCTATATGCCCCTGGTGCAGCGCTTCATCGGCGGGGACTATCGGGAGGGGCTCGGCGTTATCCCGATCGTGATGATGGCCGAGATCTTCATGGGCGTGTATTTCAACCTGTCCTTCTGGTACAAGCTCACCGACCAGAACTGGTGGGGGGCGATCATCAGCGCCATCGGCGTGGCGGTGATGATCGCGGTCAACGTCATCTTCGTGCCGAAGGTCGGCTACTGGGCCTGCGCCTGGGGCGGATTTGCCGGCTACGGCATCCCGATGATCATCAGCTATTTCCTCGGGCAGAAGAAGTATCCGATCCCGTATGACCTCAAGGGCATCGGCAAGTTCGTGCTGGTCGCGGGTGCGATCTTCGCGCTGTACTGGTTCTGGCTGCGCACGCTGCCGGCCTGGGTTCTGATGAGCGCCGGCACCGTCCTGCTCGCGCTGTACGCCCTGCTGGCCTGGAAAGAAATCAAATCAACCAAAGCCATATGAAACGTATCTTAACAATCACCCTCTGCTGCCTCGGCGCGGCCGCGCTGCTCTGCAGCTGCGGCGGGAACGCCGCCAAGAAAGCCGCGAAAGAGGCGGAGAAGGCCGCGGCCGACTCCATCGCGGCAGCGGAACTAAACCAACGCACCATGGACAAAATCGCCCAACTGCCGGAAGAACCGGTCTTCGACATCATCACCTCGATGGGTGTCATCAAGGTCAAGCTCTACGCCAAGACCCCGCTGCACCGCGAGAATTTCGAGAAACTCGCCCTGAACAAGTATTATGACGGCGTGCTCTTCCACCGCGTCATCCGGGGCTTCATGATCCAGGGCGGGGACCCGCTGAGTAAGGATCCCGCCAACAAGGCGAAATTCGGCACCGGCGGCCCGGACTACACAGTGCCCGCCGAGTTCATCCCCGAGTACAAGCACAAGAAGGGCGCCCTGGCCGCCGCCCGCCGCGGCGATGCCGTCAATCCCTACAAGGAATCCTCCGGCTCCCAGTTCTACCTGGTGCAGGATGCAGCCGCCTGCGCGCAGCTGGACGGCGCCTACACGGTGTTCGGCGAGACCATCGAGGGGCTGGACGTGATCGACAAGATCGCGGCCGTCCAGACGGACAACCGCGACTGCCCCGTGCAGGATGTAAAAATTATTACAATTAAGCTCGCGGAATAGCCGCGGTGGCACAGTACTTGTTACTGAATTGAACCGAATATTTTTTTCATAGGTTTAATTTTAGGTTAGAATTGCGTGGCGGCCTCGCTGGGACAGCGAGGCCGCCAAAGTTTTTTATATTTTTGGGGGCTGTGACAGCGAGGCCGCCAAAGTGTTTATACGAGCCATTTTGGACTTTGATTTTTTCGGCAGTCGTGCTATATTTGTAGGCTATAACACACTAAACTCGCCGATATGGAGAAAGTGACGATACTCCCGCCGGAGAAGATGATCAACGGTTGGATCGACCCCATCTACCTGCCCGAAGGCAAGGACAGGTACTATATCCGCAACCGCCAGGCCCGCAAGCCCAAGGGCGGCTGGCGCCACCTGACCAGCGACGAGATCGAGCGCCTGGTCAAGAACGACAACACCGCCTTCAGCTGGGACACCATCTGGGTCACGGACGAGTTCGAGCCCAGGCTGGTCAAGAACAACCGCTTCTACGGCACGGTCCGCATCGGCCGGGTGGCGGACAACGGGCTGCGCTTCCACGACCTGCGCCTGCCCGTCGGCATCACCAATTCCGCGATCCACTCCTGCGACATCGGCGACGACTGCGCCATCCACAACGTCCACTACCTCTCGCACTACATCATCGGCAACCGCTGCATGCTCTTCAACGTGGAGGAGATGTGCACCACGGACCATTCGAAGTTCGGCAACGGCGTCATCAAGGACGGTGAGCCGGAGAGCGTCCGCGTCAAGATCGAGATCATGAACGAGACCGGCTGCCGCGCGGTGTACCCCTTCGACGGGATGATCACGGCGGACGCCTACATGTGGGCGAAGTACATCGACGACGAACCCCTGCAGGAGAAGCTCCGCGAGATGACGCAGGCTTCGGTGGACTCCCACCGCGGCTACTACGGCACCGTCGGGGAGGGCTGCGTGATCAAGAATTCTTCCATCATCAAGGACGCCAAGATCGGCGCCGCCTGCTACATCAAGGGCGCCAGCAAGCTCAAGAACATCACCATCAACTCCTCCGAGAAGGAGCCTTCGCAGATCGGCGAGAACGTGATCATGGTCAACGGCATCATGGGCTACGGCAGCCGCGTGTTCTACTCCTGCACGGCGATCCGCTTCGTGATCGGCAACAACAGCGCCCTCAAGTTCGGCGCCCGCCTGATCAACTCCGTGCTCGGGGACAATTCCACGATCTCCTGCTGCGAAGTGCTGCACAACCTCATCTTCCCGGCCCACGAGCAGCACCACAACAATTCCTTCCTGATCGCCGCCTGCGTGATGGGCCAGAGCAACATGGCCGCCGGCGCGACCATCGGCTCCAACCACAACAGCCGCACCAACGACAACGAGGTGGTGGCCGGGCGCGGCTTCTGGCCGGGCCTGTGCACCAGCATCAAGCATTCCTGCAAATTCGCCAGCTACACCCTGCTTGCCAAGGCGGACTACCCGGCCGAGCTGAACATCCCGCTCCCGTTCTCCCTGCTGAGCAACAACGCCAAGGAGGACCGGCTGGAGGTGACCCCCTGTTTCTGGTGGACCCACAACATGTACGCGCTGGCGCGCAACAACTGGAAATACAAGACCCGCGACAAGCGGATCACCAAGACACAGAACATCGAGTTCGATACCTTCGCCCCCGACAGCATGGAGGAGGTCATCCAGGCCCGGGCCCTGCTGGAGCTTTGGACGGCCAAGGCGTGGTATCGCAAAGAGAATAAACCCTTCGACTCCCTCACGGACGGGCAGCTGCGGGCTAAGGGCCGCGAATTGCTCGACGGAGACGCCACGACAGTTGACGCTCTCGAGGTATTCGGCGAAAACATGGAGAAGAGCGACAGAGGCGTCCTGATCCGCAAGCCCCGGCGTGCCTATCACGCATACGGCGACATGCTCGTGCATTACGCCGTGATGAATGCGTTGGACTACATCGAGGCCAATCCGGCAGAGACGCTGACCTCCATGTCTGCGTTCCTCAAGAGCCGTCGTCAGCGCGAGTGGGTCAACCTGGGCGGCCAGCTGATGATGACGAGCGAATTCGACCGTCTCCGCGCCGATATCCGGAGCGGCAGGCTGGCTTCCTGGAAAGACATCCACAAGCGTTACAACGACATATGGAGGCGCTATCCCGTCGACAAATTGCGTCATGCCTATCTCTCGCTCTGCGATCTGCTCGGGGTCGAAAAGATGGACGCAGCCGCCTGGCAGCATGCGATCGACGAAGAAATCCGCATCCAGCATTATATCTGCGATGCCGTGTACGAATCCCGCAAGAAAGACCACGAGAATCCCTTCCGCAAGGCCACCTACCGCAACGCCGAGGAGATGGACGCCGCAATCGGGACCCTGGAGGAGAACAGCTTCGTCAAGCAGATCCGGTCCGAGACCGAGACCAACCTGAAGCGCCTCGAAGAGCTGCGCCTTCGTATTTAACAACTATTTGAAAATGAATCTGAAAGACAACAAATACGCCAAGTATTACCTGGTCCAGGAGATGATGGGCACGGTCCCGACCGTCGCCAAGTTCGATCCGGACTGCTCCAAATTCGTCGCGGACTCCGTCCGCAAGACCGGCCGCATCTTCTTCTCCGGCGAGGGCTCTTCCCGCCTCTTCCCGGCCAAGAACTGCCGCCGCGTAGCCCTAACCTGGGGTCTTGCCACGGAGGTGCAGAACGACGGCTCCCACCAGGCTGCCGACTATGACCTGAGCAAATTCACCGTCCTGATCGACTCCAACTCCGGCCGCACCAAGGAGGCCCTCCTGCTCGCCAGGAAGCTCCAGGCCGAAGGCCACAAGGACACGTTCGCCCTGAGCGCCAATCCCGACACGCCGATCCGCCAGGCCTGTGCGGACGGCCATGTGCTGGGCTGCGGCTGGGAGGAGGCCGTCGCCGCCACCAAGAGCGTGGCCGAGCAGGCGCTCTTCTGCGAGTCCATCTTCTGGCACCTCGCCGGCAAGGACATGAAGGCCGCCCTGAAGGGCCTTCCCGAGAAGCTCGAGCAGGCGATGACCCTGCCCGTCCCCGCGGAGATCGTGGAGTGGGTGAAAGGCGCCCATACCATCTACTTCGGCGGCTACAACGACGGCGTGGCCGAGGAGCTGACGCTCAAGACCAACGAGATCACCCGCCGCAAGAGCGACTACCTGGAGGGCACCTATGCCGTCCACGGCATCGAGGAGGTGATGGAAGCCGGCGACATCGTGTTCCTGGTGGACCCGATCGAGAGCGAGTATGACAAGTTCCTTACCGTCTTCAAGGGCGCGGGCGTGCACGTGGTGGCCATCTCCACGAAGCAGACCCCGTTCGAGCGGACGATCGTCGTGCCGGACGCCGGTGCGCTGCAGCCTTACGTGTACCTCTGCGCGGGATGGAACATCCTGGTGGAGGTGGGCATCAGCGACGGCATCAACCTGGACAAGCCGGAGCGCGCCCGCAAGGTCGGCAACGAGATGTAGTCCGGCGATGCGCTTCCTGACAAACGCATCGACCGATCCCTGGTACAATCTGTCGTTCGACGAGTACTGCCTGGAGCAGTACCCTTCGGACGACAGGTTCTTTTATCTGTGGCGCAACCGCCCCTCGGTCATCGTGGGGCTCAACCAGAATGTCAGCACGGAGGTCAACCTGGACTATCTGGACGCGCACGGCATCTGCCTGGCGCGGCGCTCGACCGGCGGCGGCGCCGTCTACCATGACCTCCAGAACCTGAATTATTCCATCGTCGGCCGCGATGTGTCGCCGGAGCCGGTGGTGGAGGCGCTGCGGCGGCTGGGCGTGCCGGCCGTACTGTCCGGACGCAACGACATTTTCGTGGACGGGCGCAAGGTCTCCGGCTATGCCCGCCGCATCTGCCGCGACCGGGCGCTCGTCCACGGGACGCTGATGTACGACGTGGACCTGGACACCCTCGCCCATGTGCTGGATGTGCCCGGCTCCAAGCTGGCGGCCAAAGGGGTCGCCTCCGTGCGCAGCCGCGTGGCCAACCTGAAGGATTACCTGCCCGGCTTCGCCACGCTCGACGCCCTGCAGGCGGCCCTGCAGGAGATCCTGGCGGACGGTGACGGCGCACTGCCGTTCGGCGAAGCCGATTTCGCGGCCGTGCAGGCCCTCCGCGATACGAAATACGCCACCTGGGCGTGGAATTACGGCCAGTCGCGCGCCGCTTCGCTGGTGCGGCGCGCCGTCCTGCCCTGCGGGACGGTCGAGGCGCGCCTCAGCGTGGACCGCGGCGTGCTCACCGCCGTGGAATTCGCCGGCGACTTCCTCGGCTCCCTGCCCGCCTCCGGCCTGGCCGCGCAGCTGCTTGGCGCCCGCCTCGACCGCGCGTCCCTCCTCGCCGCCCTCGCCGGTCTCTCCTCCCCGGACCCGTCCCGTCCCGGGCTTGGCCCTCTCGGAAGTGCGGACCAGGGTTGTTCCGGGCTTGACCCTCTCGGGCGTGCGGGCCAGGTTTGTCCTGGGCTCGACCCTCACGAGCGAGCGGACCAGGTTTGTCCCGGGCTCGACCCTTACGAGCGAGCGGATCAGGTTTGTCCCGGGCTCGACCTTCTCGGGCGTGCGGACCGTGCCGTCTCCGCGTGCTTCGAGGGCACCTCTGCCTCAGCCTTGCTTGACCTCCTCCTCGGTGCCTGACCCCGCCGACGGATCTTGCCATGCCTTTCTTTCGTCATTCCCGGCTTGACCGGGAATCTCCTTCCCGGACCCGCCATTGATTATCAAACAGTTACATAGAGACTCCGGGCATTTTCTCCTGGAGTCAATATATAAGTCCCTGATAATCAACAACCGCATCAAAAACAAGACACCCGGATAGCATTGACGCTTTTGGGCGGTCGTCGCCGCTATCTATGAAGGGGGCGAAGCCGCACGTTGTGCGCAATTCTCGATCAATCATTACCTTACAAAATTAACCCACCCCAAACTCAGCGGGTTAATTACACAACTACTTAATAAACAGCATTCTACGCAAAACGCCATCCAATATCCTCAAAGCCGTCTTCCCCATCTTGTTTTTAATCAACATCTTACAGAATTAACCTGCTTGCTTTTGATTAGGTTTATTTTGTAATTAGCTGGTTGATAATTAGTTGCGAAAAACGGGAGTTCGGATAAGTATGGGATCATCGGAATGCGTTTCATATAAAACACTGTTGATTAATTAGTTACAAAATTAACCCGCTTCAAAATTGACAGGTTTATTTTGTAAGATATTGATTGATATAGAGTTGTACGTAACGCTACAAGCTGAGGATTTATCGTTTATCTCCAAAGAGGGCGTTCAAAACCATGTGGCGCCTTGGCGGTCGAGCTGCCGCGCGTTGCGGGGCGCGGCAGTTCGACCGGGAGACGTTGGAGGCGCAAATACCTGGCTTTGCGGCATTGACCAGGCACCGCCGCCGCGCATAGCGGAGCGCGGCGGCTGCAAGACAGCCGTCGCCGGAGAGCTTTGGGGGCTCTCCGCTCCGGCTGCTTGCTGCCCGACACGCTTGGCCTCGAGTCGGAACCGATTCTGGCGGATTTTGGCACCGACACAGGTTTTTCGAGTAGGGTCAGGACCAATATCCGCCTTTTTCGGTGCCGGCATAGGTTTTTCAAGTGGGGTCGGAGCCATTATCCGTCATTTTCGGTGCCGAGCGCCAGCCGTCTGTCGCCGGCAACGGGCAGGCTGCGCCGAGCCGCCCCGACGAGCTCGGGCGCAGCCTGCCCGTACGCGCCGCGCACCGCTACCGCGCGGCGCGGGTGCCTTCAGCCCGGATGCCCCACTAACCACCAACCCCATCTCCAATCCCGGCGGAGCCGCCGCGCCCCGCTACGCGCGGCGGCGACTGCTCTCCGCCCGTTCTCCCTAGGACCAACAACCTTCGAAGCTCACCCGTGTGGCTCGTCCCCGGTAAATCCTTAGAAATACTTAAGACTATAAGGGGATGCGTTTTACAGAAAATACTGTTTGTCAATAAGTTGCAAAATTAACCCGCCTCAAAATCAACAGGATAATTTTGTAAAATAATGATTAAAAGAGAGTTGCGCAAAACACGGCACCGCCGCCGCCATCTATGAAGGGGGCTCCGCCCCCTGTGACCCCTTACGGCCATAACCCCCTTTCCGACTTCCGCTTTGCAAAAGTCCCGGGGTCGGCCGGTCGGCTGATGCCGAGCCCCCTTTCATGGATGCGAGGCGGCGGAGCCGAGATACAAAACAATGAAAATGATGCCCAAAAGGGTGGATAACAACTTTGCCATCAGGTAATTATAAAAAGACTCCGGGAAACTTGTCCCGGAGTCGTTCCTTAAAGTGCTGACAATCAAAGAGGGTTCAAGAATGTTTATTTGCTCTTGTCCGGTGCGGCGGGGGTGCCGGGCAGGGGCTTGTAGTTCTTGAGTTCGCCCTTGAGGTATTCCACCGCCTTCTCCAGCTGGGCGTCCTTGCCGAGCCAGTCCTCGAAGGGGTTGATGTCCACCACGATGTCGGGATCGACGCCGTGGCCCTCGATGATCCATTCACCGTCCGTGGAATAGGAGGTGAAGAACGGGGTGCGCATGTCCTGCCCGTCCACGAACTGGCGCGAGCCGGAGATGCCCACGATGCCGCCCCAGGAGCGGGTGCCGATCAGTTTGCCGAGGCCCAGCTGCCGGAAGCCGTACGGAAAGAGGTCGCCGTCGGAGGAGGAATACTTGTCGATGAGGCAGACCTTCGGGCCGTAGAACGTCTCGTTCGGGACGGGCTGGTTGCCGCCGTTGCGGTACATGTTGACGCGGTAGACCTCGCGCTGGAGGCGCTCCAGGATCATCGGGGAGACGTTGCCGCCGCCGTTCATGCGGTCATCCACGATCAGGGCCTTCTTGTCCAGCTGGGCATAGAACATCTTGGTGAACATGTCCAGGCCTTCGGTGCTCATGTCTGGGATGTGGATGTAGCCGATCTCGCCGCCGGAGAGCTTGTCCACCTTCTCGATGTTGTTCTGGACCCACTCGTAGTAGGCCAGGTTGACCTCGTCGGCGACGGGCTTCACGTAGACCGTGCGCGCGTCCTTGCCGGAGGCGTTGGCGGCGATCTTCAGGGAGACGGTCTTGCCGGCCTTGCCGATCAGGGCCTTGCCCGGATCGGGCAGTTCCTTCGCCGGCGTGCCGTTCACCTCCACGATGTATTCACCCACCTTGGCGTCCACGCCCGGGGCGCGGAGCGGGCTGCGCAGGGAGGCGTCCCAGTCGGCGCCGCGGAAGATCTTCTCGATCTTGAACGCGCCCGTGCGCTTGTCCTTGCTGTACTGCGCGCCCAGCAGGCCCGTGGCGATGCGGGGGATCTTCGGGCTCTCGCCCGAGGTGATGTAGGCGTGGCCGATGTTCAGCTCGCCGAGCATCTCGCCGATGAGGTAGGTCAGGTCGTCGCGGTGCTTGACGTACGGCACCATCTGGCCGTATTTCCCGCGCATGTGGTCCCAGTCCACGCCGTGCATGTTCTCCACGTAGAAGTTGTCGCGGGTGATGCGCCAGCTCTCGTCGTAGATCTGGGCCCATTCCGCCTCGTGGTCGATCATCATGTCCATCTCCGCGGTCGGCACGAAACCGCCCTTGGCGGGACCGCCGCCGAAGGGGACCACCTTGAACTTGCCTTCGCTGCGCACCAGGGCCTTCTTGGCGTCCGGCGTGAAGGTGAGCGGCATGTCGGCGGGACCGTCGCCGGTCTGCAGGGTCTTCAGGTCGAAGGTCTTGAGCCCGGCGGCTCCGCGGGCGCCGCCCTGGCCGCCCCCGAAGGAGCTGTAGTAGAGCTTGTCGCCGTCGGCGAGGGCCAGGCGGTAGCGTCCGGCCGGAAGCGGGAGTGCGGTGATGCGCTGGCCGAGGCCGTCGATATCGACCTTCGTCGCTGCAGGCGCCTCTTTCGCGGCCTCGGGGCCGCGCTTCGGCTCTTCAGCCTTCTTGTCGGCCTCGTACTCGTCGTTCCCCAGCACCAGCGGGTTCGGCGTGTCCTTCGCCAGCGGGACGATGAACACATAGTCGGAGACCGTGTAGGCGGCGTTCCACTCCACGTCGGAGTACTGCGAACGGAAGTCGCGGGACGAGGTGAAGAACAGGTACTTGCCGTCCCGGGAGAACAGCGGCGAGGAGGCGCTGTACCAGCGGTCGGTCACGGGATAGCTCTTGCGGGCCTTGAGATCGAACAGGTACACGGCGCTGAAGAAGTTGGGCTGCGAGGTGGTGTAGGCCGCCCAGGCGCCGTCCGGCGACAGGGTGAAGCCGCGGATCGCGGCGTTCTCGCCCACGATGATGCGGCTGACCGCCTTGGTCGCGACGTCCAGTTCGCAGATGTCCCAGTGGAGCGTGGAGAAATAGAGCTTCTTGCCGTCCGGGCTCCAGATGAGGCCGGACGGATAGCCGTCCTTGAAGGAGGTCAGGCAGGTCGCCTCGGTCATGTTGTCAGCCGGGGCGGTGTAGATCTGGTATTCGCCGGAGGCGTCGGAGATCCAGGCGATGCGGGAGCCGTCCGGGCTCCATTCCGCGTTGCGCTCGTGGGCCTCGGGCGACTGGGAGATGTTCACCACCGGACCCTTCTCCGCAGGAAGGGAGAAGATGTCGCCGCGGGCGACCATCAGCACGCGCTTGCCGTCCGGGGACAGGCTGTAGCCGCTGATCTCGTTCTCCACGCTGCGGTACTCGGTGCGGCTCCAGACATCGTCGTCGGCGAGCTGGATGGTGACCTTCTCGGCAGCGCCCTTGCGGACGTCGTACTTGTAGATGTAGCCCCCGTTCTCGAACACCACGAAGCCGTCGGCGCTGTGGGCCGGGAACTTGCAGTCGTACTCGGTGAAGCTGGTGACCTTGCGGGACTGCTTCGTGCGGGTGTCATAGACGAAGAGGTTCATCGTGAGGTCGCGGTCGGACAGGTAGTAGATCTCGCTGCCGATCCACATCGGGAAGATGTCCTGAGCGTCATTGTCCGTGATCTTCTCGAGCCTGGTGGTGCCCACGGTGTTGATCCAGATGTCGTCCGCCTGGCCGCCGCGGTAGTACTTCCACGTGCGGAATTCGCGGAACATCCGGTTCATCGCGAGCTGCTTGCCGTCCGGCGAATAGGAGCAGAAGCCGCCTTCCGTGGTCGGGATGAGCTCGGGCAGGCCGCCCTCGGCGTCCACCTTGCAGAGCTGGCCGCGCAGGCCGCTGAAGCACCACTGCTTGCTGCGGTAGACGATCTGCTTGCCGTCGGGCGTCCAGCCCATGACGATGTTGTTGGGGCCCATGCGCTCGCCCACCTGGTCGCGGCTCACGAGGGCGCTGTAGGTTATGCGCTTCGGCTCACCGCCCGTGATCGGGATGGTGTAGACTTCGGTGTTGCCGTCGTACTGGGCGGTGAAGGCGACCGTCTTGCCGTCCGGGGAGACCTTCGGGAAGCATTCGTAGCCCACGTCGGAGGTGAGCTTGACGGCGCGGCCGCCATTGATGTCCACGCTGTAGAGGTTGCCCGCGTAGCAGAAGACGATCTTGCCGCCGCCCACGGCGGGGAAGCGGAGCAGGCGCGCCTCGTCGGCGGCAGGGGCCGCCAGCAGCTGCAGGGTGGCCGTCAGGAGGCAGAGAAAGGAGAAGATTCTTTTCATATCATCGTGTATGAGTTATTTTCGGTAATTGTAGCCGGCCGCGTCCAGGACCGGGTATTCGTGTCCGTACAGCGCGCGCAGGAAGCGGGCTTCGTCGCGCGCGCCTTCCTGGCACCACTGCACTTCGGACAGGGCCAGCAGGCGCGGCAGCAGCATGTATTCCAGGTGCTCCGGGGTGCTGATGTACTCCGTCCAGAGGTTGGCCTGCACCCCGAGGATGTGGCCGGCGGCCTCGGGCGCGATCCCTTCGAGCGGGTCGAAGGAATAAATGCGCTCCAGCGTGACCACGCCGCCGAAGCCCAGCGGCTCCCCGGCGGGATCCTCCGCCTGGCGGTAGTCGAAATAGCAATGGGAAGTGGGCGTCAGGATGGCGTCGAAGCCTTTTGCGGAAGCCTCCCGCGCGCCCTCCATGCCGCGCCAGGACATCACGGTCGCGCCCGGCGCCAGCTCCCCTTCGAGGATCTCGTCCCAGCCGATGACCTTCTTGCCCTTCGTGGCGAGGAAGTCCTGGATGCGGCGGGTGACGTAGCTCTGCAGATACTGCTCCGCCGTGAAGCGCCCGTCGTCCTGCAGGCCCAGCCTGCGGATCAGCGCCTGGCACTCCGGGCACTTCTTCCATTCGTTCTTGGGGCATTCGTCCCCGCCGATGTGGATGTACTGTCCCGGGAAGAGCTCCGCCACCTCCGAGAGCACGGCTTCGAGAAAGGTGAACGTGCTCTCCTTGCCCACGCAGAGGACCTGGTCGGACACGCCCCAGCGCGTCCAGGCGGCATAGGGACCGCCGGTGCAGCCGAGTTCGGGGTAGGCGGACAGGGCGGCCAGCATGTGCCCCGGAAGGTCGATTTCCGGCACCACTGTGATGCCGCGCGCGGCGGCGTAGTCCACCACCTCGCGGATCTCGTCCTGCGTGTAGAAGCCGCCGTAGCGGATGCCGTCGTTGGAGTCGAAGTCGCGTCCGACCATGGTGCCCTCGCGCCAGCAGGCGATCTGGCTGAGGAGTGGATAAGCCTTGATCTCGATGCGCCAGCCCTGGTCGTCCGTAAGGTGCCAGTGGAAGCGGTTGAGCTTGTACATCGCCATCACGTCGAGGTAGCGCTTGACTTCGTCCACGCCCCAGAAATGGCGGGAGGAGTCGAGGTGCATGCCGCGCCAGGCGAAGCGCGGGCGGTCCTCGATGCGGCAGCAGGGGATGGTCCAGCGCTCGCGGTCCGCGGCCTTGGTGCCGTAGATCGCAGCGGGCAGCAGCTGGCGGAGGGTCTGCAGGGCGTACAGCACGCCGTTGAGGCTGGCGGCGCGCACCACGGCCATGCGGGAGCTGACGTCGATCGAATAGCCTTCGGCGGGCAGGGACGCGTCTTTCAGGAAGACGAGACCCTTGACCTTGCCCGACGCGACGGCGCCGGGAAGCCCGATCGGGGCGGAGAACGGGCAGGCACGCCCGCTGACGTAGCCCAGCTGCGCGGCGAAGGCGGCGACGGCCTCCCGCGCGGTCGCATCGAAGGCCGGATCGCACTTGACGGGCGCCCCGGACAGCCGGAGGCTCCCTTTCCCGGGCTCCGCCTTCATCGGCAGGGGGACGATGCCGTCCAGCCCGCCGGCGCGGGCACACAGGACGAGAAGGCAGGCCGCCAGGAAGGTCAGCAGACGTTTCATGGGGATAAAGATAATCAATAAATCAGAAGTCCGACCACGGCGGCGCCGAGAATGACGGCGATCGGCCCGGCGCGTTTGGTGATGCCGAGCAGGAACGCCGCGGCGAAGATCGCCCAGGCTTTCCAGTCCGGGAAGTTCTCCGCGAGCACGGAAACCTCCGGGTGCGGGCCGTCCCAGGCGACCCGGAAGATGAGCACGAGCGCCGCCGCGCCGATCAGGCCGGCCACGGCGGGCCGCATGGCCCGCATCATGTCGGCGAACGCGCGGCTCTCGTGGAATTTGTTGAACGCCCGGATGATCAGGAAGAAGATGAGGAACGAGGGCAGCGTCACCGCCAGGGTGGCGAGCACCGAGCCCAGGATGCCGGCGAAGGTGCCGTAGCCGGCGTTCTGCATGACCTCATAGCCGACATAGGTCGCGCAGTTGATGCCGATCGGCCCCGGGGTGGACTGGGAGATGGCCACGATGTCCGTGAATTCCGCCTGGGTGATCCACGGATGGGCCGTCACGACCTGTCCCTGGATCAGGGAGAGCATGGCTCCGCCTCCGCCGAAGTTGAACAGGCCGATGAAGAAGAAGGTGTAGAAGAGTTGTCCCAGCAGTCCGGTCATCGTTCTTTCTTTTGGCGCAGCAGGGACACGGAGATGGAGACCGTCAGGGTCACGAGGATGATCCAGACGGGGGAGACCTTCAGGAAGGCGACGCCCAGCAGGGAGGCGATGGCGATGAGCCAGGTCCACCACTGCCGGCAGCCCTTTTGCGCCATCCGCACGGCCGGCACGAGGATCAGGGCCACGGCCGCCGGCCGGACGCCCTGGAAGATGCGGCGCACGATGTCGTTGTCCTTGAATTCGGTGAAGAACATCGCGATCAGCAGGATGATGACCAGCGAAGGGAGCACGGCGCCGAGGGCCGACACGATGCTCCCCCGGATCCCGCGGATCTTGTGGCCGGTGTAGATGGCCATGTTGACCGCGAGGATGCCGGGGGCGCTCTGAGCCAGTACGATGATGTCCTGGATGTCCGCTTCGGAGATCCAGTGGCGACGGAGCATCTCCTGCTCGATCAAAGGAAGCATTGCGTATCCGCCGCCGATGGTGAAAGCCCCCATCTTGGCGAATACGCAAAACAGTTGCCAGAGAGTCGCCTGCGGGGCCACTAGATCTCTCCCGCCTCCTTCATCGCGTCATACTTGTCGGCGAAGTGCCTGTACATCAGGGCTTCGACGGCGACGGCAAAGGCGCAGCCCAGGATGACGACGAGGATCATGAGGACGAATCCGACTTTCGGAATGAGCGTGAAGAGGCCGCTGACGAGGCCGATGAGCAGGCCGACGAGCAGGGTGATGAAGAAGATGCGCCATTTCTCGCCGAGGGTGATGTCATAGCTCGCGGTGAGGGCCTTGAGCGGCGAGACATTCTTGTCGATCAGCAGGTACATGGCAAAGCCCCAGGCAAGGGAGAGGATGATGCCCGGCACGAACATGAAGGCCGTCGCGGCCGTGATGCCGACGGTCTGGAAACCGAGCAGCAGGAACATGTTGCCGAAGAACTTGAAATTCTCTTTGTCGAAGATGGACACGGGATCCACCACTTCGCCGCGGCTCATCGCGATCACGGCCTTGTACAGGCCGACCGTCGTGCCGACGTTCAGGTACGGGATCCACACGGTCAGCGCGTACAGGATGACGAGAAGGATCAGGGAAAGGACATTCTTCAGGGCGAGCTGGATGCCATCCTTGATGGTATCCATCACATTGATTTTGGGATAATCCATGATAGATTGAGGTTTAGCGTACTTCAAATATCGGAATAAATCTTGGAAAAGGCAAGCGCTTTTATGCACCGGCTGCGCTGAGGCTGTCCAGGAGCTGCTCCACCGTGCGGGCGCCCACGATCACGGACGTGACCTCGGGGCGGCGCAGGATCCAGCGCAGCGCGTACTGCGCGAGGGTGACGCCCTCGGCGCGGGCCTCTTCGTTCCACTTGCGCAGCTGCGCAAGGAGCTCCGGCGTCAGGGCGTTCTCGTTGAGGTACTGGCTGGTTCGCATGCGGGAATCCGCCGGGATGCCGTCCAGGTAGCGGTCGGTCAGCAGGCCCTGCGCCAGGGGCGAGAAGGCCACGTAGCCGACGCCGTCGGCGGCAGCCTGCGGCAGGATATCCGCCTCGTGCTCCCGGTCCAGCATGTTGTAGCGTCCCTGGTAGACCAGGCAGGGGACGTGCGCTTCGCGCAGGTACGCATATGCCTGCGCAGCCATGTCCGCGGGATAATTGGAAATGCCGGCGTAGAGCGCCTTGCCGCAGCGGACGATGTCCACCAGGGCCTGCATCGTCTCCTCCAGCGGGGTCAGCGGATCCGGCCGGTGGGAATAGAAGATGTCCACGTAGTCCAGCCCCATCCGCTTGAGGCTCTGGTCCAGCGAGGCCATCAGGTACTTGCGGGAACCCCATTCGCCATAGGGTCCCGGCCACATGTCGTAGCCGGCCTTGGTCGCGATGATGATCTCGTCGCGGTGGGGGCGGAGCGACTGCCCGAAGATGCGGCCGAAGGTGGTCTCGGCGCTGCCGTAAGGCGGGCCGTAGTTGTTCGCGAGGTCGAAATAGGTGACCCCGTGGTCGAAGGCGGTCTCCACGATCTTCCGGCAGACGTCCGGGTCGGCGGCTTCGCCGAAATTGTGCCAGAATCCCAGGGAAACGGCAGGCAGCAGCAGGCCGCTGCGGCCGCAGCGGCGGTAGGGCATCGCTTCGTAGCGAGGCGCGGTCAGACGGTAATTATCCATAACGGAACAAAGATAAAAAATAGCGCCCGAATTTTTTCAAAATAAATTTGGCAATTTCAAAAAAGTCTTTTACCTTTGCAGTCCCTTTCCGAGAGATAGGGACAAGATCATTGAAAATACTGGAAGATAAGTACAAGCAAGTACCGAGAAAACTAAGAATCGAGAGCGTTGATTTCTTTGGAAATTGAAGTAGAGTGTCGGGAGAGAACTAAGAGTATAAAAATATACAAAGAAGAGTTTGATCCTGGCTCAGGATGAACGCTAGCGGCAGGCTTAACACATGCAAGTCGAGGGGCAGCGGGTTGTAGCAATACAATGCCGGCGACCGGCGAAAGGGTGCGT
>Ga0079305_1002381_pt1 | contig 16712 bp, 17 predicted proteins | sample LMS_cellobiose_e_FD_79183 | JGI IMG/M metagenome (GOLD analysis project Ga0079305, IMG submission 79183) | Rumen-fistulated moose microbial communities from Alaska, USA - LMS_cellobiose_enrichment | ecosystem: Host-associated > Mammals > Digestive system > Stomach > Rumen fluid ... | reverse complement strand
CTCCGGCGACGGCAACGGCAAGCGCATCCTGAATCCCGTCACCGAGCTGCACATGGAAGAGGGCAGCTACGCCGAGATGGAGATGGTGCAGATCAAGGGCGTGGACTCCACCGAGCGCACCACCGTGGCGGAGCTGGAAAAGGACGCCAAGCTGGTGGTCCGCGAGCGGCTGATGACCCACGGGGAGCAGAGGGCTCTGAGCGTGTACAAGGTCGTGCTCCAGGGGGAGAACAGCAGCGCGGACGTGGTTTCCCGCTCCATCGCCCGCGACAAATCCTATCAAAAGCTGGACGCCTGCATCGTGGGCAACGCCCCCTGCAAGGGCCATACCGAGTGCGATTCCATCATCATGGACGAGGGCACCATCCTGGCCGTCCCGGCGCTGGAGGCCCACCACGTGGACGCCTCCCTGGTCCACGAGGCCGCCATCGGCAAGATCGCCGGCGAGCAGCTCATAAAGCTCATGACCCTGGGCCTCACCGAGCAGGAGGCCGAGGAGGAGATCATCAACGGCTTCCTGGCATAAAGCCGGAGAATAACGGATGATACAGCGCCCCGCTCATATGGTGTTCGGGCGCTTCGTGAAGAATAAAGCGAGCAGGCGCCCTGTCCCGCCGGACAGGACGCCTGCTTTGTCATATTTGCAAAGTCCGCCAAATGGGGATTTGTCGTCGTCGCAAGCTGCATATCATTCGCCCTGATCGCAAGCGACAGGCCTCATTCATTGCGACTCGCCAAGAGCCGGGCTTCGCCCGGTTGCTCGCTTGCACAGCGCCTGCGGGCGCTAGTCCGCTGCTCCTCCTCTCCAAACCGCACCCACTGCGTTGGGCTGCGGTTTGATCACCCCTATCGGCGCTGTGCGCCACTTCCCCCGTTGGGGGAAGCAAGCTCTTGCCTCCCCCTGGGGGGAGGTGCCGAGCGAAGCGAGGCGGTAGGGGGACCTCGCCAAATCCCGGTTTGCACTACCCCGGCGCCGATCCTCTTACCGCAAAAACCTCGCCAGATCTTTTTCCTCCGCGCCGGGCAGCAGGGCGCGCAGATGCTCTGTCAGCTTCTCCCTGGACTCCGCCGGGGTGCAGGCGTAAACGCTTTCGGTAAAAGCGTCCCCAAAGAGCTTTTCCGGCGTGGAATACTCCGCCACGCCCCAGCCGTAAGGCCGCCCGTATCGGTCCTGCATGTACACAAAATCACTGATGAGCACATAGCACTGCTCCTGCAGGCGGTTGATGAGCGTGTCAAAGCCCGTGCGGCCGCCCTTGCGGTAATCGCCCATGGCCTTGAGCGTCTTGGACAGCACCGGCGCGCTGCGCTCCACCAGCGCATACAGCTCCCTGTCCTTGTAGGAGGCCAGGCCGTCGTCATACCGGGCGTCGAAGTCATAGCCGTCCCGCCGGGCGTTGGCCAGGTGGCGGAACCACTCCAGGCTGACAAAGGCCGCCTTCTTTTCAAAAAACTTGCCGTAAGCGCAGCCCGCCTCCCGGATCACCGGACCCTTCCACTCCCAAACGCCCTCGGAATCCTCGCTGAACCAGGCCTGGGGCGCCACATGCTCCTCCACGGAGAAGCCGGGCAGGGAATTGCGGAACAGCGGCACGATGCCAAAGCGCTCCACCGCGTCGATCAGATCCCGCTTGGCGCGGATCGTGAAATCAAAAGCACTCATCTTTTCTCCTGTACGCGAAAAATGTAAACGGTATTTCTACAGGAAAAATACTCCATCCGCCCCGCAATGTCAAATCATGGCCCTCCGGGAACGGTTTCCGACAGAAAAAAACGAGTTTTTCCGTATAAAATGAAAACTTTTTCCCTTTTTCGCGTCTATATAGAGGGACCCCCTTGACAAACTGTATCAACTGTGTTAATTTACTTAATACAGTTGATACAGGCAGGTGACGCCAGTGGTCACAATCAATTATAGAGACGGACGCCCCTTCTATGAGCAGGTAAAGGCCGACCTTCGCCGTCTGGTGGTGTCCGGCGCCATGCAGCCGGGGGAGAAGCTGCCCTCGGTGCGGGAGCTGGCCGGACAGCTGGCCATCAACCCCAACACCATCCAGCGGGCCTACCGGGAGCTGGAGGCGGAGGGATACATCGTCTCCGTGCCCGGCAAGGGGAGCTTTGTGGCCCGCCGGGAGGAGGAAGACGATCCCCGCCGCGCGGAGCTTTTGCTCCGTCTGCGGGAGACCGCGCGCGAGCTTATCTGGCTTGGAATGACGGCAGAGGAGATCTGTGCCGAGATCGGAGGGATGACGGATGGACATGATTGAATTCAAGTCTGTCACCAAACGCTTTCATGGCTTTCCCGCGCTGAACGCTTTGGATATCACGGTGCCCCAGGGCTCTGTATACGGGCTGATCGGCCCCAACGGAGCGGGCAAGACCACCGCCATCCGCCATCTGACCGGCATGCTCCGCCCGGACGAGGGGCAGGTGCTGCTCTCCGGCGAGCCTGTGCTGGAAAACCCGGCGGTAAAGGAGCGGTTCTTCTGCATCGCCGACGAGCCATATTATTTTCCCATGGCGACGACCAGAGAGATGATGCGCTTTTTCACCGCGCTCTATCCCCGCTTTGACGCCGGGCGCTATGACCGGCTGCGGCAGGTGTTCGAGATCGACGAAAACCGTCCCATCCGGCGTCTGAGCCGGGGAATGCAGAAGCAGTCGGCCTTCTGGCTGGCGCTGTCGGCGCGGCCGGAGGTGCTGATCCTGGACGAGCCGGTGGACGGCCTGGACCCGGTGATGCGCCGCCAGGTGTGGAGCCTGATTCTCTCCGACGTGGCGGAGAACGAGACCACGGTGCTGGTATCCTCCCACAACCTGCGGGAGCTGGAGGATGTGTGCGACCATGTGGGCATACTGCAAAAGGGCCGCTGCCTTTTGGAGCGCGGCGTGGCCGAGCTGCAGGAGAACACAGTAAAGGTGCTGCTGTCTCTGCCCGACGGCGCGGCGCTGCCGGCGGATCTGCCGGTGCTCTTTCAGAGCGCCACGGGCCGGATGCAGACCCTGATCCTCCGGGGCAGGAAGGAGGATATCCTCCCTCGGCTGGAGAGCCTCGCCCCGCTGTTTCTGGATACGCAGCCCCTGACCCTGGAGGAGATTTTCATTTATGAGCTGGGAGGTGTGGACTATGCGGTCAAGGACATCCTTCTTTAACGCCACGGTCTATCGCAGCACGCTCTCCCGGTATTGGCTGCTGGGTCTGGCTTACGCCGCCGCCTGGACGTTCCGGCTGCTGCAGCGCGTCAGCGCGTTCACAGGCTGGACGGAGACCGCTCTGCTCCAGGTGGTGCAGCTCTCGTCGATGGCGCTGCAGTCCATGCTGCCCTTCCTGGGCTGCGTGATCCTGGCTATGGCGGTGTACGGCTGGCTGTTCCGCACCCGGTCCACGGCCTTCGTCGCCTCGCTCCCGGTGCGCCGGGAGGCGGTGTTCCTCTCCAACATGGCGGCGGGCTTCACGCTGCTGCTCTCCGCCAACCTGCTGACGGCGGCTTTCACCGCGCTGCTGGGCTACGCCCACGGCCCCATGGGCCGGGCGCTGCTGACCTGGTTCGCCATCACGCTGCTGCAGGAGATACTGTATTTCGGCTTTGCCTCCTTCTGCGCCACGCTCACCGGCAGCGTTGTGATCCTGCCCGCGGTGTACACGGTGCTGCTGTATGCCGCCGTGGCGCTGGAGGCGTCCCTGCGGCGGATTGCCCAGTTCATGATCTTCGGTCTCACCGGCCAGAGCTGGAAGCTCACCGCCCTGTCCCCCCAGTACCATCTGCGCACATTTATGAACAACACCATGACCTGGGTGCGCGACGAGGAGAATGCCATCATCGGCTGGGAGTTCAACGGCTGGGGCCTGCTTATCGCCTACGCCGCGGCGGGGCTGGTGTTCGCCGTCCTGGCGGTGCTGATACTGCGGCGGCGGAAAATGGAATCCGCCGGCGACGTGGTGGCGGTAAACGCCCTGCGCAAGGTCTTCCGTTGGTGTGCCGCCGCGGCGGTGGCCCTGTCCGCGGGCATGCTTACCCTGCAGATGGTCTTCGGCTACGGCGGGTATACCTCCCCCGGCGCCACGGCGGGCAGAATCGTCATCCTGCTCTTTATGATGCTGTTGGGCGGCTTTGTGGGCTGGTTCGGCGCCCAGGGCCTGATGAAGAAAACGCCCCGTGTCTTCCAAAGCGGCTGGGCCGGATACGGCGTGTTCTGCGCCGCTGTCTGCGCGGCGGTGCTGTGCTGCGCGCTGGATGTTTTCGGCGTGGAGAGCCGCCTGCCCGACCCTTCGGAGGTTGCTCGCGTGCAGGTGGAGTGCTATTACGCCAGTGTCTTCCCCACCTCCTTCACCGACCCGGAGGAAATCGGGCAGACCATGCGCCTGCACCGGGATGTGCTTGCCAATAAAAAGGCGTTCCAGCAGGGCGACCACAACAGCGACGGCAATGGCGGCACGCTGCAGTTTTATTACTATGACGCCGACGGCAGGCTGCTCCTGAACCGGGCCTACAGCGCCCCGGCGGGGGAGTACGCCTGGGCCTCCAGCGGGAACGCCCTGTTCGGCGAGAACTGGGGCGTCGCCAACCCGGTGCTGCCCGAACTGCAGGAGCTGGTGAACCTGCCTTCGGCGGTGGCGGCGCGGCTGCGTCCCGACATGCCGGTGACGGCCGCCACGGTGGATTACGGCTCCGTCTGGCGGATGGAGGGATATATCACCGCCGAGTCTATGGAGCTCGCGCCGGAGGAGGCCGTGGAGCTCTACTATGAGTGCCTGCTGCCGGATTCACGGGATACCTCCCTGGGCAAGCTGGAGCTCGTGCCCCGGCCGGAGGGGAGACCCCGAAACTGGATCAATGTGGGCATCGGCTTTACCGACCGCAGCGACCCGGACAATCCCCGTTGGACGTATCTCAATGTGTCCGTTCCGGAGGACGCCTACCGCACCAACATCTGGCTGTGGGAGCACGGCATGCACATCTACGGCATGCCCGAACCCCCGGAGAGCCCGGAGACGCTCTATGAGAGCGACCCCGTTGTGGAGGAGCCGGCGCCGCTGGAGGGGCTGGCCGCGATTTTGGAATCCATCAGCCTGGACTACGACCCCGCCTCCGGCACGCTGGGCACTGTGCGCTGGGCGCGCGCGGTGCTGGACTGGTACGCCGAGAACGGCAAGGACGTCTTTCTGGCCGAGGAACAGGCGTCCTGCTTCGCCGGGCGGTACATACAGCTGGGCGACGGGCTGACGCAGCGGCTGGAAAAGCTGCGCGCCATCGCCCTGGAGCTGAGCGCCGGGGAGCTGGGACTGGTGCGCGACCGGGGACGGAGCGCACCGGCCTGGACCGAGGACGATGTGAACGATGTTTTCAGCGCCATCTTCCACGCGCTGGAAAAGTGAGAAATTGATTTCGCAGGTATGAGCGCGCCCGCCAAAGGGCCCGTTGGCGAGCGGGATCATAAATATATAAGCTTATGGAGGATATTTGAAATGAAAAAGGTTTTTGCCGCGATCCTTTCCGCCGCGCTGCTTTTGGGCGCGCTGACGGGCTGCGGCCCCAAGAAAGCCTCATCCGGCGGCTCTTATGCCAGCGGCGGCAACAGCTACTATGCCACCGGCGGCAACGCCTCCGCCGGCAACGCGAGAAGATAAGCCATACGACCGCTCCCCGGACGTCAACCGTCCGGGGAGCTTTTGTAAAAAGGGAATAACAGAGGCCAATGCCTCTCCCCAAGGGGGCGCGGGCTTATCCCACACCAAAAAACCGCCCTCCGCATGAAACGCGGAGGGCGGCGGCTCAGGTATCTTTCTTTTTCTTAAACAGATTCTTTCGCAGCAAAATGATATTGAAGATCACGAACAGCGCCGCGCAGATGCCCAGCACCATCCAGGCCTTGCCTGTGCTCTGGGGCGCCACGCCGACCATCAAAAACATGGGCGCGCCGAACAAAATCGCCCAGGGCATCTGGTAGACCAGGTTGTCGGAGGCCTGGGTCTCGAACCGGGGGTCCAGCTCCCGCAGCAGGATCACGCCCGTGGAGGCGGTGCCCGTCTGCATGCCGTACAGGGAGAGGAACGCCTCGTGCTCATACCAGGGGAACACCCGCTTGCACACGAACCGCAGATAGAAATATGTCGCCACGGCCCCCAGCACGCAGATGAGCGTCAGCGGCAGCACGAACCGGTGATCCCGGAAGGCGGACAAATCAATGGCGGCGATGGAGGCCACCACCATCAAATCGAACATGAATCCGGCGATGCGGTTTTGCATGAAGTTGTTGGTGTACTCCCGGTGGATCACGCCCTTGTTTTTCAGACCGTTCATAATGGCCTTGAGTAAAATGGCGAACACCGTGCCGAACAGGAACTGGAAGCCCCAGATCATGCCCTGGATGGTGGCGGCGATGCCCTTGGCGCCGGCGCCGGTGGGGTCCAGGAGCGTGTTGACGCCCTTCATGAACAAAAAGGCCAGCGCGTAGGAGATGAAGACCAGCGAGAGCTGCACGGTGAACTTGTCCATGGACTCGGACAGGGGAATCTCGTTCTCGTCGGTAAAGGTGGACAGGCTCAGCTCCTCCTTCACATCCCCGCCCAGCTCGCCGTGGAAGATCCCCTTGCGGCGCAGCCAGTTGAGGTAGATGATCCCGCCCACGCTGGCGGAGACGAAGCCCATGGCGGCCACGGCCAGGCCAAAGCTGGTGCCGTTTTCAAAGCCCCAGGAGACCTCGTAGGTGTGGCCCCAGTTGTAGGCCTGCCCCGGCCCCTGGCCGTAGCCCATGGGCAGCAGCAGACCGGAGGCGGCGAAGTTGCCGATCACGAACGACAGCCCCAGCGTCACCAGCAGCCCCAGCACCGCCTGCAGCAGATAGCTGTTGACCACCGTGATGCCGGTGTCGAAGGCGCCCGTTTTGGAGCGGCCGTCCGTCTGGGGCGCCTTGCGCCGCAGCGCCAGCGCGGCAAAGCCCAGTCCCAGCCCGTGATAGGTCAGGATTTCCAGCGTTTCAGAGGAGTACAGCGGTGTGCGGAAAACTGTTTTGGCGATAAAATTGACGATCAGCAGCAAAAAGCCGCCCAGCACGGAGCTGGGGATCAGCGCCTTGCGGATGGGAGGACAGACGTTGCGCAGCACGTTTGCCACGATCATCGCCACAAACAGCAGCGAGAGCGTCAGCACAAAGCTCCATACGTCGGTATCCCACAGATTTATTCCGCCTGTCATAGCCGGTTCATCTCCCTTTCATTGTTTCCGCCTGTGAGCCGCCGGGCGCACAGGCAGGGGCGCGCCGCGCCCTTTGAAGAACGGTATAATCGGTCATTTCGCGCCGGCGGAGAGCAGCCGGAGCATTTTTTCCAGCGTTTCCAGCTCCTGTACGCTGAACTTGCCCTCCAGAGCGGCCACGGCCTTGTCGATGAAATGATCCTGATCTCCGTAATACTTGTAAAACCGGTCGCATACATGTAGGCGGCATTCCCGCTTGTCGTCCTCGGAGCTGGTTTTCTCCACATAGCCCTTGGCTACCAGGTTGTTGACCTTGTAGGTGGCATTGGGCTGGGAGATCCCCAGCGTCTCCGCCAGCTGCGTGATGGTGGGGTTGCCCAGCAGGTAGATCACGTCCACGGTGTAGGCCTCCGTGGCGGAGAGGGAGCCGTCCCGCTCCCGAATCTGGCCGAACAGCACCCGGTAGTTCCGCAGCCGCAGCTTTTGATATACTTCTCGCATGGCATCTGTCAGCATAGTTCTTTCCTGCCTTCGGTAGATTGGGTTTTTACATCAATAATTTTAATCTTATTTTCAATTGCTGTCAATCGGTTTCAACGGAGAAACACAAAAACCGCCCGGAGGAGTGCTTCCATCCGGGCGGACAAGGGGATATTCACTCTCTGCCTGTGATACTGATCTGGCAGCTTGCCATGGTCTCCAGCGCGGCGGCGTGCTTTTCCGGCGTGACCCCGGCGCAGCAGCGCGCATCCAGGGAGATGGGCATCTCATAGTAGCTCGCCTTCAGCAGCAGCGCGTTGGAGACAACGCAGATGTCCGTGCACAGGCCGATGAACTCCACGTGCACATTCTCCGCGCCGCATTCGGACACGTATTCGCCGATGCGCTCCGCCAGCTCCGTGGAGCCGAAGGTGGGCTTGTCGATGATTACGGCGTCCTGGGGCAGGGCCGCGGCCACGGCGGCGTTGAGCTGCCAGCCCTCCGTGTCCCTGACGCAGTGCACCACCGGCAGATATTTCCCCTCCTGGGTGGAGAGATAGTTCTCCCCGTGGGTGTCCCGTGTGGCGATGACCGTGTCGCCGCGGGCAGCGTACTCCCGAATCTTCTCCGCCACCGCGGGGACGATCCCCACCGCCTCCGGCGTGCCCAGCGCCCGGTCCACAAAGTCGTTTTGCATGTCGATGACAACAAGGATGTTCATATTTGCTCCTTTCTTTACTCTTCGCCGTACAGGAGGGTAAAGCTCTTATAATGATTTCCGGTGTAGTAGATCAGCCCGTCGTTGGAAAAAACGATCCGGCGGCTGCCCCGGTCCCGATAGCCCAGGGTGTCGATGTCGCACTCGTAATAGACCCTTCCCGGCGCATCGGGCAGCAACCCCTCGTAGTTGCCGAACACGTCTCCGCCGATGGCCCTCTCCGGCGCGTAGGCCTCCACGTTGCCGCCGGACCAGCCCAGAGCGCGGGCCTGGCCCTTGGTGATAAAGTTATCCGGCAGCCGGCCATAGGTGTGGATATACAGGGCCACCTCGTCACGGGAGTAAAAATACCCGTCCTCCGCGATGGGCGCGGGGGTGTCGGCGGGCTGCGGCGTGGGAGTCGGCTCCGGGGCGGGAACGTCCTCCGCGCTCTCTTCCCCGGCAACCGGGCCGGGCGGCTCGGTGAACAGCACCAGCGCCGCCGTGGGCTCAGGGCTGGGCGCGGCGGCCGCCGGCACGTCCGAGGCCGGGACGCAGCCGGTGAGCAGCGATATACAAAGCAGCAGCGCTGCCAGCGCGAAAAGTCGGCGCTTTAATCTCATGGATGGGGGTCCTCCGAGTCTTTTACACTGGATATAGAGTAGCAGAAAACGCACAAAAATGCAATGATTCCTTCCCCTCGCGGGGAAATTCTACTGCCGGTCGGTTGCCCAAACGCCGCCAAATCGGGTATGATGGCTGTGAGGTGAGAGGCATGTATACCATCGACAAAGAGCGCTTCGGTCCCTTTATCGCCCTTTTGCGGCGGGAGAAGGGCCTGACCCAGCGGGAGTTGGCGGAAAAGCTGTTTATCTCGGACAAGGCGGTGAGCAAGTGGGAGCGGGGCGCCAGCATCCCGGACACGGCGCTGCTGATCCCCCTGGCCGGGGAACTGGGCGTCACGGTGACGGAGCTGCTGCTGTGCCAGCGCGTGGAGCCGGACGCGCCCCTTGCCCCGGAGCGGGTGGAGGGGATCGTGAAAACGGCGGTCAGCTATGGCGAGGAGCGCCCCTCCCGCGCCGACCCCCACCGGGGAAGGTGGGCCGCGGCGTTCGCGGTCTCGCTGGCGCTGGGTCTGCTGGGCTGCTGGCTGCTGTACCGGGATTACTGGTCGGTGGACCCGGCGACGAATTATGTAAACTATCTGTGGAGCCTGTCCCCGGTGCTCACGCTGTCCATCATCAGTGTCATCAACGGGGCGTACTTCTGCTTTTTCGCCAGGACGCGCCTGCCGGCCTACTATGATGAAAACCGCATCACCTCCTACAGCGACGCCTTTTTCCGCATGAACGTGCCGGGGATGGCGTTCAACAACGCCAACTGGCCCCACATCCTGCGGGTGGGGCGAATCTGGAGTCTTGCGGTGCTGGGGCTGTTCCCACTGACGGCGTACGCCATGATGCGCCATTTCATGGGCTTCTGGTTCCGCGCCCAGCTGGGCGCTCTGGCAGTGGTTATCATCGCGCTGTTCGTCAGCGTGATCGCGGTGGGAAGAAAATTTCAGTAAAGAGCAAATAATAAGTGGCTGCCGCGAGAGAGTCGCGGCAGCCATAAATTATATCCTTTGTTATCCGCCCAGATATGCCTTTTGCACCTTCTCGCTCTGGGACAGCTCCTTGCCGGTGCCGGACAGGGAGATCTGTCCGTTTTCCAGCACGTACGCTCTGTCGGCGATGGAAAGCGCCATCTGGGCGTTCTGCTCCACCAGCAAAATGGTGGTGCCCGCCCGGTGCAGGGAGCGGATGATATCGAACACCTGCTCCACCAGAATGGGGGCCAGGCCCATGGAGGGCTCGTCCAGCATCATCAGCTTGGGCTTGCTCATCAGCGCCCGGCCCATAGCCAGCATCTGCTGCTCGCCGCCGGAGAGCGTGCCGCCGATTTGCCGCCGCCGCTCCTGCAGCCGGGGGAAGAGAGCATAAACCTGTTCCAGGGCGGCGGCGATCTCGCCCTTGCCGCGGCTGAAGGCGCCCATCTCCAGATTTTCCTCCACGGTCATCTGCAAGAAGATTCGCCGGCCCTCCGGCACCAGCGCCAGCCCCTCGGTCACCACGGCGTGGGCCGGGATGTGGGTGATGCTCTTGTCCAGGAACTTGATATCCCCGGTCTTGCTGCGCAGCAGGCCGCTGACGGTGTTCAGGGTGGTGGTCTTGCCCGCGCCGTTGGCGCCGATGAGCGTGACGATCTCTCCCTCGTCCACATGGAAGGAGATGCCCTTGATGGCGTGGATGGCGCCGTAATACACATTGATGTTATCCACTTGGAGCAGCATGGCTCAGCCCTCCTTCTTCTTGCCCAGATAGGCCTCGATGACCACGGGGTTGGCCTGAATCTCCTCGCTGGTGCCCTTGGCGATGACCCGGCCGAAGTTGAGCACGCATATGCCCTCGCAAATGCCCATGACCAGGCGCATGTCGTGCTCGATGAGCATCACGGCGATCTGGAAGGTGTCGCGGATTTTGACGATGTTCTGCATCAGCTCCTCGGTCTCCGAGGGGTTCATGCCCGCCGCCGGCTCGTCCAGGAGCAGCAGGGAGGGGTTGGTAGCCAGGGCCCGGACGATCTCCAGCCGCCGCTGGGCGCCGTAGGGGAGGGAACCGGCGGTGTGCTCCGCCATATCCTGCATGTCGAAAATGCTCAGCAGCTCCAGCGCCCGCTCGTGGGCGGCCTTCTCCTGCCGCCAGTACTTGGGCAGCCGGAGGATGCCGGTGAGCGCGGAGTAGGGCTCCTGGTTGTGCAGGCCGATCTTCACGTTGTCCTCCACGCTCAGATTGCTGAACAGCCGGATATTCTGAAAGGTGCGGGCGATGCCCATGCGGTTGATCTGCTCGGTGGTCTTGCCGGCGGTATCCATGCCGTCGAGCATGATGATGCCCCTGGAGGGTTGGTATACCTTTGTCAGCAGGTTGAACACGGTGGTCTTGCCCGCGCCGTTGGGGCCGATGAGCCCGGCGATCTCCGTCCGGCCGATGGTCAGATTAAAGTCGTCCACGGCCTTCAGACCGCCGAAGTCGATGCCCAGATGGCGGCATTCCAGAATGGGCGTCTTGTCCAAATCGCGTTCGGGGATAATGGCGGCGCTGGGCACGGGGACCATTTTGCCCTTGGAAAATTCCTTAGCCATTCTCTTCGCCCTCCTTCTTCCGGCCGGGGACCAGCTTGCCCAGCAGGGTCTTGAGCTGGGCGTTGTTGGTAGCCAGCATCACCAAAATCAGCACGATGGCGTAGATCAGCATCCGGTAGGTGGCAAAGCTGCGCAGCGCCTCAGGTAGGATGTAGAGCACCACCGTGGCGATGATGGAGCCCCAGATATTGCCGAGGCCCCCTAACACCACGAACACCAGCACCAGGATGGAGGTATTGAAGTCAAATTTGGCCGCAGCCAGGTTGGAGTAGTTCAGCCCGAACAGCGCGCCCGCGGCGCCCGCCATGGCCGCCGAGGTGACAAAGGCGATGAGCTTGTACTTGGTGATGTTGATGCCCACGCTCTCGGCCGCGATCCGGTTGTCCCGAATCGCCATGACGGCGCGGCCGGTGCGGCTGCGCACCATGTTCTGCACCACCAGCAGCGTGATCATGATAAGGATGAAGCCCGCCGTAAAGGTGGCGATGGTTTGGGTGCCGGTGGCGCCCTGGGCGCCCTTGATGATGATGCGGCCGCCCTCCAGCAACTTGAGATCGTTGGCGGTCTTGCTGCCGGTGACGTTAAAGATGATGTGCAGGCCCTTGCTGTCCGCGCCCACGATCAGGCAGGTGATCAGCTCCTTGAGAATTTCGCCGAAGGCCAGCGTCACGATAGCCAGGTAGTCGCCCCGCAGCCGCAGCACGGGGATGCCCACCAGAAAGCCCACGATGGCGGCGAACACCGCGCCCACAACGATGGCGATGGCCAGCCGCACCGGCGCGGAGGGGATTACGTTTGCCAGACTCATGGCCGTGATGATGCCGGTGAAGGCGCCCACGCTCATAAAGCCCGCGTGGCCCAGACTTAACTCGCCCAGAATGCCCACCGTAAGGTTCAGGGAGACCGCCATGACGATGTAGCAGCAGATGGGCACCAGCATGCCGAGCTGCGAGCGGTTGAGCATGCCGCCGCCTCGCAGCAGCGAGATGATGATAAACGCCGCGACCACGCCGAGATACGTGAACATATCGGTGCGGGCGCTGCGGGCAACATTTTTGATTTTCATTCCGCTCACCTCACACCTTTTCGGGCACGTACTTGCCCAGCAGGCCCGCCGGCCGCACCAGAAGAATGATGATCAGCACGGCGAACACGATGGAGTTACTCAGCTGCGTGGAGATATAGCCCTTGGCAAGAGACTCGATCACGCCCAGCAATATGCCGCCCAGGAACGCGCCGGGGATGGAGCCGATGCCGCCGAACACCGCGGCGGTGAAGGCCTTGATGCCGGGCATGGAGCCGGTGGTGGGCATCAGCGTGGGGGAGAAGGAGCACAGCAGCGCTCCCGCGATGGCGGCCAGAGCCGAGCCGATGGCGAAGGTCATAGAAATGGTGCGGTTGACGTTGATGCCCATGAGCTGCGCCGCGCCCTGGTCCTCGCTGCAGGCGCGCATGGCCTTGCCCATCTTGGTCCGGCCGGTGAACAGCGTCAGCGCGATCATGATAACGATGCACGCCGCCACGGTCAGCAGCGAGACATAGGACACGGACAGCTGTCCGCCGAAGAGCTTGAGCGTGCCGGAGACCACGGGGGTATAGGACTTGGGGTTGGCGCCCCAGATCAGCAGAGCGGAGTTTTGCAGGAAATAGCTCACGCCGATGGCGGTGATCAGCACCGCCAGCTTGGGCGCCGCGCGCAGAGGTCTGTAGGCCAGCCCCTCGATAACGATGCCCAGCACCGTACATACGGCCATGGCGATCAAAACGGATACAACCGCTGGAAGCCCCAGGTTGGTGGCGGCCAGGAAGGAGATATAGCCGCCCACCATAATGACGTCGCCATGGGCGAAGTTGAGCATCTTGGCGATGCCGTAGACCATGGTATAGCCCAGGGCGATGATGGCATATACGCTGCCCAGACTGATCCCGCTGACCAGATAGGCCAGAAACTTCATAGATCGCACCTCTCATTTCTTGATGATCTGCACCAGAAAGCAAAGCGGCGTATTATCCGGCGCGAAGGCTTGTAAACACCGCGCTCCTTTCCGGAGCGGATAAAGACGGCTTTGGCTGTCGGGGGCCTTATGCCCCCGACAGCCGGGAAAAGAATACTTAATTTAATATTTTACCAGAGTTTTACCTGTTTGCCAAGCCTCAGGGCATGACGTAAGCGCCGTCCTGGATGACAATGGCCATGGGGGCCTTGGAGACCTCGCCGGAGGTGGCCCAGGTCATGCTTTCACCGGTGACGCCGTCCACGCTGATGGTGGGCATTACGGCGATAACGGCTTCACAGATTTCGGCGGCGCTCATGTCGGGCGTGCACCCGGCGGCCTCCAGAGCGGCCTTGACGATGTACACGGCGTCATAGCCGTCGGCGGCGAACTGGTTGGGGTCCTCGCCGTAGCGCTTGTTGTACTCGGCGACAAAAGCCTGGGTCCGCTCGTCGTCCGCGTCGGCGGAGAACGGGGTCAGCAGGAAAACGCCCTCGGCCAGGGAGGTGTCAAAGTTCTCCAGGGTCAGGATGCCGTCCATGCCGTCCACGCCGAAGAAGGTGGGGGCGTAGCCCATCTGGTTGGCCTGGCTCAGGATGACGGAGGCGGGGGTGTAGTAAATGGGCAGGAACACCATGTCGGCGCCGGCGGCCTGGGCGTCGGTCAGCTGCACGGAGAAGTCGGTCTGGGTCTGCTCGGTGAAGGTGCCCTCATACACGACCTCCACGCCCTTGGCGGCGGCTTCGGCCACAAAGGTGTCGCGGATGCCCTGGGAATAAGCGTCGTCGTTGCGGTAGATCACGGCCACCTTGGCGCCGGCGAAGTTCTCAGCCATGTAGTCGGCGGAGGCGATGCCCTGGTTGGGGTCGGTGAAGCAGACCTGGAACACGTTGTCCTTGTCGGCGATCATGTCAACGGAGGAGCCGGAGGGGGTCAGCATGAAGGTGCGGTCCTGATAGGCCTGGGCGGAGACGGTGATGCCGGAGCCGGAGGTAACGGTGCCGATCATGATCTGCATGCCCCAGTCCATCAGAGTGTTGTAGGCGTTGATGGCCTTGTCGCCGGAGTCGGCCTCGTCGTCCTGGGACTGGAACTCGAACTGGATGCCGCCCATGGCGTTGACCTCGTCAACGGCGATCTGGATGGCGTTCATAACAGCCGTGCCGTAGATGGCGGCGCCGCCGGTCAGGGGGCCGGAGGAGCCGATCTTAAAGGCGCCGGCGGCAGCCGCGGGGGCGTCGCTGCCGGAGGCGGCGGGGGCGTTGTTGGCGGCGGGAGCGCTGCCGGCGGAGCCGGAAGAGCCGCAGCCGGCCAGCATGCCCACTACCATCACAACGGCGAGCAGGATGCACATAGTCTTTTTCATGGTTCATTTCTCCTTTTAATAAATTTTTTGATTTTAGATATAAAAACGACCCTGTCCGAAAGGACAAGGCCGGATTACATGACCGGTATTATCTCTTTCGGCGCTGAGGACAGGACGGAACCGCAATCAGGGTAATAATGCTTACAATAACGACCGGGGCAATAATGCACAGTCGTACGCCCAGGCTGACCGCGGAGAAAAAAACAACGGACATCGCCAAGGCGATGCCCGCAATAAGCAGCAGAGCGGAGGTCATGTGCGCAGCAAAAGAGCCGCCACAGTAAGTGGCGTAAGAACTGTTCATCGTGGAAGAACAATTGCTCATCGTGCGCGCTCCTTTTTGAAAACTTGGGTGTATGATAGCACGCGCGCGCGCGGCGCGTCAATGGGGAAATTGAAGGTAATTTAAACCGGTAAAGCAAGGTTATTTGGAAAAATTCACAAAACGGACATAAATATCCGGCCCCGCCGGGAAAAAAGATGATTCCGCGGTAGACGCACACGGGATTTTTTGGTATAATCCTCAGCGAGAGATCAAGGATAAAAACACATGAAATACTATATTTATATGGAGGGTTTGATATGCCTATCGTAACCACTACCGAGATGTTCCGCAAGGCCTATGACGGCGGCTATGCCATCGGCGCGTTCAACGTCAACAACATGGAGATCGTCCAGGGCATCACCGAGGCCGCGGCGGAGGTCCGCGCCCCCATCATCCTGCAGGTCAGCAAGGGCGCCCGCGCCTACGCCAACCACACCTATCTCATGAAGCTGGTGGAGGCGGCGGTGGAGGAGACCGGCCTGCCCATCGCCCTGCACCTGGACCATGGCGACACCTTTGAGCTGTGCAAGAGCTGCATCGACGGCGGCTTTACCTCCGTGATGATCGACGCCAGCAGCAAACCCTTTGAGGAGAATATCGCCCTGACCCGCCAGGTGGTGGAGTACGCCCACGACCACGGCGTGGTGGTGGAGGCCGAGCTGGGCACTCTGGCCGGCGTGGAGGACGAGGTCAACGTCTCCGCCGAGGACAGCTCCTATACCCGCCCTGAGGACGTGCAGGAATTCGTGACGCGCACCGGCTGCGACTCCCTGGCCATCGCCATCGGCACCAGCCACGGCGCTTATAAATTCAAGCCCGGCACCAAGCCCCAGCTGCGCTTTGACATCCTGGAGGAGGTCTCCCGGCGGCTGCCCGGCTTCCCCATCGTGCTCCACGGCGCCTCCAGCGTGCCCCAGGAGTTCGTTGCGCTGATCAACCGGTACGGCGGCGACATGCCCGGCGCCATCGGCGTGCCCGAAGACCAGCTGCGCCAGGCCGCCTCCATGGCCGTGTGCAAGATCAACATCGACTCCGACTTGCGCCTGGCCATGACCGCCTCCATCCGCCGGCACTTTGCCGAGCACCCCGCGGACTTCGACCCCCGCGCTTATCTCAAGCCCGCCCGCGCCGCCATCAAGGCCATGGTGCGCCACAAGATCGTGGACGTGCTGGGCTGCGACGGAAAGGCGTAAACGCTTCAAATGGAACCCGCTTCGCTGGGCTTCCATTTGAGATACAGACTGCTGCAGCGCACGGGCATGGTGGCAACACCATGCCCGCACGTTTGCAGTCTGAGCGGTGTTTTTCCCGACGTACATGCCGCCGGGAAAAACGGTTTAAATATTCTTTGCGCCTGATGGCGCAAACTTAAGCGAGGCTTTTATGGAGAAAAACAAACCCTTTGCCGGCTTCACCCCGGAGACCAGCTCCTTTCTCTGGGATTTGGCCTTTCACAACGAGCGCCCCTGG
>Ga0079305_1002378_pt1 | contig 16761 bp, 12 predicted proteins | sample LMS_cellobiose_e_FD_79183 | JGI IMG/M metagenome (GOLD analysis project Ga0079305, IMG submission 79183) | Rumen-fistulated moose microbial communities from Alaska, USA - LMS_cellobiose_enrichment | ecosystem: Host-associated > Mammals > Digestive system > Stomach > Rumen fluid ... | reverse complement strand
CCCCGACATGGGCGGGATGTACTAATCGAGGCAAAAAGCCTTGACAAACAGGCGCTTTTCGGCTTAGGGCCGCCTGTTACTACACCAGCTTTACACCAAAAGCGTCCAGTATAAAATGAGATCCCCCAGGGAATGAGTTTTTTCACTCGTCCCTGGGGGATTTTTTGCTTTATAAATGAAGATGTTTGTGCAGGCAAGTTAATCAACGCTATACCCCATCAATTTCAGATTCTATTGTATAGGTTCCCTTTGCTAGGTAATTATAATATGTTCGATTCTGTGACGTTCAATAAAAAGGAGTATCAACTCTTATATAAGTATACATTTACAATCATGCCCAAATGTGATAAAATATGAATGTCAGTACGGGCGGTCAGATTAACTTCCATCTTTGGCTCGCGGTTACGCGGGCGGCATCGTATCTCGTATAGATATGGATGCATTTGTCTCCAGCACACATTCCCCGCATCACCTCATCACACGCAGACACACTGACAGAATGATTGAATTCATGAATATGTGTGTATCTGTGTTACGATGTAGCGAATGTTGTATTGTATGCTGTGAGGCGAAACTGACGTCCTTTTTGGGAAGTCGGATTTGTGCTGAGGGAAAAGTGCATATAGGGCCGCATATCTCCTTTGTTATTAGCGGATTGGGAAGTCTCCCAGCTGCAGATGGGGGCCAATAATAACAAGGAGGTGAACTTACCGTGAAAAAGGCGGACAAACCTAATGTTTTCATCATTGAAGGTGATCACAACAAGGTTTCGTTTGGCGGGGGAAAGTCTTTCCTCGCGCTCGCGATTGTAGTTCTTGCAATCGCGCTGGTCGTACTGGCTATATCGCACTGCTGCCCTGAATTGCTTGCTGATTTCGTCCGCTGGATGATCGGCATAGCAATCAACAGCTAACCTCAGCACATTTTATAAAAATGAGGTGCTATGCCTTTTGAAATATGATAATTGTCCTTTGTTCGGGCTGAATTCGAAGAAACTGCTCTGCCATATGCTAAATATCAGGGATACGAATCTTTTAAAACAGGATTATGTTTCGACGCTGGTGGAGCCTTATATTGATAAAACCGGGAAGCCTCGCCTTATTGAGCCTCCCCGCGCAGAGTTGAAACTGATTCAAAAAAGAATAAAGAACATGCTTGGGATGATTGAGGTACCTGAGAATGTTTTTTCTGGCATTAAAGGCCGCTCATACGCCGATAATGCTTCTTTTCATATTGGTGATAACCCCAGATACTTATTCAAGATCGACTTGACCGCTTTTTTCCCATCAATCAGCAGAGACAAGGTATATGCTTTTTTCCTTTCTGATATGCATTGCTCTCCTGACGTGGCGGCGATTCTTACAAACTTTACTACTATCGATCTCTCAAGGGCGACAATACAAGATCGGCAATCTATTTACGCCTTCCTTCGTGAAAAGAATGTTTCATGCTACAATCATCTCATATCTGGAGCACCAACCAGTCAGATTCTCTCATATCTTGTTAATCACCATATGTTTGACGAAATACAGCTGCTGGCTGATAAGCATTCTGTTTCAATGACAATCTATGTTGATGACGTAACTTTCTCCTGTGAGCATAGGATACCTCGGCGATTTAAAGAAAACGTCCTATCCGTAATCACAAAGTATGGTTATGTAATATCCACTGGAAAGATGAAAAGCTATACGAAGAGATACCCTAAACTAGTTACAGGCGTCATTATAGATTCCAACGGTCAACTTGCGTTAAAGAATTCATTGCAATTAAAAATCAGTTTGGAACATGCCTACTTGAGGGATCACCCAGAAGATACAAAAAGTAGGCAGCGGTTAAGAGGTCTTATTACAGCTGCTCGCCAAGTAAAAAAAGATTCCTTTCCTACTATCCGTGAATTCGCATTTCAGTCCAACCCGTAGAATGGATTTACATACATAACTCTGTAGAAATATCACATCAACACATGAATTATGATGTATGTAAAGAATCTGTAACACAAAATGTCTGGAGGTGTTTTTATGCCTTATGATCTTACAGATCCCTTGGTAATAGGAATTAGCTCCAGAGCTCTTTTTAATCTGGAGCAAGAAAACGAAATATATGAAAAGCAAGGCCTTCCAGCCTACGAAGAGTATCAGGTAGCACATGAAAAGGATATTCTTCAAAAAGGTTCGGCTTTTCAGCTAGTAAAAGCTTTTCTGGGATTAAACAAGCTCCAACCTGAAAAGCGATTGGTAGAAGTAATTGTAATGTCCAGGAATAGTCCAAATACTAGTCTGCGAATTTTTAACTCTATACGGGATTATGAGTTGGATATCACACGTGCCGCACTTTCTGGTGGAGCATCAATTTCTCCTTATTTAAAAGCGTTTAAGACTGATTTGTTCTTATCTGCACATCAAGAAGATGTTAAACTGGCTATAGATAATGATGTGGCTGCTGGAATGATTCTGCCAGGAAATCCGCACGCTGATCCGTATTCTAAAATACAGCAAATACGAATAGCCTTCGATGGCGACGCTGTACTGTTCGCAGCAGAGGCAGAAAGAATATATCAGCATAAGGGTATGGAAGCTTTTATGGAAAACGAATGGGAAAAAGCCGACATTCCTCTTCAAAAAGGCCCTTTTGCGAACTTCTTACTTACACTTGCACATATACAAAGTATTTTTACTGATCGGGAGCTTGCCCCGATACGTACAGCCCTTGTCACTTCACGCAATGCGCCAGCACATGAGAGAGCAATTAAAACGCTCAGAAACTGGGGCGTACGTATTGATGAAGCATTCTTTCTGGGAGGTGTCAGTAAAAAGGATATACTATCGGCATTTGGCGCACATATTTTCTTTGATGACCAACGCGTTCATGCTGATCCTGCATCTGAAGTAGTTCCTTCTGCGGTTGTTCCATATCGCGAGGGAGATAATCCGATGGAATAAAAAGAATACATAGTGACTAAAGTGGTATGAACTAATTATCGAGAACTCATACCACTTTTCTCGTTTACTTCTGTTTTATGACTGTCAAACTTCCTGTTAAAGTCTTACGTTTTCGTAAGATTGCCCCGCTGTCGTTGAAAGCGGGGCATTTTTCGTATATAATTCAGAGAAAGAAAACACACCTCTTTTGTGGAGGAAGCTATGCAATCAACGATCCTGCTTGTCGAGGACGACGCCGTTTTGCGCCGGGGGCTCGCGGAGCTGTTTGGCCGCGAGGGCTATCGGGTGTTCGAGGCCGCGTCCGAGCACGAGGCAAGGAAAAGCTTAAATCCCCAGGTGCAGGCTGTCGTGCTGGACGTGGGTCTTCCGGATGGCGACGGCGTAACGCTTTGCCGCCAGTGGCGCTCTGCCGGAGAAACGCAGCCGATCCTGTTCCTCACCGCCAAAGACGAGGAGCTTGACGTAGTCCGTGCGTTGGACTCCGGCGGAAACGACTATGTGACCAAGCCCTTTCGGATGCAGGAGCTGCTTTCCCGTGTCCGTGTTCTGATGCGCGGCAGCACAAGGCCGCAGTCCATCCAACGCGATAGCTTTTTTGTTGACGAGAGCAAAATGCAGATCGTCGAGGACGGCGAGGCGCTGCCCTTGACGCTGACGGAATACAAGATCGTAAAAATGCTGATGGAACGCCGAGGCGTCGTGCCGCGGAATCTACTGCTGGAAGTCCTGTGGGACGACGGGAGTAAGTTCATCGACGATAATACCTTGTCCGTTCACATGAGCCGCCTGCGCGAGAAAATCGGCGCGGAGCATATCAAGACGATCCGGGGAGTGGGGTATCAATGGTCGGATACATGATTTCAGCCGTCCTCCTGCTTGTCGTGATCGTGCTGGCCGTGAAGCTCCTGTTACAGAGGAAACGCCTGCGGGACTTGGCCGAATCCATGGAGGACTATTTGAACCGCGGCGGCGAGCCTGCGCCGTTTTCTCTCCGCGAGGACACGGTAGCTCCCGTGGAGAACGCCGCGTCGGAGCTGGAAAACCGAATCGCCATACTGACGGAACGGCTGCGGGAGGAAAACGAGCGTACCAGCTCCCTTACGGCGGACATTTCCCATCAGCTCAAGACGCCCCTTGCCTCCTTGCGCCTGTTTGTGGAGATGGACGAGAGCGCACACATGGCCGAAGAACTCGGCCAGATCGAGCGCATGGAAAGGCTGATCGGCAGCCTCCTGCGGCTGGAAAAGCTCTGTGCGGACGGATATGTGTTTTCCTTTGCCGAGCATCCGATCCGCCCGCTGATCGAGGGCGTATGGGACGAGCTGCACGCCCTTTGGCCGGGCAAGCAGCTTTCTATCGAGGGAGACGCTCTGATCCGTTGCGACGGCAAATGGCTGGGCGAGGCGTTTCAAAACCTCCTCAAAAACGCCTGTGAGCACACAGCGGAGGATGGTCAAATATGGGTCATCATGGAACAGACAGAGCACACCTTCTATTGCTCTGTTGAGGATAACGGCGGCGGTGTACGGAAAAAAGATTTGCCGCACATCTTTGAGCGCTTCTACCGCTCGGAGGATCAGGCGCAAAGCGGCTCCGGCCTGGGGCTTGCCATTGTGAAAGAGATCGTGTACCGGCACCACGGGCATGTCAGCGCTGAGAATGGAAAGAACGGCCTGCGGATCAATTTGGAGATTCCGATCCTCAACCTTACGAAAACGTAAGGTAAAAGTCACCGAAAAGTAAGATTGACCTTGTATGATACAGCCAAAGGGCAAAATCGCTCTTTGGCTATATTCATACGAACAAAATCGAAGCCCAACGAAGTGGGTTCGATTTTGAAAGGAAAAACAAGGCAGGCGGTCGATGCGACGGCGCCTGCGTCGGCACATGACCTCACTGCCTTGTTTTGACGCTGGAGGAATGATATGAACATTATCAGCTGTGAAAATCTGACCAAGACCTATGGCAGCGCCGCCGCACCCGTTCATGCGCTGCAGGACGTGAGCCTCGCCTTTGAGCAGGGCTCCTTTACCGCGATCACCGGCAAATCCGGCAGCGGCAAATCCACGCTCCTGCATTTGCTCAGCGGGCTGGACAGGCCGACAAGCGGCGAGGTCATCTACCAGGGGAAGGATCTCTTTTCTTACAACGACAATCAGCTTTCGGTACTGCGCCGCCGCCGCTTCGGTTTCGTGTTCCAGAGCTATAACCTTGTGCGCGAGCTGACGGCGCAGGAAAACATCCTGCTGCCCGTGATGCTGGACGGGCGCAAGCCGGACGAGCAGCACATCGGCCACTTGATCGAGCTGCTGGGCATTGAGGATCGTCTTTCCCATCTGCCCGGCGCCATGAGCGGCGGCCAGCAGCAGCGGGTATGCATCGCCCGCGCTCTCTCAAACAAGCCCGCGATCCTCTTCGCGGACGAGCCGACCGGAAATCTGGACGGCAAAACCGGGCGCGAGGTGCTGTCCCTCATGCGCACCGTGGGCAAGGAGCTGGGGATCACGCTCATCATGGTCACGCATGATCTCGGCGTGGCGGAGCAGGCCGAGCGCGTGATCCGTCTGGAGGACGGCCATGTAGCCGAAGACAGCGGGGCGGTGAGCGTATGAAGCGGCTCAGCATCAACCACATTTCCGCCGCCTCGATCCGCGCTAACCGCAAGACCTATTTGAGCCTTGCTTTTGGAATCTTCCTGGCTGTATTTCTCGCTACAACGGTGAGCATCTGCTGCCGCGGTATTCTGGAAGCTCAGCAGCAGGGCATTCGCCGCATGGTCGGTGATACTGACTGCGTGATTTATGACGAGCCGAACTTGACGGACGAGCAGCTTCGGCAAAGCGGTCTTTTTCAAAGTATCGGACGAGAGTATGTTTTGGCGTCTGTAAAAGACAGCGACGTGTACCTCGGCTATGCGGACGAGGAGGGCGCGGAAATCCTGTGTCCAGCTTGCTCGGAAGGACGGATGCCCGAAAAAGCGGGAGAAATCGCTGTTGAACAAAATGCTTTGGAAAAACTGCGGCTGGAGGTCGGGCTGGGAGATACCGTAACATGGAAACTGCTTCCCGTGGACGGAACGGAGACGGAGCGCAGCTTTTCCATCGTGGGTATTCTGAACGAGCAATCCGTCAATTTAGATCCGGGCGCGACCTTCCGCACCACAAGCCGGGTGGTTCGTTGGCCGTCGGTCATCCTTTCCCCGGAGGAGAGCTTTCCTGATGGCCGAGCGGTCATCCATCGGGTAACGACCTATGCGCCGCTGGTAACTTTTACGCAAGTTACCGAACATCACTCCATGGAAAATGCGCTGATGATGGCCGTCAGCCGGGCGGAGGGGCGTGTGACGCCTGTTGATTCTTCTATTTACGACCGTGATATTTTTGTCGGTCTGATCGGCATGATGCTGATTTTGGGCGGCTCCCTGCTGCTGTGCACCGGCGTCGGGATCGCCTCGGCGATGGAGAGCGTGCTTGCCGCGAAAACCGAGGAGATCGGTATGCTTCGCGCCGTCGGTGCAACCAAACGGCAGATTCGGTCTATTTTCGGACGTGATGCCTGGCTGTTGAGCTTGATTGCACTCCCGTTGGGGCTTGGCCTCGGCGTAGGAACAGCCTGGCTTCTGTGCCGCATCCGTCCGCAGGAAATGAGCTTCGCGCCCAGCGCGTGGCTTCTCCTTCCCATTGTTGGGGTATCGGTTCTTTGTATTCTTCTCTCCTCGGCACTTCCGCTCTGGCGGGCGTCTCGTCAGCTCCCTATGGGCGTATTGCGCGACACGGCGCTGCTTCGTAAAGCAAGCAAGTTTAAGAGCCGGAAAGACTTCCGCTCAACCCGGCTCATTGCGGGGCGGCAGCTTCGGCTTCACCCCTGGCGGCAGGCTGGCGCTGCGCTGATGGTCGCGGCTGCGCTCCTGTGTTCGGCTATAGTAGGCGAAATCGTCTATGACGCTGTGGGAGAATTTGCCCGCAGCCGTCCTATTGCGTTTACGCTCTATCCGGCCTATTCGGAAGGCTCGGCGGCCTCCTCTCCTTATCGTTTTGCCGATCTTAATCCCCAGAACGTGCTCAGCAATGCGGATCTCGCCCAGCTTCGCACAACACCGCACATAGAAACGGCTACTATAAACGCCAACCTTTTTGTGGAGCTGCTTATGCCGGAAGGAGAGGCTCCGGCCTATTTCAGCGGCCTTGGGGGATCTCGCTACATGGCATACGACGGGGAAAGCACCGAAGTATCACCCGTAACCGTTGTATATAGCCTCCTCAACGCTGTAAATGGAGGATACCTTTCTCGCTCGGAAACCGATCCCGTTCCCCCGGAGCCGGACCCGGAGAACTATGACACAGTTGCCGCGTGGGACGACTATATGACTTATGAACAAATGTGCGCGGCCGTGGATGCGCTCTCTCTTCCCGGCAGGCCGGTCAGCCTTGTGTTGTATGTGGCGGATCTTGAGGACGCCGATTTTAGCGGCTGCGTAGCAGAAGGCAAGGTGGATGTTGCTGCCATCGACGCGGGAGAGCAAATCCTTGTGTATGCGCCGACGATTGGAGTCTATAACATTGGCAGCAAGGATGCGCCTATCTATCTTGCTTCTGCGCATGATCAATGGGGCAGCGAGCCGCTGGCTAAACTGGAAAACGACTATTTCCATGCGGGAATGACCTTGAATTTAGCCCAGATCCTTTGTGACGGAGATCCCGTGGGCGAGGAAAGCTATAGCTCATGGAGGGCTGCTTACTCTCAGATGGAGTACCGCAGCTCTGCGCCGACCGTCGGCGCTGTCTTGACCGAATCTCCGATCACAACGGACGAGATTTGCCTCATGACGACAGAAAAAGGCGCAAGGGCTATGGGCTTTGAGTTCACACATCTTACAACTGTCTCTATATATTTGGACGGTGATGTGGACAGAGAGACAGAGGAATCACTTGTCGGGCGGATCAGCCGCATCGGTATGCGGGGAGATATGAAGCTGCGCAACTGGCTGCAGTTCTGGCGTGAGGAAGTGGATTCCATCCGGAAAGTGTCTGCGCTTTTCGGCGGTATGATGCTTCTGTTCTTTACTGTAGCTGTCGCTATGCAGGTGTCGGGCGCTGCGCGGCGCATCCGTTCTGACAGTCGTATGATCGGAACGCTGCGTGCTGTCGGCGCGGACGAAAAAGCGTTGTTGGAGGTTTACCGACTTCCAATGATCTTGACGACAGCCGCAGGGACTGTGTTGGCCGTCATACTGTATATTGCCGTCGCTCTCTGGCTTCATTCTCTTATGGCTGATGTGAAAGCAAATGTGGCGGTCATGATCGTAGTGATGCTCGCGCTCGGCGCCCTTTGCGCTCTGAGTTGCCTTGCCGGACTGCGGATGAAACTGAAAAGTGTGCTGGATCAGAGTATCGTTGAGAACATTCGGGAGCTGTGATATGAAAAAGATTCTTTCCATTCTTCTATTGGTCGTTTTGATCGCGGCCATGATCCCCAGCGCCTGGGCAGACAACACGGACGCTTTTACCATTGATGAACGCACCGTCTTCAATGACATGAGCCGATCTTATCTGCAAGGCTACGAACCCGTCATTTCCTGGGATCGTCTGACGATGGTGATCCCGATCCGCTCAGAAAAGGCCGTGGGCAATATCCAGGCGGAGCTGATCGTTGCCAACGAGGACATATCTCCGTTCAAGCCGCAGAGCATGAGCGCCAGAACGCAGCGCGTGGAGAATGGCCTGTGGGCGGTACGCTTCAATCTCTCCCTGTTTTCTGACCGCACGAATGGAGACTACCCCATTTCCGTGCGGATCAGCGGAGCAGACGCGGACGGCAAGGAGCTGACGACAGACCTCTCTATGGTCATCCATGTCCGGGACGGCCAGACGAACACGGAGCCTGCGCAGATCAGCATTTCAGAGAACACATCGAGCTTGAACGTGGGCGAGGACGGCGTGATTGCGGTAAAACTCACGAATGCAAGCCGCAGCGTCGGCTTTGAAAACCTGTCTCTCACGTTGAGTGATCCCAGCGGCGATATTCTCCCCAAGGAGCTGGACACTGTTGTGCTGGGCGATCTGATGCCCGGCGAAAGCCTTGATCTTTCATTTCCCGTCACCGTGCTTTCTTCCGCAAAGGTCACACCGCACAGCCTGCACTTTGATTTCAGCGGGCAGTCATTGGGGCAGGAGGCGAAGCTCTCGGTCAGCTACACTATCCCCGTCCAGCAAGAGATCCGTTTGGAGCAGGGCGGGCTTCGCATGGCCGAAAGCGTCGTGGCCGGAGACTCTATTACGGCGACGCTGCCCCTTATGAACATGGGCAAGGCCGACATTCTAAACGCTATGGTCACGATCTCCCTGCCGGGGATCACCGAGCGCCAGAGTGTGCTGGTCGGCACGATCCAGCCAGGAGAAACCAAGCAGGCGCAGCTCACGATCACCGCGCCAAGGGACGCGCCGGGCATGCGCAGCGGGATTCTCACCGTCTCCGGCGAGGACAACGACGGCAATTCCGTCTTCTTTGATCTTCCCGTCAGTCTCAATATAGAGGAAGCCGTTAAAACTGACGTGCTCGACGCCCAGACGGCCGCCAAGCAGAAAACGCCTGTGTCCGTGATCGTCCTCTCCATCGTCTGCGCCGTGCATGCGGCAGCCTTGATCGCGCAAGGCATCCTCCTCAGAGGCAAGCTCCACAAGCTGGAAGAAGAACGGCTGTAGCGTTTCCCGCTCTCTCCCCTCTCAAAGCGGATCAGATTGCCCATTCCCCACGCGGAAGGAATCGGCGTTCATGAGTCATCATGAAAAAGGGGCTGTCTCAAAACGTCTAAACCTGTCATTGCGAGGAGCGTAAGCGACGTGGCAATCCGTTTCCCTTGTAAAAAGAGACGGATTCCCACGCAAAAATGGCCGCGATGCGGCCATTTTTGCTCGGAATGACAGGGGTCACTGCGTTTTGCTACAGCCCTTTTTTTGCGTCAGTGTGATTCCCTGGCTTGCAATTCGGTGCGGGCTGCCTGCCAGGCTTCGCCCATGCCGGCCAGGTGCAGCCCCTCCTTGCCGGTGTTGCCCATGATGTCCCTCAAATCGAGGAGGAGGGCTTTGCGAAGATAGCGCGCGGCCTCTTCCTTCAAGCCGTTCTGCGCGGCAAAGAGCGCGTGGCTGGCAAAGCTCAGGGTGGAGTCGTGCAGACAGATCGGCTCAAAATCCCTCCACGCCTGCAGCTTCTCCTCCTGGGTAAATAGCTCCGGCAGCCTTGTCATCAAAAGCAGCACGTCGGCCTGCTTGACCACCTTATAGCGCTGGAGCCGGTCGAAGCAGACTGTGTGGTAGCTGGCCTCGTCATTGGGCTTGATCGCCGCCGGCTCCACGGGCTCCAGCAGGTGGAACGTGTCGTCCGTCGTGAGATGGCCGGTTTTTGGGTCTCGCGGCCAGCGGATGCTCCCGCGCAGATGCCGCCATGCGGAGACCTCTTCCTCGCTGATTTTGAGCGACCGGTAGAGCTCAGGCCGCTTCACCATCAGCTCCTCCGCCGCCCGACAGGCAAGGGAGAGGTTGTACTGCACCATCACGTTGGTAAAGAGATTGTTGCTGGAAACGCCGCAGTACTCGTCCGGCCCCTTGCAGAAGAGCAGATCCGCGGTACCGCTTTCGGGGTGCCAGGTATAGCGGCTGACCCAGAAGCGGGCGGTTTCAACATAGACGGCGGCCGCGCGGTCGAGATAGAACATCTCGTCTCCGGCCTCTGTGCAATACCGGTCCAGGGCATAGACCACATCCGCCGTCACATGCAGCTCGCTGCAGCCGATGTCCCATGTCTCGCACTGTTCGCTGCCGTCCAGGGAGGCCATCCACGGGTAACGCGCGCCGAGGGTGTTCATCTTGCGGGAGTGCTCCCTTGCCGCATCCAGAGAGCGCACCCGATACTCGCACAGGTTTTTGGCCGCCTCGGTGTCGTTTGCCAGGAAGAAGGGCAGCATGAAAAAGTCGGCGTCCCAGAAATAGCAGCCCTTGTAGCGCCCGTGCGTCAGCCCCCTTGCGCCGATGCTGACGGTGGGGTCCTTGGCGCTGCAGCTCCCCATGAGCTGGAACATGGCATAGCGGAGCGCGCACTGCTGCTCGCTGTCATCCCGGAAAACCGGCAGATCACAGCGCTGCCATGTCAGCGCCCAGGCGTTTCGATGCCCGGAGAGGAGCATATCGTAATTCCACTTTGCCGGCGGCGCGCTGATGCGGGAATCGATATCTCGGCTGGTGGTGATGAAGGAGAGCTTATCGAGAATCAGACTCTCCCCCGCCTCGCAGCGCCGGTCAAAGCTCATGAACGCGCAGTCATCATCCCGGTCAACGGCGCCCGCGTCCCCCGTGCTGCGAAACGAGAGCCGCTCCTCTACGGCCAGGTCGGTCCCGCTGATGCGGAAGCCGCACGCAAAGCCTTTGGGAGAGGCCGCTGTTCTGACGAGACGGGCGAGCTTGATCTCCTCGGCGTTGTCCTTGGTCTGGTCGTCCGGAACCGGGCAGTTGCAGCTGCTGAGATAGATTCCGCTCTGCAGGCGGATGTGCGCTGCCTGCTCCGCCTTCACCTCGGTGCGCTGCATGCATAAGCCGGTGTGCTCTTTGGGAAAGAAACGGTGACAGACGAGCTCCGCGCTTTTCCCGCCGGCAGCCGCCCTGGCGCGAACGGTCAGAAGGGCATTGCGCAGATCGAGCGTATATTCAACGGGATCGGTGATCTCGGCTTCGCTTCCGTCAAGATAGATTCTTTCAAAAACCGGCGTGGGCAGATTCACGATGTCCGTGATGCCGGGCCTGATCTCCCCAAAGATTCCCGCGACGTACAGCCCGGTTTGGATTGGATAGCCGCCTCTGTCAAAGGGCGGATACCCGCGGGCGCCCATGCGGCCGTTCCCAAGGAAAAACACGCTTTCCAGAAAGTCGTCGTGCAGATCAGAGCTGAAAGCGCGAATCCGCCACGGTTCTAAGAGCAGATCATTCCTCATGGGGATTCTCCTTCGATGCCTCGCGCATGCTGTGACAGAGGAACCCGGCGCAGGTGGCAAAGGCCGCGCCCGTCATGCAGACGCCGCTGACCGCATCAACGCTCTCGCAGGCGATCCCGTTGTCCATTTCCAGCTTTTCCAGCTCGCGCCAGGCCTGCCCGGCATGGCCGCACAGGAGACTGTTGCAGATGCTCAGCACCCAGGGATAGGGCGCGTGGGGACAGCCGATCTCCGCGATGGGCTGCCCGGCAAAGCTGTAGGCGTAATCGCTTGAGCGGATCTTGTCCACGGTATTCCGCCAAATCTCATCGTCCGCGGCACAGAAGCCGTAATAGGGGTAAAGCTGCTGGCTGCCGGGCGGCTCATCGTATACGTCGTGACGGCCCGAAAGATCGACCGACCAGGCGAAGTAGGGCCTTCCGTCCCCGTCTGAAAAGACGCAATTGTCATAAATCGCCCCTCTCACTTTTTCCGCCTGCTCCGCGCAGGCGGCGTATTTTTCCGGGCAGAGGCGGGCGAGCTTGGAAAGCGCCAGCCAGAGGAGCATGTTGTCATAGGTGAGATAGGGATATACCCGCTCGTCGTCAGTCGGCTGCAGGAAGGTTTCGTAGAGCTCGATCTGGGGATGTTTGACCTGGGAGAGCGTGTTCAAAATCAGCTCGATCCCGCGTTGAACCCGCCGCCGGGCGAGCGGGGAGGAGTCCCCGGTGGCTTCCACATAGTTTGCCAACGCGATGATCGGCGCCGCCAGCTCATCCAGCTCAAAGCCGGGCTCCAGCACCGTCCCGTCGATATACCGGGAGTGGACGCCGAAGTTCCGGCGCTGTCTGTCAAAGACATAGAAGAGAATCTCTCTCGCCAGCGGGGGATCGGCGTCCAAAATCGCGGGAAAAGACCACAGCAGCGTGTCGCGGTCCCAGTAGGCCGCGCTGACATAGTAACGGGAGCTGCGCGAGGTGACGCAGACCAGCTCCTCCGTGTCCAACGTGATGCCCGTGGAATAGAAGATGCAGAAGAACAGATTGGTATTATATAGCGCCGTCAACCGCTCATTGTGCATCGGAAAGCTCCGCGCCGCCAGCCATTCGGCGGTTTTGCCGTATTCCCGGTCCCAGCCCCTGCGCAGCATTTCCTTGGCGCCGGTGGCCGCCGCCACTTCCTCAAAGCCGACCCCCCACCAGAGGGTAAAGGAGAGCTCCTCCTCCGCTTCCAGCGCGCAGCTGTGGGCCAGCTCATATGATATCCCGTTGTCAGAGCGGATATATGCGCTCTCCATCGGCAGCTCGGAAATCGGCGCAAAGGCGAACAGCGGAAAGGCGCAGCGCATGTCAAAGATCAAGCTGCCGTTCCAGCCGCTTTCATAGCAGTGCATGCTGCCCTCGATCTGCTTTTCCTCGTTGACACAGTGCCAGGCTCCCACCCAACAGCCCTTCACGCCGAGACGAATGTCCGCGGCGTCCGAACTGCTGGCTGTGAAATGGAGCCCAAAGCCGCGCTCGCCCACGGGGGCGAGATAGGTGACCGAGAGCCGCACGGAGCCGGCCTGCGCGCGGAAAGAGGGAATCCACCAGTTCTCCCTGCGCCACCGAAGGCCGGTCAAGGGCTGCTCCGCATACCTGCCATTCTGCTCTCTTCTTTGCAGAAAAGGCAGCATCAGCGCAAGCGCGTCATTGCCGCGAAGCTCCACCATCCCTTTTTGCGCCATGGCAAGAAAGCCAAGCGATTCTATGCCGCCGTCGCATTCGCGGATCGCGGGCAGAGAAACACGCTCGTTTCCGGTCGGAATATATCTCTTCATACGCACCACATACCTCCGTCACCGTTGTTTAATCGCTTCAACAATCAGGTACTGTTCAATATAAACAGAAAACGGGGTATTGTCAAGGTTAAATCGTCAAAATCGCAAAAATGCACTTGACATGACGGGGGAAATTTAGTAGGATAAGGCCAGAAATGAATTTAACCGTTTAAATAACGGATTCAGGAGGCGATTCCATGGCGCGGGCAAAGCTGAAGGATGTGGCTGAGCTGGCGGGGGTCTCCGCCGCGACCGTATCCTATGTGCTCAGCGGGAAGCGCACGATCTCCGAAGAGACGAAGACACGAGTGTATGAGGCCATCGAGAAGCTGGACTATGTGCCGGACTTGAACGCCCGCAGTCTGAGCATGCGCGATTCCAAGCTGATCGGCGTGGTGGTCCCCCAGACAGAGCCCGGTGAGAGGCTGATGTTCCAAAACAGCTTTTACAGCGAGGTGCTCGGCAGTATCGAATACTATGCCCGTCAGCAGGGCTATCATATCATCATCTCCGCCACCGACGCCAACGAAAGCTATCTGACGCTGGCCAAGCAGCGAAATCTGGACGGCATCATCGTGATCGGCATGTACCCGGATGAGTTCTATCATCAGATGAAAAGAACGCAGATTCCCATCGTCCTGATCGACAGCTACTGCAACGATCATTATTACCACAACATCCGCATCGACGACGCCTACGGCAGCTATCTGGCGACCCGGCATCTGCTGGAGAACGGACACCGGGAGATCGCATTCTTCGTGGGGCAGATCAAGGAAAACGGCGTCATGAAAAAGCGCCTGCTCGGTTATCGGCAGGCGTTGGAGGAATACGATGCGGCCTATCGCAAAGAGCTCGTGTTCGAGGGGCAGATCGATTACGAGAGCGGCATCGCTCTCTCCAGGGAGCTTTTGGCGTCCGACGTACGCGCCACCGGCATCGTTGCAGCGGCGGACATTCTGGCCATCGGCGCCATGAAGGGGCTGTTTGAGGCGGGGAAGCGGGTCCCCGACGATTACTCCATCGTCGGCTTTGACGATCTGGAGATCGCAAAGTACTTAACGCCCGGTCTTACGACCGTCAAACAGCAAATCTCTCTCAAGGGGCAAAAAGCAGTGGAATTGCTGCTCAAGCATATCGCAGACCAAACTCTTCCCAAGCAGGAAGAAGTCCTTCCTCTTGAGCTCGTGGAACGCGGTTCAGTAAAACGGGTTTAAAAGAAAGGAAAATGCGGCTTGCACCGCCTCGTCAAAGTCCGTGCAAACCGCAGAGCAAAAGACCCGCGCGCGGCTCTCTCGCTTACTTGGCATTTTAAGCGAAAAGAGTCGGAAAATCAACATCTTTTTAGGAGGAACAAAGACATGAAAAACCCCAAACTCTTTTTGCTGACTGCCTGTGTTCTGCTCGCCGCCATGTTGCTGAGCGCATGCGGAACGACCGCCTCACAGCCGGGCGCTTCCGGCGGCGGGGCCGCGGCGAGCGCTCCGGCCCAGGGCGGTACAGCAGGCGCAGAGCCTGTCACCGTCACCTACTGCAACTTCAATGCCTCCGGCGGGAACGAAGAAACCCTCGCCAAGATGGTCGCCGCCTTCGAGGCGGAAAACCCCGGCATCAAGATCGATGTGGAGACCATCGGCTATGACGACTATTTCACCCAGATGCAGACCCGCGTAGCCGGCGGCACCGCTCCCGACTGCTATGAGCTGAATATCGAAAACTTTGCCGCCTATGCCAACAAGGGCCTTTTGGCGCCTATCTCCGGCGTTGACGTGAGCGGACTGAACGCCACCGCGCTGGGCGCTTTCAACGTGGGCGGCACGCAGTACGGCCTGCCGGAGAGCTTCTCCAATGTGGTTTTGATCTACAACAAGGATTTGTTTGACCAGGCGGGCGTAGCCTATCCCACCGCCGACTGGACGCAGGACGATCTGCAGGCCGCCGCGGAAGCCATCCGCGCGCTGGGCGATAACATTTTCGGCATCTGGCAGCCCATTACTTACAACGAGGTCTTTAAAGTCGTCGCGCAGTACGGCGGCAGCCTCCTGAATGCGGACAAGACCGAATTCACCATCAATACTCCGGAGAACATCAAGGCCGTGCAGACGCTGGTGGACCGCGTCCTGGTCAGCAATGTCCAGCCCAACAGCGTCCAGCAGGGCGGCATGGGCGACTGGGATATGTTCATGAGCGGGCGTCTGGGCATGATCCCCACCGGCATCTGGGCCTTCCAGAGCTTTACGGAGAACTGCGACTTTGCGTGGGATATCGCTGTGGAACCGGGCAGCACCCAGAAGGCCACCCACTTCTTCTCCAACTGCGTGGTCATCAATCCTGAGAGCAAAAACCAGGCGGCCGCCGCCGCTTGGCTGGCCTGGCTCACCTCCAGCACCGCTTCCGCCGACATTCGTCTGGAGGCCGGCTGGGACCTGCCTGCCCTGAGCGATATGAATGCTCTGGCGAGCTATCTGGAGATCACGCCTCCCGACAACCGCGAAGCCGTGTTCGACAGTCTGAATTACCTGGTCATGCCCCCTGTGATCGAGGACTATGCGCTCATGAGCGACATCATCGGCCGGTACCTCTCCGCCGCCGCGGACGGGACGATGACCGTGGTGGAAGCGCTGGATGCCGCCCAGGCGGACTGCACAGCGCAGATCAATCTGGGATAAATTCACTTTCTATGGGGCTGTCTCATGGAGGCAGCCCCTTTTCATCCGCATGGGAGGTGGACCCTACATGAAAAAGAAACCGGAAGGCCGCAGACTTGGCGGCAGCAGCCTGTTGACCGCGTCTCCGTTTTTGCTCCCCAGTCTGGTCGGCTTTGCCATCTTCTATTTTGCGCCGATGGTGATCTCTGTTTTCATCAGCCTCACCGACTGGAACGGCCTGGACCGCCTGTTTGCCGACGGCTTTGTGCAGCGGCATTTCATCGGCTTTGGCAATTACCGGGACATTCTGAAAAGTCCGGAGTTCTGGAAGGTGCTGAAGAACACCTTTATTTATATCCTCCTGTATATCCCCCTGATGCTGATCGTGTCCATCTCCGT
>Ga0079305_1002377_pt1 | contig 16761 bp, 11 predicted proteins | sample LMS_cellobiose_e_FD_79183 | JGI IMG/M metagenome (GOLD analysis project Ga0079305, IMG submission 79183) | Rumen-fistulated moose microbial communities from Alaska, USA - LMS_cellobiose_enrichment | ecosystem: Host-associated > Mammals > Digestive system > Stomach > Rumen fluid ... | reverse complement strand
CTCCGCATCGCTGAGATGACACCAGATACGGTTAGGTCGCTTTCTCATGTGATAGCCTCCGATGGGGTTTAAGGGTTCTCCCTTACATTACGAATTTGGTGTGACCAAATTCAATGCTCGCTAATCCACAGCAGAGCTGTGAACCAAACCTACAGAGAGTTCCGCTTCCTCGCCGGAAATAGAGCCTTCGTGCATGACAGACAGTTCCTTGATACGAGCGTTTTCCTCCTTATCAGACCATCCGAGATGAAAGTTCAGAGCAGTCAGTTCAGCAGATTCTTTGTCCGATGCCTCGATGGTCATCTTCTTCGTGGTGACCTCTCGAAGCTCGATGTTGTACACGTTTGTCATCTAATGCATTCCTCCTTTGACTTTGGTTTTCGAGTGACAATAGGTTGTAAGCCCTTTTGACGCATAAGCTGCTCGTTGTAATCCTTATCCTCCTTCGGTGGGAGCAGCTCGGTTCTGTACTGTTCCGGCAATCGGGCTTGGATTGCCTTTGCTGCCGATAGCCCTGCACGATCGTTGTCAAGGCATAGGCAGACTGTTTCGATCTGCTGGTGCATCGCAAGATAATGCTCCAACGCAAGTGGGAGAAGGTCGCCGTGCGGAGTGTTCGCGCCGGCAATGGAGAGATAATTGTCAGGAGCGTGATCCCGCAGTACATACAAAGAGAGCGCGTCGATTGCGCTCTCTGTGATGTAGAGTGTGGGGGAGGTGGTTGGTGGGAGCGAAAACGAATACCGTTTATCGCTCCCAGCCACCTCTTGAAGGAATGAAAGACCGGGATCGGAACTTCGTAGCATGGCGTAGCGAGGGTTTCGGGTTTCATCAAAGCCGACAAAACAGCAGTTGTGACGGCTGTCCTCATACAGTATGTCAGCGGCAATGCACATATCTATCACATCACGGTCGATTCCGCGCATTTGTAGGTATCGTATTACACGCTCGTTGTCGGCGTTTCTCTGCGGCAACAGGAAAGGACGCTGGGGCAGCGAGATGGAAGGAGAGGAAAGGCTCTCGCTGCCCGTCAGTCCGTTGATCCGCTGTACGGCTTCCACAAGGGGGACGCCATCGACTTCAATCAGATAGTCGAGTGCGGATCTTCCACCAATGCCTCTTGACCACCAATACCATTTGCCGTTGGAGATCTTGAGACTGTCATGAGATCGCAAACAATAGACACCGTGCCGAAGGTCAACAAGTTCCTGTGGCTGTGCCGCTTGGAGATAGGTCAGTAGGTCGCATTGACGCGCCAGTTTCAGTTCTTCGGGAGATACGAACTTGGAAGGGCTCATCGTTCCGGCTCCTCCCGACGTTTCGCCTGTTCCGGCTGTTCCTCGTCGATCTCGCCGTCAAGGGCATCGCTTTCGCGCTTGTCCATGTTCAGCATAGCATCGAGTTCCGCAAGCCGCGCGGATTTCGTCGCCAATTCTTCCTCCTGCGGGAATGGCTTGTCGATTTCTTCCCGTGCATTGTCCATCTGCCGGTGTGTTTCGATCAGGTTCTTTTCCTCACGGTCTTTCTTGTTCGGCATGGCATTCAGGGCGTTGTCCATACGTTGGATATTGCCGAACACGTCCTCGCCGAGTTCAACCGAGTGGGAAAGTGCGCCTTGCATCGTAACCTTGAAGGATTTGTCGCACGGATTGTAGGACAGCGTGAGATCGAATCCCATATAGCTGCCCGCAGGCGTCGGTTCCGGCGAAGTCTTTGCTTTACACGCCTGCAACAGCGCGATGCCCGCTTCTTTCTTTTCCGTGTAGTGGATGCCTCGAACGGTCATACCGCCGAACTCCTCGGACTTGTGCTGTTCATATCGCGCAATGTCTTCGGCATAACCGGCGATGCGTTCCTCGATGAGCTTTACGTCACGGGGATATTGCTTCAAAAGTCGGTCTTCCAAAGCGTATTTCTGTGATAGGAAGTTGGCTTTGACGAGCTTCAGACGGGACACGGAAACCTCCAGATCCATCTTTTCCTTGATATGCGGGTTGCCCGTCGCAAGTGCTTTGACCTCCGCATACGACAGCGCTGTTTCGTCCACATCTTCGCAGGAGCGGACCGGCGATTTCGAGGTCATAATTTGCCCGATGAACTTTTGCTTGTTCTCGATGGTTTGCCACATGTATGAATCAAACGTGTTCTCCGTGACATACCGGTAAATATCGACCTTCGGGTTCTCATTGCCTTGACGGAGGATTCTTCCTTCGCGTTGTTCGATGTCACTTGGACGCCACGGAATGTCGAGATGATGTTCCGCGACAAGGAGCTTTTGTACGTTGGTTCCGGCTCCCATTTTTGCCGTAGAACCGAGCAGGATTCGCACCTTTCCGGCGCGCACATTGCCGAACAGTTCCGCTTTACGGGTTTCGGTGTTCGCGTCGTGAATGTAGGCGATCTCATTCTCCGGTACACCGAGTTCGATCAGTTTCCGCTTCACATCGTCATAGACATTGAACTTTCCGTCATCGTGCGGTGTGGAGAGGTCGCAAAATACGAGCTGCGTGGATCGCTTCTCCTGCGTTTCGTTCCAGATGCGGTAGATGTTTTCGACACAGACGTTGACCTTGCTGGTCGGATCGTCGGGCAGCATGGAATCTTGCAGCCGTTGATCGAGGGCGAGTTTTCTGCCGTCGTTCGTGATCTTCAGCATGTTATCCACGGTTGCGTCCACCATACCGTTTCTTACCTTTTCGGCACGGTCGGCAAAGGACTTGACCATATCCCTCTGGAAAACGGACGGCTTCATGGCTTCGTTGTGGTACTGCACCTCCGGCACAGGTAATTTCAGCATATCGGCGGTCTGTACATCCGCAACCTCCCGAAACATGGAAATCAGTTCGGGCAGATTATAGAACTTCGCAAACCGCGTCTTTGCCCTATAACCGGTGCCTTCCGGGGCCAGCTCAATCGTGGTGACCGTTTCCCCGAAGGTCGAAGCCCATGCGTCGAAATGGGATAGACCTTTTTCTTTCAAGGCGTCATTCTGCAAATACCGCTGCATAGTGTACATTTCGGTCATGGAATTGCTGATCGGCGTACCCGTTGCAAAAACGATACCTTTGCCGCCTGTGATCTCATCGAGGTAACGACACTTCATGTATAGATCGGAGGACTTCTGCGCTTCGGTCTGGCTGAGACCGGCGACGTTACGCATCTTAGTATAAAGAAACAAGTTCTTATAGAAGTGCGCTTCGTCCACAAACAACCGATCTACACCGAGTTCCTCGAATGTGATCACATCATCCTTGCGCGTCTGGTTGTTCAGCTTTTTGAGCCGTGCTTCCAACCCGCGCTTGGTTTTCTCCAACTGCTTGATGGTAAATCGCTCGGCATATTCGCTCTTTGCCTGTGCGATACCGTCCGTAATCTCGTCGATCTGATCCTGAATTGTGCGCTGCTGCCGTTCCAAAGAGATTGGGATGCGCTCGAACTGGCTGTGTCCGATGATGATTGCATCGTAATCTCCGGTCGCAATGCGGGAACAGAACTTTTTTCGGTTCTGCGTTTCAAAGTCCTTTTTCGTGGCAACGAGGATGTTCGCGCCTGGATAAAGCTGCAAGAACTCCGACGCCCATTGCTCCGTCAGATGATTCGGAACGACAAACAGCGGCTTATTGCAAAGCCCCAATCGCTTGGATTCCATAGCGGCGGCAGCCATTTCATAGGTCTTGCCTGCTCCTACGACGTGTGCAAGCAGAGAGTTTCCTCCGTACAGGATACGCGCGATTGCGTTGACCTGATGCGGGCGCAATTTGATCTCCGGGTTCATGCCGGGGAAGGTCAGGTGCGAGCCGTCGTATTCACGGGGACGGGTGCTGTTGAACCGTTCATTGTAAAGGCGCGTCAGACGTTCCCGTCTATCCGGCGCTTTCCATATCCAGTCGCGGAAGGCGTCTTTGATCGCCTGCTGTTTCTGCTGCGCGAGGATCGTCTCTTTCTTGTTCAGGACACGAACCTCTCTGCCACTCGCATCCTCTTTGGTATCGAAGATGCGAACATCTTTAAGGTTCAGCGTCTCCTCCAGAATCTTGTATCCGTTGATTCGATCTGTTCCGTAAGTGGAGTGCGCCATGACGCTTGCAATGTCATATGACTTGTTGGAGATATTCCATTCGCCTGTGATGGGCATATACTGCACGCGCATCCTGCGTTTCGCATACCAATCCATTCGGAACAGCTCCTGCATGAAGTCCTGAATGATCTCTGTCGGAATCCATGTCGCACCGAGACGCACGTCGATCTCGCTCGCGGTCAAGTCTTTCGGTTGTACCTTTTGCAAAGCGGCAATCGAGGGAGCAAGCCGTTCGGCAAGCTCGGCGTTGCCCGCTGCACGAAGTCGGTCGGAGACAGTCTCGTACACTTTCAACTTCTGTCGCACATTGCCAGACAAAAAAGCATCCGCTGTTACCAGCGGATAGGCGTCGATGTCAAAGGCGTTGACATCCATGCGAACGGGGTCAATGCTGCTTATATCCCGGAAGACAACGCCGATAAGCTCCTGTTCGATCTCCGATTCGGGTTTTTCTGTGAGCTGCGCCATATACGGCAGATCAACCATTGCTTTTTCCGCAAGCGATACTGCCAATGCTTCGGACGCCGTGTCCGCATGGGTGATCTCCACATACTGCCGGATCGTGCGTTTGGTGAAGATGTCGGCTTTGCTTTGCAGCTTGCCGTCTTCGTCGATGTTCTCCAAGGAACACAGAAGGGCATACGAGCTGTCGATGCCGAACGCGTTGTTGTTGCCGCGACTGTTGATCAGACCGTACTTTGCGGTATAGGAATCGTACAGATCGTTCAGCCGCTTTTGCTCCGCTTCGAGCATACGATCATCCGCATAATTCATCTGAAGGTCAATCAACCTTCGGACACTTTCACGGATTCCGATCAACCCTTTGATCCGGTTCTGTGCGGTCAATGCGCCGTCGTACTTTTTCATGATCGAATCGGTACGGAAATAGATCTCACCGTCCACGACCGTGTATGAGAAGTTCCTTACATCGGGATCGGCGGGAATGACTGCGTTGGAATCGCCTTCTATAGCGGCGTCTTCGCGCTCGATTTCGGTGAAATGCCCGTGAATGTTGGTGATCGCGTCGGACAGCAGTTCGGAGAGGGGACTGTCATCATACGGCTTGACCGTAACTTCCTGCTTCCCGTATTGTGCGCTGTCCTCGGTCATTTCACCCAATACCATGTCGGGGTTCTCGACAAAGTATTGGTTTATCTTGTATCCGCCTTCGGTTATGCCGAGGTGAATCCAATCCTCGTCCACTTCAATCGGTCGGTCGCGCTTCTGTAGAAACAGAATGTCTGCAACGACGCCGGTTCCGGCGTTGGCAAGGAACGCATTGTTTGGAAGTCGAATTGCTCCGAGCAGTTCTGCGCGTTCCGCAATGTACTTGCGTACTGCGGAGCTCTGCTTGTCCATCGTACCTGAAGAAGTGACGAATGCGACAATACCACCGGGGCGAACCTTGTCAAGCGTCTTTGCGAAGAAGTAGTCATGAATGAGAAAATGGTTTTTGTCATATCGCTTATCCGCAAGCGTATAGTTCCCGAACGGCACATTGCCGATTGCAAGATCGAAAAAGCTGTCAGGAAGATTCGTGTCTTCAAAGCCTTGTATCTGGATGTTCGCCCGCTGATAAAGCTGCTTTGCAATTCGTCCGGTCAGCCCATCGAGTTCTACACCGTACAGCTTGCTGTCTTCCATGCTCTCCGGCAGCATTCCAAAGAAATTGCCAATACCGCAAGCAGGTTCCAACACGTTGCCGGTGCGGAAGCCCATGTTTTCAACCGCCTGATAGATCGCACGAATTACGGTAGGGGAGGTATAGTGCGCGTTCAGCACGGATGCCCGTGCGAAATTGTATTCCTCGTCCGTTAGTGCCGCTTTCAGCTCGGCGTATTCATTCTTCCATTGCTCGTTCTCGACATCGAACGCCTGCGCGAGACCGCCCCAACCGACGTATTTGGACAGCGTTTCCTGTTCCTCCGGTGTGGCGAGGCGATGATCTTCCTCGATGATCTTCAGAAGGTTGATCGCGTTCATGTTTCTTCGGAACTTGGTCTTTGCGCCGCCTTCTCCTAAATGCTCGTCCTCAATATGGAAGTTGAATCGTGCGCCATCGCTTTGGATGATCGGCAGCGGTTCCGGATTATCGGGTTCGCGCATCCATGACGGGCGCAAGTCGATCACGATGCTGTGCAGCTTGACTTCTTCGGTAGGTTCGTCTGCTTTTTCAGGAAGCAGTGCTTGATTCCGACTGTCCTGCGCGAGCATTCGCTCAAAGCTTTCGCGGCTTTCAACACGGAAGACCGGATACAGCAGCGTCGGGTCAAGCATTTCAACTTCCCGATCGGTCAGATTCGTGATGTGAAATGCAGTTCCGTCGAGATAGACAGTATCGCCGACAGCATAACCCCGCTTATTGAACGGAGCTTCAGGCTGTTCGTTCTTTTCTTCCTGCTCCTGCAATGCAGTATATTTCTGCATAGCGGTGTCAATCATGTCATTGAAATCGAGTTCTGCAAGATACGGATTCAGGTCGGGAAGCGTATCTGCTTCGACAAAATGGACGATCCGATTATCGACCATATAGACGATTTCGTTGGTGACAAGATCAGCATATACCTCAACGGTGTGCTCGCCGTCATCTGTTTCTTCCATAACCAGAATGACATGGGAGAGATCTTCAAACTCAGCATCCTGTAAAAAGGTGTCCTGCGCATACGCATTGATGAGCGAAGCGGCTTCGTCGATTTGCTCTGGAGTTGCAAACGAGAATTCCTTTGTTTCTTCCTTTTCAGGCGTCAGCTCTGATAGAGGAATATAGTCCCCTGTGTACTCAAAGAGTTCGTTAGTCCCTGGAACATAGAGCTTCCCGTTTTCAAGGCAGTGGAACACATCGGCAGGGGATTTGCCGGATTCCTCATAGAACCCAGACCATGAATATGCGCTGCCGTTGTAATTCCTGATGCCAAGATCGTTGCTCCGAAGATACGAGTTATACTGATTGAGAGCTCTCCCTTTTTCCAATGTCCCAACCGGCACAAAGGTATAACTCATATAAACGAAGGAATCTTGCGTCTTTTCCGATTCTTCAGCGGAGAGTTCCTCCGGCGTTCGCATGAGATGATCGTTTTGCGGGTTTTCCCGCATCCGACGGACGAACGTATCTCGATCCATTTCTTCCGAAAGCAACGGATATTTCGGGTTATACAGGGTAACGGACTGATCATCAAAAGAAATGATCTCGTATGCCTGTGCACCAAGATACACGGTTTCGCCGAGGGAAAGATTATAGGTCGCGGTCGCCCGCGCTTGATTCAAGCGTTCTGCGGCGGCGCGAAGCTCCTCTCGATTGCGCTGCTCCTCTGCCAAGCGTTCCTCACGCTCAATCAGTTCTTGCTCGTATGCGGGGAGCCTTTCTTTTTCCTTGTCGGTCAGGTAGCGATTATTGGCAATCAATAGCCGCAAATGCGCATCGACGGTTTTCCACGGAATCGTCTTACGGAGGTCATTCTTATAGATAACGAAAGTCAACCCTTTGCTGTCATGATTCACATATCCAATCTCGCCATTTAGGAACGTATGAGAATGCCCACCGATGCCATACTCTTTCTTTAGGAACTTTACAGCATCATCCACCGTGTGCAGTTCTTGATAATACCGATAGACACGGTATTTACCATGCTCAAAGCCGGTTCCTCGGCAAAGCTCATTATTGATCTCGGCATCAGAAATAGCAAAAGCGGAAGCTTTTTCGGCTTCCGCTTCTGCTATGGCTTCTTGTTGTTCTGCTACGGTGGGGAAGGTTAGCTGTAAATCAGCTCCGCTTTCACGATCTCCTCGGCGCGGTTCCGGATATTGTTCATCCGTCCAACCCATTCCATCTGGTTCGTCCGTTTGAGCTGCTCCGTCACGCCCTCCGATTTCGCCATCTGCTTCGTCAGGGATTCCATCATGTCGAGCGCCTGTTCGTTGATCTCCAACAGGTGCTGGGTTAGAGTCCCCTTCATCAGCATCGCGTTGTAGGTTCCCTTCCGATGCTCCTTCAGGAAGCGTTTCCGCATCCATCCGTAAGCTCCGATCTCGCCCTCCGGCTGCTCGTCCATCACGAGATTCGGGATCATGTATTCTCCCACTTGGCTGTATGTCAGTTCCATCGTCTTGACTCCTTTCTGCTTTCTCAGCTTTATTCTGTTCGATTCGTTCCTGGATTGCAAATGTGCGATTTTCCTGCTCGATTGCTCGCACGGTGCGCTCGATCTGCCTCAGCACCATTTCCGATATATCCGAAACCGCGCTGCCAAACTGTGAGATCGTATCGTAGGTGTTGAAGAACGATACGTCCGCAAAATTCTGCGGTGTGAAAATCTCATTTGGATCATTCCCGATCCGCCGAAGCACGGTATATGCGACGGCGGTCGCGATCTGCATATCGAACACACCGCGCGCATCTTCTGCGGACAGTTCAGCCAAAGCGCCGTGGTCGGGGAGCGCCATAAGCGCATCGAAATAGTCCTGCGCGTTGTCCGTTGCAGCTTCGAGTGCGACGCCGAGTATAGCGTCCTGCAATTCGGTCGATTGCGTATCACCGAAGCTGTCTTCCAACTCCTCAATGATCCGTTTCGTGTTCTCCGGCTTTGCTTGCCATAGGGAAAACGGCTCGTCATATCGGTTGTTGGTGTCGCTGACATCGAATACATGACGAAGGTGCGGACGGTCGCCGCGATCATCAATCAGCGCGATGCCTTTTGCACCACGGTTGACCCAGCGATTGAACACACGGTTCCACAATTCAAGCTCAGCGCAGGCGGTAGCGTCCGGCCGCTGTGCGGAGATCAAAACCTGATCGGTAAAAGAATACTTGTAAAGCCAAGCTGCCGAGTTCAGAAATCGCATCCACGTTTCGGGGGTATCGGTTAGATGCTGTGTGGCCTCCGTGCATAACGCGGAGATTCTCTCAAACTTGGATGCCATATTCCATCACCTATCTTTCAGGCGCAGATTTATGCACATATCGTTCCGCGACGGAACGCGGTTTAATTGGAATTGCTACGATCTCTCCTCCGAAGCGCATAAAGGTTTCGGGGTATCGGAACTTTTTCTGATACTTCTTCACCTGTTCAGGCGTGAGAGAACAAAAATCCTCGTCACCTGAGCCAACAACAAGAAATGTTCCGGCAATGATGTCAGAGATTCTACCGTGCTCATCCCGGATGGCACGATTCAGCTCCAGCCCGTTGATTTTGCCTTCTTCGTTGCAGATAAGGACTGCATCATCGTTCGCGGAGAATCCAACGGCTTCTATATAGCCTTCGACCTCACGCTGCAACGATTCCAGACCAGAGTCGATTTCTTTCTCATACGGTGGTTTCATTGGTTCAACGACCAGTACGTTCATGGGGCTTTACCTCCTTTTTCAGTGTTGTACGGTACGGCTCGCGCTCGTCCTGCATAGGGAAGTAGAGGACGCTGGAACGAAACGCGCGGGCATATCGCTTGACCTGATCATCTGTAAGAGAACAAGGCAGATCGTTCTTGATGCCAAGCACAAGAATCTTACCGGACATAGAGTGCCGAAGGTTTCCTTTTGAGTCGCAGAAGAAAAAGACATTGCTGATACAGGGCTCACGATCAGTCTCATTGAAAGCGACAGCGATCGGCTCCATGAAATCGTCAGCGATGTCCACATGGTTTCCCAGCAAACGCTGGAGAGCAAACAGGTCATCTTCGATGTTGATGACCGTCGGTTCGCTCATAGGTTCACACAGCAACGCTCTCATGAGATGCCTTCTTTCTGGAAATCCTGTTCTCGTGACCTTCGAGCCAGTCAAACAGACTGTTGCGAAGCACATACCGCTGTCCGTTGATGTTAATGATCGGGAATGTCTCATCGTTCATAAGCGCTGAGAAGCTCCTATTGCTCAGGTTCAAAACATAGATGAGATCGTGCATGGTGAGAATCATAGGAATCTTATAGCGCGGATAACTGGTATCTACTGTGTAATTGAAATTCATAGAATACCTCCTCATGCTTCAGATTGAACCTCTGTCCAGGTATCAACGGTTCCATAATCTCCAACATACCTAATCCTTCCGGTCTGAGTGACCCACTTCTGATTGATGCTGTCGAAGATACAGCGATTGACGACGCCAGGCTCCTTGTGGTAAAAGATGAACCCTTCCTTGATGTGCGGTATATGCTCCTGCAAAAAGGTGTCCCATGAAGACTGTGCCAATTCATGATGGATTTCGCCGCTAAACTCGATTGTAAAGTCCGGGTATTCTGGCGGGCATTGAATGTTCGTGATGCCGGTAATGGCGTGCTGTATTGCCAAAGCCATACCCACATCATAGGGATCAATACTGTCCTTAAATGTGATTTTGCCTTTGAATAATGTGTAGTTTTTCATTTGCAAATCCTCCTTTGCATAGATAGGGGCTGCGTTTCCACAGCCCCTTCGGTCAGGTGCTTACAATTCGTAAGCAGCTTAGTTCTTCTTTCTCTTGCGGATCTGCAAGAACACAAAGCCCGCAATGGTGAGACCGAGCAACACAAGAGCGATAATAGTTTTCGCGTTCATGGTTTATGCCTCCATTCTGCGCTTTCTGCGGATGACCATCACGATACCGACAGCAGCACCGGCAATGAGAAGCAGGATACCACCGCAAAGCGCGGGGAACTCCCACCAATCGCTGTCCATACCGAGCTTGACGAACTTGTTGTTTTTGATCGCCATGGTGTACGGATTGGAATTGCTCATTTCCTTCGTCACAGTCAGCTTCTGCGCGGAGATCGGGAAGTAGCCGTCAGGGGTGACGCACTCTTCCACCCAAATATCACCGAGAGGAATGCCGTACATCGTGATCTCACCGTTGCCGTCAACCATGAGATCGGTGATGTTTCCATCGGGATCGACGAAGTAGCTGCCGTCATCCAGCGCACGGAACTTCAAAGTCTCAAAGTCGTTTTCGCCCTTGACCTTGATACGGAAGCCCGCGCCCATCAGAGGATTGCCGGAAGATGCGTCAATCTTCAGAATCTTGATCCCGGTCGGGCAGTTCTCTACGCGGACAACCTTCGGATTGCTTACTCCGTCATGGTCGGTCAGCGTAATGACGATCTGTTCCTCGGCGATATAGCCGTCAGGAGCAACCTCGATCAGCCGGTATTCTCCCTTCGGCAGATAACGGAACTCCACATGACCGTTCTCATCCACATAGAACGTATCGCTGCCGTCCTTTGCCCAAATGCGGTATTCATCGTCGTTGGAGATGACAATGGTCTTGACGGGAAGAGAAGCCTTCACCTGTGCTTCCGCGCCGCGGGATGCGACAATGGTACGGACGATCTGATCATCCTGATCGACGAGCTGGAACTCAACGTAGGCGAACGGTCTGCCGGTGAACAAGTCAACCTTGTCGATCTGCAAACAGATTGGTTCATCGGTGATCTCGGTCGTACCGGTCACGTTGCCGTAGTAGTCCACGGTGAAGGTGAAGGTCTCATCATTGATCGTGTAGCCGTCCGCCGCGACGGTTTCCTTGTAAGTATAGGTGCCAGCGGGCAGCTCATACAGGATGATCTCGCCGTTCAGGTCGGTCTCACCCTCAAAGATGACGTCGCCGTTCTCATTTTTAATCTCGATGATCGCATCAGGAACGGGCTTGCCGGTCGTCAGGTCGGTCTTCTTCAGGACAACGTGGTTTGCGGTATTGTCGCGTTCAAAGACAATCGTGTTCTTGTCGTCGGTGGTGATGTTCACCTCAATGACTTCATCTGAAAGGATGAAGCCCGCAGGCGGGACAACCTCACGTACATAGTAGGTTCCGACGGGCAGGTCGATGGACAGCGCGTAGCCGTCTTTATCGGTGACCATCGTGCAGTAGAGGAGCCCGCTACCGTCGCGCACTTCGTACTGAGCGCCTTCGAGCATACGACCGTCGTTGCCCTCGTCTTCCTTCCACATGGCGATGTTGCCCTTGAAACGCTCGTTCCAGATCGGATCGCGGTAGTAATCGACGTTATTGCCTTTGACTTCGAGAGGATAGGATTCCGAGGAGAGATGGATCGTATCATCGGGGAGTTTCAGCTCGCGGAGGTAATACTTGCCAAACGGGAGCTTGGAAGTAGAGGTAGCAACGCCGTTCGCGTCAGTGGTCAGAATATCGACCAGCGTGTTCTTCGGGATAATGCTGATGTTTTCAGCGGTATAGAGACCGAAGATCGCGCCTTCAAGGGGCTTTGCTTCAAACTCCATCGTGGTGGTGTTGAAGAAGTCGGTCATCTTCTTGATCTTGACCGAGGCGGGAATGCGGTTGTTGGTGACCTCTACGTCGCCGTACACGATAGGCGTGTTCTGATCCTTATACTCCAAATTGACGGTGCGAACGGAATCGTCGATCACATACCCAGCAGGGACGGCAGTTTCCTGTACCGTGTACTGTCCAAAAGGGAGCATGGGCGTTTCGGCATGACCGTTGCTGTCGGTGACAAGCGTCGCTACAACGGTGCCGGTGCTGTCCTTCACAACGAAGGTGCAGCCGGGAAGCCCTGCGGTTTCATAGTTGGGGCGGTGAAGCTGACCGAACTCGGTCGTAGTGGCGGTGGTGCTGACAAGCGTTTCTGCGATCTTGTTAACGCGGATAACACCTTTGGCAGTCTCGTTATACACTTCGAGCTTCGCGGTCTCGGATGCCTTTACGACGACCACGTTGACAAGACCGTCGATCACATACGGGCGAACCGTGGAAATCTCCTTGACGTAGTAGGTGCCGCCGTCGAGATTGTCAATCAGGACAGCGCCGTCATTGCCGGTAGTGACTTCCGTGACCTTGTGCGTACAATCGGCATCGGAATAGACAGCGAACTTAACGCCTGCAAGGGGTACGTTGTTATCACCGTACTTCTTGATCTGGAGAGCGCCGGTTGCAGGCGTGTTCACGCCGATGGAAGCCGTCGCCACAACCTGTGCGGTGGTCGCGCAAAGAAAGATCTTCTGCAAGCTGTCGTTGGACGGTACATACGCGGTCATGTTCTGAAGCGCACGGGTGTCCTTGCCGGCTGCGGTGATATTGAAGGTCTGTCCAGTCAGAGAGGAGTTCGCCGTGATCGTCAGGACTTCACCCTTCGTGCCGGAATAACCGGTGACGGTGACGCCAGCGGGGAGACCGGAAGTATCGAGCGTGTAACCGCTGTTGATGTTGGTCAGCTTCACCGTGGTCTGCCCGGTGAACTTATCACCGGACTTGGTGAGCGTCAATGCGCTGGGAGTGAACTCGATGTTATGAGACAGCGTTTTCTTGTCTCTCGCCATCTGAAGCAGCTCGTCAGCCCATTCGAGGACGTGTTCATACCCGCGCTTTGCACGGATATAGGTCGGGTGCGCCTTGCGGTTGGTGAAGGAGTAGCTGCCGGGCTCGCCGTTTTCGGAGAGCCAGAAACGGATCGCGTTGGCGGTCGCCTGCCGAGCTTCGTCCTCGGTAAAACCGTCTGGCGTGTTGCAGGGGTAACCGTACATCAGGATCGTCTGGAGGCCGGCGAGAGTGTTTGCGCCAAACACCTGAGACGGTGCGGTCGCGGTGTAAGTTGCGCCGTGGGGATTGCCGTCCGTGTGTTCAATGCAGTAGCAAACCTGACCGGTACTTTCAACCCAATGCTTCGGGGTGTTCAAATCCTTCCACTTGGAGCCGTTGTAATACTCCAAATAGTCGAAGGCGCTGTTGGTCTGGCTCTGAATCGTGACGTTCTGCGGAAACGGCTCTTCATCTGCCGATGCAACCGCAGGCACGAAAGTGAGCAGGGTAATCAGGCACATAAAGAGTGCCAGGATTTTTGTGAGGGTGTGTTTCATGTTGGTGTTTTGTTTTCCTTTCGTGATATGATTTAATTTTTGAGCATAAAAAAGCTCCCGATCGTTGCTCATGCGCTCGGAAGCAAGGTCGGTTTGGCACGGGCTTTTACCGTGCCGAGGAATGGAGGAACGGTCTCGGCAGAAGCGGGTATGCTCATGCCGGTTTCACAACACCCTCCGAAGTGAAAAATGGGATAGGAGGAATAAAGAGCATGGCAGCATGGGATGTGGTGCTATACTGTATTCGTTTCTTCGGAAGGTAATTGTTTCTCGGTAAGTAATAGAGAGGGATTATAAGGGGGAGAGCGTCAACGCTCCTGTTCTCGCTTGCGCTCCAGGTGTTTTTGATAGTATTTGAGCGCAGAAATCACATAGGCGGTAGTCTTTTCATACGACACATTGCTGGGAATGTACTGCTTGATTTCTTCGTACCTGAAGCTGATCTTGGGACGCTGATTGGGCTTGTCTTCCATCATAATGGATTCAATCACTTCGGGATTCAGCTTACCCTCTTTGGAGAAATTCCGCATCTTGATTGCCTGAGCATGGGAAGGAGTGGCGTCCGCCTCGTCAATGGCAGCAATGAGATCGTTTTGCTCGATCTCGTTCAGATACGACAGCTCAACAGCGGGGCGCAGTGCGATCTTGCCTTCATCCACCATTTGCAAGAGGTCTGGCGCGAGCTCCGTTAGGCGCAAATAACGTTGGACCTGACTTTTACTGTCACCACCTTCTTCAGCAATAAACTCCCGAGTTTTGGACTTTTCAAAATGGGGCCCCACTGGGGCCCCATTTTCTAAAGGGGCATTTTTGTTGGGCCTGCCAGGCATTCTTCGCAATGCTTCAAATCGCATTTTGTACGCCATTGCCTTCTCGCTGGGAAGGATGTACGAACGCTGCAAGTTGGAATCGACCATGAGAAGGATCGCTTCATCACGGGTCAATTCCTTGATCTCTGCGGGTACAGTTTCAAGCCCCGCAAGCTCACATGCTTTTATGCGTCTATGACCAGAAACAGTCTCGTAACGACCATCCTCTTTCCTGCGGAGGGTGACTGGCGTGATAACACCGCGTTCCTTGACGCTTTCCACAAGCTGATCCATGTCCTCATCCATACGGACTTGGAAGGGATGGTCGGGAAATTCGTCGATCTCCGTCAGAGGGATGTCATAGATGCGAGGCAGGCGATTCTCCATGCGCTCTTTCTCGGTCATAAACAATTCTTCGTAATTGTCGAGACCGAGATCAATGGGCTTTCTCTGCTTAGATGCCATACGACAGCACCTCGTCGATCAAATCCTCATACGCTGCCGCAACCTTACCGGATGGATTATGACGGAAAATGCTCTGTCCTCTGTTGCTGCACTCAGCTACTTTTACGGAGCGAGGAATGACCGTATCGAAGATGCGGACACTTGTGCCATCCCTGAGAGCCTGCATGATGTCCTTTGCGTTTTTCGTATGTACATCTGCGCATGTCAAAAGAATACCGTCGATGGCGAGCTTCGGATTCAGCACGCGACTCGTTTTGCTGATTGTTCTGAGCAGGATGTTCAGTCCTTTCGTGGAGAGATAGGCAGGATGGCAGGGGATGATCACGCTATCAGCTGCCACCAACGAATTGAGAGCCACCAGTCCGAGAGAGGGGAGGCAGTCGATCAGAATGTAATCGTATTCGCTACGAACAGAGTCCAGGATCGTTTTGAGAATGAACTCTCGATTGGGGAGAGAGGTCAAAGCGGTGCTGACCCCGGACAGCTCATGGTTGCTGGGGATGAAGTCCACAGCCTCCCGGCTGTGAAGAATAGCGTCGTGCGGGTCGATGGGGCGATTCATGATGACCCCATACATAAGGGAAGCGAGCGTGAGATCGAGATTATCAAGATCATGTTCCCCGAGACTTACGGTCAGGCTACCCTGAGAGTCTGCATCTATCAACAAAACCTTTTTGCCTCTGCGGGCGAGACCGATGCCGAAGTTCAAGACGGTAGTCGTTTTACCGACGCCGCCCTTCTGGTTAATCACCGAGATGATTTTTTCATGTTTCATAATAGTTTTTTATCCTTTCGTTTGATGTTTTCTTGTAAAATGAGATCGTTTTTTGAAGGTTGCACCGACGATCTCGAGACGGTGCTTTTATGGTTTGAAATGCGTATTATTCGTTCTCAACCCCCATACGCTATGGGAAGTCATCAGACACCCGATTGGTTTCGGTTCATGGGAATCTCACCCCCGCTGGGTTCGCCACCGGCTCCGTAGAGAAGTATCATTATGCCCTGCACCTGTCTTCGCCTATCGGGTGCTTCCCGGGTTACCGTCGTATAAATGGTTATCGCTCGCTTCCTTTCGGGAGGTCTTGGCGCATCTACGGCTTCGGCTCGTGATACAGGGAACGTATCTGATGCTTGTGTATTCAGTTTTGAAGGTGCTTTTAAGAGGCCTCTGTGAAGAAGCCCCTCACTCTTCAATTGCTGAATTTTTTTGCCAAAAAATGGGTCGAATAATAATATATTTTTGGGATTAGAGATATGGAGAGAAACGGAGGGAAAAGTAGATTGGATATGAAAAAACCACACATACGCAGCGTGGGGGTGAAAAACGTACTATCTTTGTTGATTTGTGGGTGGAATAAGAAAGGTTTTGTGATATAATAACAATCAACAATTCAAACTGACAAATCGGAGTTTGTAAGGATGAAAACGAACATGAAATACGAAATCAAACCCTTAACCGAGGAAGAGGAAGCCCTCATCGTAGAAAAGATCTATGTATATGGCGATTCAATGGCACCATCGGAACCTCACACAGAGGAAGAACAGCTTGTTTTCAAAGTGGAGGATGAAGATAAAAATGTCATCGGCGGCTGCATCGTGAACATTCATGCATGGG
>Ga0079305_1002374_pt1 | contig 16781 bp, 21 predicted proteins | sample LMS_cellobiose_e_FD_79183 | JGI IMG/M metagenome (GOLD analysis project Ga0079305, IMG submission 79183) | Rumen-fistulated moose microbial communities from Alaska, USA - LMS_cellobiose_enrichment | ecosystem: Host-associated > Mammals > Digestive system > Stomach > Rumen fluid ... | reverse complement strand
GTATAGTTACCCTCCTTTCGTACGAAAATGCGACAGACGGCGTTTAACAGGCCGAATACGCGAAATCTGGAGTACGGTTATGCGATGCAAATCATGTAAACGTGAGATTCCGAAGAACTCTCTTATTTCCAATGCTTTCCTGGTTTGCTTAATTCCCATAATTTACCATTATCGCATAATCGAACACCGGAATGCCTTGAAATGCCTGAAAAAACGCCGAATTACTTGCGGATTACTTGCGAAAATGGCCCGGAAACCATTGGAATTCCTGGATTTCTTGCTTATAGCTGATGGCGGTCAGCTTGCCAGCCAACCGCCGTTTCTGTTTATGTCTTCGATGTCGCGCTCCATCTGCTCCCAGTATTCAGCGGCAAGCTCCGGGTCTTCACCGATCTTGCTTAGCAGCTCAGGAAACCAGCCAGGCATATCAGTTCCTCCTTTACCTTCCGTAGCTGCCATAGCACAGCACGCATTCGCTTTTGTCGAATTCATACTTCGGCTTTCGTCCCTTGCCGTCGAACATTTCTCCTGTTGTCTCCGGCATATATACGTCCAGTTCCCAATCGTATTTCCAAAGTCTTCCATCCCTGTCAATGGCAAAGATATATTCGGAATCCTCGCTTGTGGTGAATGTACCGTCATCCCAGAGGATGTATGCACCCTCAATCTCGTCCATATCCATGAGGAATCTGTTTACGCTCTTGCTCTTGATGTGCCTGGCTTCGTACTCGTCGTAGTCGGAGTATTCCTCATCTGTCTGATGGGACGGGAGCCTGTAATCGCTGTAGCCGGGATAATAATCGTCAATATCGTCCCAGCCGCCGTAGCCGTATACGTAGCTTTTCCCTCCGGTACCGTAATACATGCTCCAGCCTTTGTATGACGTATTGGAGTACATGATCCCGTTATCCTGCTCGAATCCGCTTGTCAGGTAGATACTTCCATCGCCTGTGAGGAATGCCAGTTTGCTGTCGGCAGTCTTCTCGATGATCTGCATGGCATCCTTGTCTGCGTAAAAGTTCTTTCGCATTTTTGACAGCGGGGCGACGACGGAGGCGATGTATTCCATGGTGTCGGAGATGTCTTTGGTTCTTGTCTTGATGCTGATCACGCCGTTGTGGGCTATTCCTACACTGGTGGTCATCCGGAGCTTCTGCATGACCGGGATGTTATCTGTCAGCGGGAACGGGTGTGTATTCTCCGGCTTAACTCCTCCGTGCGTGGAAATGCGAAAGTGAAACACCGCCCCTGTGTTCTTGAGATCTACGCTGGCTTTCACTTCGTTCAGACGCTTCTCAAAATCCTCGTATTTCATGAAGCCCTTCTCAATGATGACTTTGCCGTTATCGGCATACATAAATCCGGCTCCGTCGGGATTGCGATGCCACATGTTCTGGAAAAGCTCATCAGACGGCAAGTCTACGCCAATCGGCTTTGCTGCAATAACGCACATATCTATTCTCTCCTTTCAAAAAGAACCTCCCCCATTACCGGGAGAGGTTGATGAGGCTGCATGGCTTTACATACCAGCCGTGATGTCTTTCGGCGTGGCCATCGCAGTTATGTCCGCCGACTATGGCATTGGCCCACTCAACGCCGATAATGCCGTCACCTCTTACATGGACGACTTTGCCCACTACACCTTTCAGGCTTTCGATGTAATCGAGACTGTCTTCGGCTTTGGCCCTGATGTGGTTATACAGGACAATATCACCTTCTCGCGGAGTCGGGTTCGGAGCGCGAGTGATGGTGCTATTCGGCACAAACCAGTTGCCGCAGTGCCCATTCTCCGGCAGGCTCAGACCGTATGCGGTGTTTAACCGACTGATGAAACTGTTTCCTTCGTGTGCTTCTTCAAGACCGGGGAAGTATACGCAATAATCACCGTTATGGCCGATTGCGATTGCTGTTGCATCTTCTTCTACGGTGTACGGCCTTGCTTCGCGTGTTACATATACCCGGTCACCGAAAGAGATATCGCCTGAATTTTCAAAATCGTCGATCTGCCTTCTAATGGCCTCAAGCGCTGCGTTTGATGCCTCGTGTAGCCTTCGCCCATACTGTTCATTGCGCCGATTCTGGTATTCCTCTTCTGTGATGAACCTGGGGCAGGCGAATTCCGGCTCCTCCTCTGGCGCATCTTCGGCAAGGCGTTCAGTGGAGTATGCTCGCAGTTCCGGGACTTTATAATCCCCCATGACATCTGACCAGTTTGCTGTGCAGCAGTCCTTGAGCGTTTTGCTCTTGGCATACATGCAAAGGACATAGATCATCTGGAGCGTCGCAATCAACGTGCTGTATTTCAGCGTGCCTCTGTTAAACCTGAATTCTACCGTATTCTGGTTTTGCATGTTTACTGCCTGGTAGCGTCCGCTCCTTTTTATCTCGGCATAAATCTTCTCCTCTGCTCTCTCTTCTGTTAATAGTTCATTCATGAGCGGCGGGATTGCATTCGGTCTGTGTGCCCAATAATCGTCGCCATACCTTCGGGATAGGACTGACAGCGTAGGCCAGAGCCTGTCTACCAACGCTGCCGCTCTGGCTGCTGTGTGATTGTCTCCCAGCTCTGCACGTCCTACATGGACATGTAGACCGCAAGTACCGGCATCATGAGACTTGTATCCGTATTTCAGAGCTGTGTCACAAATCTCCTGCCAGGGAAATTCTTCCTGATGATACGCCAGGGTGCATGGATGCGTTACGATCTCGATTCCGACGCGCCTGTTGCTCAGTGAGCCGTCATGCTTCATATAGAGTTTATCCGTCAGCGTGTCCAGCTCTGCCGCGCAGTCTCTCTGATTATTGCCCTTGTCGATTTCCAGCTCGACTCCCAGCATGAGTTCCGAATTGCTGTCCTTTTCCGTTTTGCTGAACACCGGTCTGGGTTTGTAGTAATAATCGTTGACCAGGTCAAATCCACTGTGACTTTCCCAGCAGCTCTCGCAGTAGTATTCCTCTTCGTCCTCGTCATAGTACGCATCCCTGCTTATGATATCTCCGCAGTCGTTGCACCGGGTATAGTAGTCCTGGTAGCAGCTATCGCAGATGAACCGGTTATCATCCGACTCTCCCAGGTTTTCGTATGCAAAAAACTCGCCGCAGCGATCGCATGTGTATGCGCTATCCTGAATGCAATCATCACACCAGTGTTCATACTGGTATGACCGGTATCCAGTATGGACATCGTCCCCGTCATTCGTGATGGCGCCGCAATGGCCACAGGTATCATAATCGCCATCTTCGTAGCAGCTTTCGCACATGTAGTTGTCGCTGCATGTGTCATGTCTCATCTCCTCTGCCGCGAACCAACCTCTGCATTCACGGCACTGCGCCACTTCCCTTTCCTTGCAGTCATCACAGACGGTGAGCACAGTACCGTCCGGCATGGTACGCTCGATTGCTTCACTTTCCTGGATGATCTGGCCACACAGCGCACAGGTAATATCCATATTCATCTCTCCTTTCAGATTTCCATGGCCCCAAGCTTGGAATTCACTTCACGGATAAACGGCAGCAGCTCGTTGATAAGCTCTTCGGTCGCTTTCCCGCTTTTGCTTGCTACAAAGTCAAGCAGCATGCAGGCATAGGTTTTCAGTGTCCCGGTTTCCTTGGTTTTTTCCAGGATGTCCGCAATAGCAAACCAGTTCTCGATCATTTCCATTGTCATTTCTATTCCTCCTTAATTTCAGGCTATGACGAGAAAACTGTTTTTCCCGTAAATGGACTCCAGGGTCTTCAGCGCATCACGCCTGTTTTTTCCCCACTCGGTACGCCTCAGATATGCTCCGTCCTTGAATCTGATTGTGAATGTGTATATGCTCATGTTCATTCCTCCTTATGCATGGATCATTGCTCTTAGGGCTTTAATGGCTGCTCGTACCTTGCTCGCCTCTGCCCATTCCGCCGCGTAACCTGTGGCATTCGTCTCAAAAATCTTCTTGATCCTGGAAAGCGCCATTTCCGCTTCGTCCTTTGTGCGGAAGAAATTGCCATGATGTTGACGGGCCAGGTCGATATCGTCATCCTTGAAACGATGCCCTGCCACTGTCAGCCCCTTGCAGCCGGAACCGGTGATGCTGTAATAGCTGTCTCCCACTTTTGGCCATGTCGCTCTGTCGATCGGGGTATAGGTTTCTTCTTTCTTTACTAACGGCTCCTCTCCGATGATGAGCGTCAGGTTCTCGCTGATCCTCTGGATTCTCATTCGCCAGCCTCCTTTCTGAATTCGGCTCTGATTTTCTCTTTCCGCGTCTGCTCCACTACGGGATTCCAGCCGCACTTCTCACAACGGCTGGTACCCTTGCAGTCCACACCCCAGTTATGGATGCATACGTACGTCTTCTTGCCCATTACTGCTCCTTTCTGTTACTATTGACAGTAACAATTTTTTGTGGTATGATTCCGGTATCAAATGACAGGAGGTAACTGAGATGTCAGATGAATCCAGGAAGAATTGCAGACGCGAGTGGGACAGAGAGCATATGGCCACTCTGTCCACCCGCGTCCCGGTTGATATAGCCAGCATGTTCCGCAATATAGCACAAACGCGAGGGAGAACGACTTATGATCTCCTCCGCGATTACGTGCTGGACTATATCGTGACTGACGGCCATCCGGAATATATCAGACGGCCTCAAACTCCACGCCGGTGAGGTGATACTCGTCCCGGAAGATGGGGGAACCGTACTTCTCTCCGATCTTCGCATGTACGAGCCTGATTCCGCCCAGGGATTTAAGCACGGCAAGGCTACCGGGAACGATATCCTTGCTGGGCTTATCCCCCCAGCACTTGATCATGCTCTTGCTGCGGGAGTTCTCCACGTTGTCTGCCTCGTTGATCCTGTACATGCACCAGGTCGTACCGTCCTCACGGACTCCGGAAGTGACATTGCTGATGACTACGGGTTTCTCGAAATTGATCTCCAACATGATTCATTTCTCCTTTCAAATTTTGTTTTTGTTGATGTTGGAATTAGCTGAATAACTTTTCTTCATCTTTCCAGATGAGATAAAACCATTTCAAAATACTGAACATATAATCCCTCCTTATTTTTTACGCTTATTACGCGCCACAGCCGGAGCCGGTAGTCAAGGGCGCGAAGCGGCGAAGCGAACCCTTGACAACCGGTGCCGGCTGTGGTACTGGTATTAACAGTATTAATAGTGTTATCTGGTATAAATGGTGGTGAATTAAAATGTTTGAGAAATATAGCTATTTTGAGCTTTGGGACACGCTTTATAACCCGAAGTTTGTACGCCCTGATAAGCCTGTTCCTCAGCCGATGCCAAAGCCTAAGCCGGCATCCATATCTATGCCTAAACCAACGCCTAAACCTAAGTCGCTATCCAGTGTTGAACCTCCTCCGGCGCCAAAGGTCAGGCCCTGGGATGACCCGAACATATGCAAGAAGTGCAAGGGGTGTATGTCCTACAGGCTTGGTCAGTGGCACGATCAGGGTTGCACGGGTGAATCCAATCCCGAGAGTGCGGTCAAGTGTTCCAGGTATAAGCCGGCGTATGATCCCACGCCGGAAGAGGAAGAGAGTTGGCCAAAGGGCTTTTTGGGGCCTTATGGTCAGTAGTACATTCTCTCTTCGCGGGCGAGTTCTTTGTCTTCATCGGTTTGCGTCCATATATCCCTGTCCCAGATCTCGTTCCAATCCAGGTGATCCTGCCTGTAATCTGTAGTTCTTATCTTTCTTTCATTTCCCTCTAATTCTCTTTTGGTGAACGAATAAAAATTAACTGTTTTCATGTTTATACTCCCTTTTTCAATTTTCACCCGCACCGGTGTCGCACCGTGGAGGCGACTCAAGGCCGAGCGAAGCGAGCCGGAGGGTAGCCTTGAGGAAGCCGGAACGGTGTGGCACTGGTTATATTTGGTTCATAAAGGAGGAATATTATGGCTTGGATCAATTGCCCCAAATGTGGTAAAAGATGGCATGTTTCTGATTCATACCTTGATACTGCAATAGCAAAACTTAATTGCGTCTGCAGTGAATGCCGGGAAAAGAAAAATGATAAGTTTGCTGGATGGAAGGATACGTTGTATCGCGAGAATTCGTTTAAGCATCCAGGTCGAGGCGTTGAGCGTCATACCGCCGAAATCGCTGCGAGTGGTCAGTCGCCTGACACGTACCTTCCCGATGGAACGCTGATTGAGAGCACCGGTTCGCACGAAGCGAACGAGATACTATACGATGCGCTTGATTCAGGGCGGTATTCAAAATAGCCAGGAAATCCAACAGGATTTCCTGGCACTTTTTTTTATGAGGCGTGCGATCCAGCCTGAAGCAGACAAAAAAAGAGAGGGCCGAAGCCCTCTCAGATGAACTGGTAGGTGAACCGCGGGTAGCCGTCTGCGTTGACCTCGAAGTCGGTGCTGACCCGGAACTTGCAGTTCGATGCCCACTTGATGATGTCGGGCATCGAGGTGAATGCCATGACGCTCCAGCCAGCCTGTTTGCCGAGCTGGCCGCGCCACCAGTTGATGGCCTTGGTGCTGTCGCCGAGGATGATGCTGGTCTGCTTGCCGGTTTCCTCGCCGTCCAGGATTTCCATGGTGACCTCGTACCAGGACTTCTTGACCTTGCCGGTCAGCTCGCCGTTGTCGTCGCGCTCGAAGCTCCGCTCGTGATGGGCGTCCTTGAAGGTTACGATGTACTCGCCGGGCATGGGATAGTAAGTAGCTTTGTTCATTTTAGTTTCTCCTTTTTTGTAATTAATTTTTTGCCTTGCGGCGTCTTCCTCGGCACACGGGGGCGAGCGGCTGTCAACATCCTTCCTTAGAATTCAAACATTTTTCCGGAGGGGATTCGAGCGAAGCGAGAAAAAAATGTTTGGGGTTGACAGCCGCGAAGGCGGCCAACCGGTGGTCAGCGGCTACCTTCGTTTCCCCCGTGTTATAAACACTCGCCGCATGGGAAAAAATACAAAAATGGAGAAACGGCACGCAGTGCAAAATGAACAATGCTGCTTACCCCATGTCTGGTGAGTGCGTTGTGACCGTAAAGGGCGACCGGCGCGTGCGGTGCGTAGGGCGTGATGATGACGGTGAGATGGCCGGCGAGGGCAGGGAGGCATGGGGTGAGGGCAGCGTTGGAGTCCGGGATGGTGAGGATGACGGTGAGCTGACCAGTGTCATACCGGTGGCTGTGCCATGGCCAGCGGCTGGCGGTGTGGACAGCTCGGTGAGCCGGATGGATGGGGTGGCATGGTGGTCGCCTTGCTGCACGGCGTCGTCAGGTGGGTGTCGGGCTGTAAGGTCTGGGCCGGCGCTGGCTCCGATGCCAATGCGGATGGATGCCTGTGGTTTATCTGCCAGCTCACCTGAGCGGGATTCGGTTCTCTCTCGGTCTGCTGTCCGTTCGTAGCTCCAACCTTGCCTCACGTCTCTTCCCCTCCCCTTTGAACCAACCGGCTACTCCCGCAGGAGTTGCCGGTTACTACTTGGTACCACTGGTGGTTACCTGACCACTGGTGGTTCCTTTTACCAGTGTTACCATAGTGGTCTACTGGTTAGTGGTGGTTACTGTACCAGGTATTACTGGTGTATATATAGTACGTATAGTAATACCTACTAAACTGGTAGGTTATGGTATGGCAGCGTACGGGTGTGGTGGTGCGTCCGGTGGTTGCTGGCCCGGTGGTTGCTGGGCCTGCTGGGGTACGGCAGGAGAGGCAGGGGCAGGGAGGCGAGGTTAGACCGGCATGGTCACAGGTAACCAGAGGGGTACCGGAAAAAGTGGGTAGGTATTGTACCAGTGAGGTATATAAATAACTGTCACATACACACAGGTACCAAAAGATACCGAATACCAAGGTGTAAAAAATGTAAGATATTGACATAACTGGGAAGTTCTGGGATTTTATGCATGAGGGGGTAGGGAAAAAGGGGGGCACCCTGGATTGGGAAGGAGTCCCGCCCTGGAAATAGCAGGAGGGCGTTGAGATGTGGAAACAAACTCAGAATCCCAAATACGAGGTCAATGAGGATGGCGTAGTTCGAACAATATCGACAGGCCATATAAAGGCTCAGAAGATCGACCGATACGGGTATGCGGTTGTCTGTCTGAGCGTATCGCGGGAAAAGCGTGAGTATGCGACGGTGCACAGGCTTGTTGCGAAAGCATTCATACCGAACCCGAACAATTACCCGCAAGTAAACCACAAAGACGAGAATAAGCTAAACAACAATGTAGAGAATCTTGAGTGGTGCACAGCCAAATATAACAGCCACTATGGCACTGCGCGTGCACGCTCAGATCAGGGAAGACGCAAGCCAATAGTTGCCTTGAAAGACGGGAAAGTATACAAACGGTTCAACTCCACGAAGGAGGCTGCGGATGCGCTTGGTATAGACAAGGCAACGATACGTGGAGTTTTGAAAGGGAGAAAATGGCAGCACACAGCAGCCGGATATGGCTGGGCGTATGCCAACGAAAGTGAGGTGTTGCCGTTATCGCCATACAGTCTGAAAGCAGTTCAGGAGAGAGCATAGTTCTCGACTTGGGTAAGCTGAACCCGAAACAAATTGAATTTTTCAATTCCAAAACCAAGTTTACTTGTTATGGCGGTGCTTAGCGAAGGGCGGTGGGAAGAGCCATGCAGTAATCCGTATGGCGATACTCTACTGTGTAAACTATCCTGGGATCAAGGTACTGGAGCTGCGAGCGCACTATCCTGAGCTGAACCAGAACCTGATAGAGCCTACGCTGGCACTGCTTCCTGACGAGATCTTCAGCTACAACGGCAGCACGCATGTACTGCGATTCATGAACGGTAGTGTGATCCGGTTTGGACACTGGAGCGGGATAGAGAGCGAGAACGAATATCAGGGGCAGAGCCATGACATCATTTTCATGGACGAAGCCACGCAGTTTTCTGAGCGAACGTTCCGGCATCTGGCGGCATGCTTACGTGGTGACAACGATTTCCCGAAACGGTTTTACCTCACATGCAACCCTGGCGGGGTTGGGCATTTCTGGGTAAAGCGGCTCTTTATAGACAAGAAATACAAGACGGATCTGAAGCATCCGGAGAAGAGTGAAGACCCCAGGCAATACTCTTTCATCTTTGCGAAAGCGGAAGACAATGTAATAATGCTGCGGCGGAACCCCGGGTATTTGAGTGACATCAGCATGATGGCGCACTCAGATGCGATGCGGTACGGCAACTGGGACATTCTGGGCGGCTGTTACTTTGACAACTTTGACCGGCGCAGGAATGTAACTCACCGGTTTGCGATACCTGAGCACTGGCAGATGTACCGGAGCTTTGACTATGGTCTGGACATGTTTGCATGTTTCTGGTGGGCTGTAGACGAAGACGGGCGGTGCTGGTGCATCCGCGAGGTAGAGGCGGAGAATCTGAACGTTCCGGAAGCTGCGAAGGCTGCGCTCCAGAACACGATGAAGAACGAGAAGATCCAGCTTACATTTGCGCCGCCTGACATGTGGTCACGTCAGAAGGACACAGGCCGGACGATGGCGGAGATCTTCATGCAGGCCGGCGTCCCGATCATACGGGCGGACAACAACCGTGTGCAGGGCCACATGCTGACGCGGACGATGCTCGACCCGATCCCTCTGACAGACCAGTATGTAATAGACCGGTACGGTGGGCCGAACAAGGCGCCGAAGAAGCTGCCCGGTCTGATGTTCTTCGACAACGTAGGGAACGCTCTGGAGGACTTTCAGAGCATCCAGCGTGACGAGACGAATCCGAACGACTGTGCGAAAGACCCGCACGACATCACACACACCGTAGACGGCATCCGGTATTTCTGTGTGAGCCGGAGCATGAAGGCATACACGCCGGAGAAGCCGAAGGAATACGACGAGTTCGATGACGAGCCTGACACATACGAGAGCTTCATAACTGGCGGCGAAGCCAGTGAGAGCTACATGACATTCTGAGGCTATGAAAAGGACATACACTTACACACCAGAAGAACTGGAGAAGAAGGTGCGCCAGTATTTCCAGGACTGCGAGGAAGACAACGGCTCATTCCCCGACGAGTCGGGCATGCTGAACTTCCTGGACATCAGCGACACTGAGTACGAGGCGCTGAAGCGTTCACGCGGCCATGGCAGGATACTGATCTGGGCGAAGCGTCGGCGCATGAGCTGGCTGGAGCGCCACATGGTCGAAGGCAGCAAAGCCGCGACCGGGTGCATGAACGCTCTGAAGCAGGAGAAGAACGGCGGGTATACCAACCAGGCCGCGCCTGAGAAAAAGGACAAGAAACTCATAGTGAAGATAGAGGGCCTGACGCCCGGAGGACTGAAATGATGTATCTGCTGCTCATTGTATGCTGTGTCTGTGTGGCCAGCATCGTGTTCTGCGGCATCCTGCTCGGCAAATACCACACTTGCAAGATAGAGCTTGACAATCTGTGGGAGTGTGAGTTTTCCGGCCAGCAGGCCCTGAACAAATTCACCGACATGCATGCCTCCACAGCGGAAGAGATCGTCCGGCTGACAGATCGTGCAGACGGGCTGGAGAAGGACGTCACCATGCTGAAGGAAGCTGTTGCGGAGCTGGTCGAGCATAATGTCGAGAAAGACGATGGCCTGGAGCAGCGGATCGCGGCACGTATCGAGAAGAAATGGGACGACGGATTGCAGAGCATCCTGAACTACAATCCGCTGACCGGCAAGAGAGAGGATGAGACGGAATGAGCGTCAGTACGAAGCTGTTTCGTGACAGCGACAAGCCGAACTGCCGGATAGGCTGGGAGTTCTACCAGAAGGGCGTGGACTTCAACAACCGTATCCAGCTCAACGAGAACGTCCGGGTGAACGAGAACTTCTACATCGGCAAGCAGTGGGAGGGCGTAGAGACCAACGGCCTGCCCACGCCGCAGATCAACATCCTCAAGCGTGTAGTCGGCTTCATCGTCGCCACCATCACGACAGACAACATCAAGATCACCGCCTCCGCCCTGGCCAACACCGTCGGCACCTCGGCGTACAAGGAGCTGGTGAATATCGTCAATGACGAGTTCGAAGCCCTGATCGAGCAGAACAACATCCCGGCGCTGGTACGCGAGTTCGCCAGGAACGCCGCCGTGGACGGCGACGGCTGCATCTATACCTACTGGGACGCGGAGGCTGAGACCGGGCAGAAGGCCAGGGGCCGCATCGTGTCCGAGATCGTGGAGAACACCAGAGTCTTCTTCGGCAACGAGAACGACCGGAACGTGCAGAGCCAGCCGTACATCATCATTGCCAAGCGCGAGCCTGTACGTGACGTCAGACGTCGCGCCAAAGCCAACGGCTGCAAGGACTGGCAGATGATCCGCAGCGACGACGAGGCGGAGGAGCATCTGGACTCCGTGAAGCAGACGGACGATAAATGCACCGTCCTGAAGCTGTTCTGGAAGGACGACGACACCGGCGAGGTCTGGGGCTATGAGTACACTCTGGATTCCTCCGTCAAGGAACCCTGGAACCTGGGCATCAAGCTGTACCCCATCAACTGGCTGAACTGGGACTATGTGATGGACTGCTATCATGGCCAGGCCATGATCACAGGACTGATCCCCAACCAGGTCTTCATCAACAAGAGCTGGGCCATGACCATGGTCAGCATCATGAAATCCGCATTCTCAAAGGTCGTGTACGACTCTACCCGCATCGCCAAGTGGGATAACCGGGTAGGCGGCGCGATCGCGGTGCATGGCGGCGACATGAACTCCGTCGCCAGGATCATCGACCCGGCGCCCATCTCACCACAGGTGAGCCAGTATATCCAGCTCGCCGTGGAGCAGACGGAACAGAGCCTCGGCGCAACCAGCGTAGCCCTTGGCGATACAAGGCCGGACAACACCTCCGCCATCATCGCCCTGCAGCGTGCCGCTGCCACGCCGTCCGAGATGACGAAGCAGAATCTCTACAAGAGCATGGAAGACCTGTTCCGCATCTATACCGAGTTCATGGCCCAGTACTATGGCAAACGGTATGTGGACAAGGAGCCGAACGATCTGGAACGGGAGGCCATTGAGATGGCCATGACCGTCAATCCGACGATCGACATGCCCGACCAGATCCCGGTACAGTTCGATTTCCGTGTGCTGAAGAAGCACCCGGTAACACTGAAGCTGGATGTCGGCGCTTCCACCTACTACTCCGAGATCGCAGCCATCAACACGCTGGATAACCTGTTGCGGCTTGGTCTCATCGACGTAGTGGACTACCTGGAACGCATACCGGACGACTACATCCCCGGCAGACGCGCCTTGCTTGAGGAGAAGAAACGTGAGCGGGAAGCTGCGCAGCAGATGCAGCAGGCACAGATGGGCATGGCCACCGGCGGCATGAATCCGATGGCACCCCCGCCCGAAGGCGGCCCGGTCGCAGACCAGGGCGCGAAGCGGGACGTAGCCGCCGGCAGAGGCTACGGCTCTTTGCAGAGGGCCATTAACGAAGCCGGGACTACAGCCGGTATCGTGTAAGGAGGCAGGCCATGGCAGCTATCACCGGCTCCACCCAGGAAGTCGTCTATGCCGTACAGAAATTCCTGGGTCTGAACCAGAGTCCGGACGGGGACACAAAGCTCAAGCCCGGCGAAGCCTCCATCATGCGGAACTTCCGTGTAACGAGGGCTGGGAACCTACAGCGGCGTCCAGGCTTCAAGCGGCTTCGGAGCGGCAACTTCACCGCCATGTGGAGCGGGGTCGTAACCGGCACAGAATATCTGATCTGTGCTACCACCACCAACCTGTATTCATGGAACGGCACTACATGGGCAACGATCGGCGCCATGTCGAACTGCGTGAGCATGTTCGGCTATGACGGGAAGGCATGGTTCCTGAGCGGTTCTGCCTACAAAGTCTGGGACGGTGTTACGCTCTCGGACGTAGCGGGATATATCCCGGTCATCCTCATCAACTGCGACAAGAACGGCGCAGGCGACGAGCTGGAGCAGATAAATAAGCTCACCGGCAAGCGCCGGGTGCGATATTCCCCAGACGGAAGCACTACATCATTCACTCTGCCAGAAACCGCTGCATCGGTGAACTCGGTTACTTTGAACGGGACTGCTGCTGCCTACTCCTTTGCGTCCAATAAGGTAACACTGTCCTCCGCGCCTGCCGCCGGAACAAACACGCTGGAAGTAACGTACACCGTTTCCACGAACTACGCATACCAGGTAAAGGCCATGCGGTACGCGGAGCTGTACAATGGTGCGCAAGACACCAGGGTGTTCCTCTACGGCGACGGCAGCAACCAGGCGTTCTACTCCGGTCTGGACGAGAGCGGGAAGCCCAGAGCCGACTATTTCCCGGATCTGAACGTCCTGGATATCGGTGAGAGCAACACGCCCATTACCGGGATGATCAGGCACTTCTCGGAACTGGTCTGCTACAAGAGCAACGCCACATATACCGTGCAGTACGGCACACTGGGTCTGGAGAACGGCAGCGTGATCGCGGCCTTCTACTCCAAGCCCGTGAACAGGACGATCGGCAATCTCGCCATGGGTCAGGTTCGGCTTGTGCTGAACTCACCATTCACTCTGTACGGGAACGACGCTTACGAATGGAAAGGCTCTGCCTATTCCGGGAATCTGACCTATGACGAGCGGCAGGCGAAGCGCATTTCCGACAGGATACACGCCACTCTCGCCTCCTTCGATCTCGCCCAGTGCAGATGCTGGGATGATAACGACGGTCAGGAATATTACATTCTCTCCCCGGATGGCCGGGTTGCAGTATACAACTACGCAGCCGACGCCTGGTATGAGTATGACAACGTGCTTGCAGCCGCTATGGCGAACTACAAAGGGGAGCTGTACTTCTGCAACAAATACGGCGTTTATCACTTCGACAGCCAATGGAAGGACGATAACGGCGTCGCCATTGATGCGGTTTGGGAAAGCGGCAGCATCGCCTTCGGCAAGGACTACATGCGCAAGTCCTCCGCGTTGGTGTGGATAGGGACGAAGCGCGAAACGAGCACGTATCTGGACGTGACGCTGCACACAGACCGGAAAGGCGAGTTTGCGACCAAGACTATCAGCACATACCTTGCATCCTTCGCCAACCTGAACTTTGCGGCCTTCTCCTTCAACACCAACTACCAGCCGCACATTACAAGGCTGAAGCTGAAGGCGAAGAAGTTTGTGTACTACAAGCTGGTATTCAGAAACAATGTGGCCTCAACGCAGGCCACGGTGACCGCCGCCGACGTCCGGGTGCGCTTCGTCGGCTACGCGAAGTAGGAGGATAACTATGGCATACGATCCACTGACAGAACTGGCTGATGACCTCTCGGTCATCTCCAAATTGGGCGATGAACCAAACAGCGACGACGGCCTGAGCGCCGACGAACTCAAAGCCAAGTTTGACCAGGCCGGCCTGATTATCCAGGCATACATCAACAGCCTGCTGAAGGACAAGGTAGACGATATCGGCGGCGATCTGGACACCCTTACCACTCGGGTTGACAACATTATTGAGCAGGAAATCCCTGTGGGCAGCATCGACACAGACAAGATCGCGGACGGTGCTGTTACGAGTGAAAAACTCGGTCTCGAACAGGATTATGCAATCCCTGTGTCTCATGGCGGCACCGGCGCGACCACGCTCACCTCTGGTCAGGCTCTCATCGGCAATGGCACCGGCGCTGTGACTACCAGGGGTATCAAGGACAACGCTTCCGCCACAGCGCCAAGCAGTTCATCCCAGTACCTTGTGACGGAACGGACGCTGAAATACGCCATTGGGATATCTGGCGGTGCGGCATCCTACGACGAGTGGCACAATCTCGGCACCAATGCCATCAACGCTTCCGCCAATGATACCCCGGCCAACTGGTACAGCAAAGGTTCCGGCTATAGCTGGTATAACGCCAACAACATCGGTTTGCCGTATAACATCGGCATCCTGATCAACTATGCGCCTGCCGCTTCCGGCGTAATCCAGTTCTACTATGCCAGGAACTACGACGCGCTTTATCACCGGCACTGCAACACTGACGGCACCGCTTGGGACGGCGGCTGGGTAAAGCTGGCCAACACCACAGACAACGTAGCGTCTGCCACCAAACTGGCCACTGCCCGGACGATCCGCACGAACCTTGCCTCTACCTCCACGGCGAGCTTTGACGGCAGCGGGAACGTGACGCCGGGCGTGACCGGGACGCTCCCTGTCGCCAACGGCGGCACCGGTGAGACGACCAAGGGCGCGGCCCTGGATGCGTTGATACTTGCGCGGGAAGACGAGAACACAGACACCGCCCCCACTGACAACGCGTATTACGTCAGCGGCGGTGCAAGCGGCAGCAAAACCTTTTACATCCGGAAGCACCTGTATCTCTACAACTACATCAAGGGCAAGCTGGATTCCGTGTACGCCGCACTCAGCCACAACCACGCGGCAACCGACATTACCTCCGGCTCGCTCCCCGTAACGCGAGGCGGCACAGGTGGGACAGCGTTTTCTACAGGCTATGCGATCATCGGCAACAATCAATCTCCGTTTACAACGAGAGCGATTACAAATTATACAACCGCTACCGAGGCAGCCGGCTCGACGAATTTGGCGACGATGAATGTAATAGCGCACACTATTTTCGGAACCAGCCAGATTCCGTCCCTGGCGGCAAGCAAGATTACCAGTGGGACATTCGCCACTGCCCGGATCGGTGACAGTGCCATCACCACAGCCAAGATCAACGGCGGTGCGGTGACCACAGCCAAGATCGCAGACAGCGCTGTGACCAACGCCAAGCTGGCCTCTGGTATTGGCGGTGCCAAGATCACCAGCCCGGCGCTGACCACGTGGGGAGCGCGCAGGGTATACATTGGTTCTTCCACGCCGTCCAGCCCGGCCACCGGCGATCTCTGGCTCGTACCGTGAGGTGATGCGATATGGCTGAAACATGGAGTCTGACCGGAAGCAATTACATCATATCCGGCACAAACGGCAGCATTACGGCAGCAGATGGGTACTGCCAGAATGGCTCGTGGCTTGGCCCCGGTTCTTACGGCACGCCTATGGGGTATAACCGCGGCAGCACGTATGGTTCCCTTGCTCTTCGCATAACGGTTAAGCCAACCGTGAATACGCGGTCGATCACGTTTTCTTTCACCCACGCAGACAACACCAACGGCTATATCGCCGCTGCCGGAACCTTCTATGTGAAGGCGTCCACAACGGCCTCCTGGCCGGGGTATAACAGCACGGACGGGACGTCCTTTACGCTAAGTTCGGCGGGAACGAAGAGCCTGACTGTGACTTTTAGTTCTACGATCGCGGCGAACAGCACCGTATACATATACCTTTGGGCGAGCTACGACACGACGTATACCTACACCGACCGCTACGTCAATCTGTCCAAGCTGAGCGCCTTGACGGTAACTGAGTATGTAGAGCCGGTCACTGGCCCTCCGATCAAGTACTACGACGGTTCCTGGAAAACGGCCAGCGCGCTGAAATACTACAACGGCAGTTCGTGGGTAACCGTCAGCGCAGTGAAGTACTACAACGGCAGTTCGTGGGTGGACGCCGACGGCTGAAACATGGAGTGAAGCATGATGTGGACATTAGACTCTCTCGCGCTGCTTATCAACAGAATAAAGACCAGGGTGGAGAGCCTCGTCATTCCTGACGCCTTGAGCGACCTGACCAACGACATCGGGGCGATGGAATTTCTCGGCCTTGAGCCGATTACGACCACGGCCAGCGATACACCGGCGAATTGGGCGGCGCTTGGCAGCGGGTATGCGGTTTACAATACAGCCGGGATGCTGAACGGGCAGCCAAACAGGTATGG
>Ga0079305_1002373_pt1 | contig 16789 bp, 13 predicted proteins | sample LMS_cellobiose_e_FD_79183 | JGI IMG/M metagenome (GOLD analysis project Ga0079305, IMG submission 79183) | Rumen-fistulated moose microbial communities from Alaska, USA - LMS_cellobiose_enrichment | ecosystem: Host-associated > Mammals > Digestive system > Stomach > Rumen fluid ... | reverse complement strand
CTTTCCCGAGGCAACGATAATATCCTTTACAAGCGTCTGACCGACAACGATTTGGTCGCAGTTGGCCCGCAAAGTTCTTACACCTCCGACCAGATCACCAATATTTACACTATCGATTCCACCAACAAGAAATGGGTGAAATACGGTTCCACCCAGGCGGCCGATACAAAATATACGAATCCGAGCGAGACCGCCACCGTTTACTATGCCACCGCTCCGCTGCAGGAAAGCGCTTTCACTTTCTCGGCCGGACAGGATTCGATGGTCCGTATGTTCGATTCCGCCCACACTCTGGTCGGGACCGATGATGAAAGCAAGACCGGTTTGGCAACGACGTTTTCCGCTTGGAACAACAACGGCTACAAACTGAATGCCAAGCTCTATGCGCTCGATCAGGCGGATTCCGCCGACGTGTTGTCCTGTCCGCGTGTGACGACCATGCACGATACCACCGCCACGATTCAGCTCGTGACCGAGAAATACTACCCGTCCGACTGGGATGAGGCGGACATCAGTTATCTCTCCAACAACGTCCCCGTGATCGTCGGTTCTCAGCCCGACCTGGATGACGAGACCCAGCTGGGTATTTCTCTGGATGTCACTCCGATGGTGGAAGCCGACAACGAGACGATCCATCTGATCATGCGCCCGCTGATCCGTAAATTCACCGGCTGGGATGATTACTCTTATACCGTGCCGACCCGTCCCGATGCCAATTCTGAATATGTGAACGTCCCGAACACGGTGAGAATGCCGCGATTCGAACAGCGGACCGTGGATACTTCGGTGACTTGCAGCGACAACGGCACCATTGTCCTCGGCGGTCTGATCCGGGATGAAGTTTCCGTTGTGGATGACAAATATCCCATTCTGGGCGATTTGCCGCTGATCGGCCGTCTGTTCCAGTCCAAGGGCCGCTATGCGCAGAAATACAATCTGCTGATTTTCCTTTCCTGCCGTATTGTCAATCCGGACGGTTCTCCGCTGCGTGAACGTGAAAACCGCGGCTTGCCGCCGTTCCAGTATTGATCGGACGATTCGAAAATCTTTTCAGGCAGCGTCATCCGGCGCTGCCTTTTTTGTGCATTGGAATTGCCGCTGCCGTGGATTCGCAGACTCATTCGGCAGGCCATGCGGGGGGATCGCGTCATCCGGTGTCTTCCGTTCCGGTCCGCCCGACAGGGCACCAGTCCGCAGGGAAAAAGTTTACTGCGGGATATGCCCGGGTGCGGCGTTCGAGCCGTCCACGGGCTTCCGATGGCTTTTCAGGGTGGGAATTGCTTTTTTATTCGGCTTCCGCCAATGCTTTTTTCAACACCGGCCGGACCGCCTGATACATGAGATAAAACCCGAAATCGGACGGGTGACAACCGTCGGTCAGCGCCAGTCCGGGGTCGGGCAACGCGGCGAAAAACGTCGCGCCGTCGATGAAATACACATGCTTGTCACCGGCCTTGACCGCTTCGTCGTAAGTCGCGCGGATGACAGCGGTGCGCTTGGGGTTCGGGTTGTCGCCGCGGGTCAGAATGAGAATCGGAAGTTTCGGATGCGCCTTCCGGATGATGCGGAAAAATTCGGCGTGGGTTTTCTGCAGATGTTCCGGGCTGGGCGCGTTGTGGTCGTAATCCATGACGAACGCGGCCATGTCGAGTTCGGCGATGGCCTCGGCCATAGCCGGTTCGCCCTTGGCGGAGCCCGAAAATCCGAGGTTGATCTGCGGGGCGGAAAATTCGCGGGCGAGTATTGCCGTGTAGTTGTTGCCGGGATGCGAGGCGCATCCGCCCTGCGTGATGGAACTGCCGTAAAAGACGATCGGTTTGGTGATCTTCCACGGGGCGGGCGTTTCGAATTTCGCATTCGGGGCCAGTCCGATCTTCAGTGAAACGACGGGGCTGTACAGCGGCATGTTGAGGAGATATTCGTGCATCCCGTCTCGGTTGCCGCGCAGCAGAAGCGTTTCGAATTGTCCGGTCTTCAGCGCTGCATTGGAGGGCCCGGCAACGCGGAGGAACATCCATTTCCCGTTGCTGAGTTCATAGAGATCGAAGCCGGCGCTGCCGTTGCGCGGCATGTGATTCATGTCGCTGCGTCCGACTTCGGCGTGGATCGCCACATATTTCGAGTCGGTCCGGAAACGGATCATGCCGCCTGACGTGTGCCGGGCAAGACTTTGCACGCCCCGGTTGACCAGATTGCCGCCGATCAGCCGTTCGGGGATGCGCAGGAACGGTCCGCCGGGCTTGCGCCACGGGAATCCGGTGATGACGAAATTGGAATCGTTCAGTGCGTCGTAATAGCGAACGGGACGGTTTCCCACCTTGACTTCCGCGAAATTTTTGTCGATCTTCGCGATGTCTTCCGCTGCGCCCGTGATTCCGCATGCGGCCAGACAACCTGCCGCGATCAGCCAATGCCATGTCTTCATGATCCGATCCTTTCGTTTTGTCTTGTCGTATTCATCATGTTTCTGTTTGGAAATCTCCGAATGAATTTTTTTCAGTCTGTTACGTTAGCATTTTGACTGCTCATTTTCAAGTCCTCTCGATTGAAAAACCGTTTTTTTTGACCTTCTGCTGAAATCCTCCGCGGAAGAGTTTAAAATAAAAAATCCGGCATAAAGGACCGGCGGAATCACGGAAATACTGTCTCCGGAACCGCTCCTCGGCAAGGCGGTGATCGTCCGGGGGACAGGCATTCGTCCGCGAGGGCGACAAGCTGGAAATCGAGAGGTGATACGATGACGCTCACGATCCATTATTGACGATCAATACTACAAAATGATGACCCCGCAGGACCGCCGTGTTGAAACAGGAAACCGCTTTTTGGAAGGTGTGAAGGATTATTACGATGCGATGCGGGACGGTAATACGAAACTCGCAGAAGATGCAGTAAAGATTCTGACCAAAAACTACGACGAGCTGTACAAACAGGCGCAAAAGCGGTTGGAAGAAAACAAGAAAACAATGGAAAATCTGCAAAAGATGCAGGTCGATTCACTGCTTCAAGCCGCGACCAGCGATGCGCAGAAATTCGCTATTTACCAGCAGGAACAGCAGAAGTGGCAAAAAGAATTAATGAAACTTTCTGCTTCAATAATATATCGCCGACCGTGAAATATTCAAGACCGATCCGCCGAAAATATGCTTTTGGGGGTATATTTTTTTCCTGAATCGCCCGATCTGCGTTACTGGAGCGATTTTGTGGGTGGAATTCACTATTTTCCTCTGCGGAGCAGTTCCGGTCAACGGAGGCAAAACGCTTCGGATCTATTACGGAGCGGGCGATTACTCCACCAATATCGCGGGATCGGCGCAGTCGGCGGTCTTCTGTTCGCCATGTTCCTGACGTGGTATTTCATTCCCCGCGCTGTTCTATGTGACTCATAAAAACCAGTGAAGCAAGCAGACGAGACTTTCTCTGCCGGACCGGGATTTTACTGAAAATCCTTGCGATCCAGCCCCGAAAGAGTTTAAAACAAAAAATCCGGTCATAAAGGACCGGGAATGAGAGAGACATAAAAATGGTGACCCGGCAGGGATTCGAACCCTGGACCACCGCCTTAAAAGGGCGATGCTCTACCGACTGAGCTACCAGGTCACACATATTCCTTTTGAGGAATAGCATTCAATATACCCCACATTGGGAAAATTTCAACCCCGGATTTTAAAAAAATACAAAAAAATTCCGTTTCTTTATTCGTTTATTTCGGAGACGAACGGTATTCGCGGCAGAGTTCCCGCGGGGTTTTATCGTAATATTTGCGGAGCAGCATATTCAGATGCGTCACGTTCCTCATGCCGGTGTCGTAGGCGATCTCCTTGAAGGAGAGGTCGCTGTATGCAAACAGATACAGAATCCGCTGCAGCCGTTTCCGAATCCGGTATTCGCCCGGGGTGATTTTATATCGCGCCATGAACCGCTGCCGAATCTGATCCCGGCCGATGCCGAGTTCGCGGCAATGATCCTGAATGGATTTTTCCTGCCGCCGGTCGCCGTCCAGACGCTTACGCAGGAGTTCCACCGCATCGTCCTTGTCCGTGGGCGTCTGGAGGAAACGGAGCAGCAGAGACTGCGTCATGATTTCCGCCGTGAACTGATTGCGCGGGATCGCACTGTGGAAATACTCCGCGATCTGACTGAACTGCTGTCGGAAAAATTCGACCTCGAGTCTTCCCGGCCGGATTTGCCGCGGAATTTCCAGTTCGGTTTCCCGGTATCTCAGCAGGATTTTCCGGTCGGCCGCATCGTAGCGCAAGCCGTCCCAATCCAGAACGATGACCCAGTTTTCCCGGTTGACGCCGTATTCGAAGTCGCTGACGAAACCGGGCAGACCGACGGCCAGGCTCGGCTGTTCCGCCTCGGTCCCGGCATCATAATGATCCAGCAGACGGTCCTGCGGATCGTAGACATACTGTCGGATCAGACCGCTGATTCCGAGAGAAATCCAGGGGTGATTCAGCCGCTGGCGCATTTTTTTCCGGCCTCCGGTAGACGCCGGGGTTGATGATCCGGAACATTTCGGTCTCCTTTATGCAAAAATATAATTTTACCGGTTCAATCTGTAAAAAAATATACCGTAATATAGTTGCAAAAATGAAAAATTCAAGTTATTATACCGCCAGCAAAGGAAAAAAACGACATTTTCAGGAGGTTTTTTTATGGAAAAGAAGATCAAGTTGGGCGTGTTCGGAGCCAGACGCGGAGGATATCTGGCCCAGGTGGCGCACAAGGCAGGATTCGAATTGACCGCGGTATGCGATCTTTCGGAAAACCAGTGCATCCGGACGAAACGGGATTTCGAGGCTGCCGGCTGCCGGGCGGAGTTCTATACCGATTACGACAAGTTTCTGGAACACGACCTCGACGCCGTGATTCTGGCGAACTATGCCACGCAGCATACTCCGGCCGCGGTGAAAGCGTTGGCCGCCGGCAAACATGTGCTCAGCGAATGCATGGCCATGTTCACGATGAGCGAGGCGCTCGATCTGGTCGAGGCCGTGGAGAAAAGCGGTCTGGTGTATGCCTTCGCGGAAAATTATCCCTACATGGTCAACAATCTGGAGATGACGAGGCTGTTCCGGTCCGGCGAGATGGGGAAATTCCTCTACGGCGAGGCGGAATATATCCATCCCGCCGATGCCAAGACTGCAGCCACTCTGATGACTGGTCCGGAGCATTGGCGCGCGTGGATGCCGATCACCTATTACTGCACCCACAGCATGGGCCCGATCATGCGGATCACCGGCACCCGGCCGGTCCGCGTCAACGGATTCGTGGTGCCGCACGATTTCGACGACCATTGCAACTACGGCGGCCGGATCAAGATCGACGACACCATGAGCATCCTGATGTGTCAGATGGACAACGGCGCGCTGGCCAAGATCATGCCCTGCGCGAAACTGCGCGATCAGGGCGAGCGGGTCCGGATCTGCTGCAACCGCGGCACGATGGAATGGACGCAGGGGCATGACGGACTGCTCCGGGTGCGCCGCATGCCGTTCGACTGGCCGGAAGATCAGCCCGAACAGGTTTATTACCATCCGAAGTTCTCGAAAGAATTTTCCGAGGCGGCCAAGTATGGGCACGGCGGCGGCGATTTCTTCACGATTCATTATTTCCGCGAGGCAATTCTCGGTCATTGCAAACCGGATATCGACGTCTATCAGGCGATCGACATGTCCGCGATCGGCATTCTCGGCTACAAGTCCGCGCTCGAACACGGCACGCCGCAGGAGATCGTGGATTTCCGCGACAAGCGGGCACGGGAGAAATTCCGGGGCGACGACTGGAATCCGGACCCCGCCAGACCCTGCCGCGACAAGCCGTTCTCGAGCGTGCTCGGCAAGATCGAAATTTCCGAAAGCGAGCTGGCCGCATTCCGGAAACTCCGCGCCGAATTCGAAGCCGGAGCCGCGGGAAAATGAGCCGGGCAAGGCGGAGTTCTGAACAATGATTTCTGCGATTCTGCTGACGCTGACCGTCGGCATCCTGTGGTCTCTGGTCGGGTTGTTTTATAAGATGATCGCGCAATACCGGCTGAGCGTGTTCAATATTTCCTGCGTGACCAATCTGGTTTCGCTGGCAGTGATGTCGTTTCTGCTGTGCCGGGAGGTTTCCGGTCTGCCGGAGATACCGGTTCCGCCGGTCTGGTTCTTGCTGTTCTTGCTGTTTGCTGGCTTCATCAACTGCGCGGGTTCGCTGATGCTGCAGCGGAGCATGGTTTACGGCCGCAGCGGGGTGACCTGGGCGATCGGGCAGAGTTCGCTGGTGGTGCCGTTTGTTGCCATTACGCTGATTTTCAGCGAAGCCTGGTCGCCGTTCCGGCTGACGGGCACGGTGTTCGTGCTGGGCGGCATGGCGACGCTGGGTTTGCGGAAGGAATCAGGGTCCGAGACAGCTCCCCGGCCGCAATACGGGATCGCTCTGGCATTGATCGCCTTCGCGGTGCTGGGCGCGGCCCAGAGCATGATGTCCGCTTCCAGTTATCTGCCGTATGCCGATTCCGTCGGCATGCGTCCGGTTCTTCTGGCGGCGGGCGGCATTCCGGCGATCCTGTCGGGCAAATGGCTGCTGCACGACCGGGGCTGGGCGTTTTCCCGCCGGGCCTTGCTGATCGTTTTGCTCTTGTCGCTGGAGAATGTGGCTGCGCTCTATCTGCAGTTCCGTGCGCTGGACCGTCTGAAAGCCTGCGGGATGAACAGCATCTTTTTCCCCATTGCGGTCGGAACCAGTATTGCCGTGTATTCGATCTGGGCGGTCGTGCTGTTCCGCGAGAAATTAGACCGCCGGACCGCCGGCGGCATTCTGCTCATCCTCGCGGGCATCGCGCTTTATTGTCTGGAGACTTCCCGGTAGAGTTTCAGGTAGTTTTCGGTCATTTCCGCCGTGGTGAAGAGCGTTTTTCCCGGCAGATGCGGCAGCTGCAGCGCCCGGCGGTAGATCTCCGTAAGGCCGGGCGAGGTGAAATCCGCCACCAGCGTGTTTCCCGGCGATTTTTCGCACAGTTCGGGCAGAGAGTCCGCGTCCGAACAGAGCGCGGGGATTCCGAGCGACATGGCTTCGGTCAAGGTAAGCCCGAAACCTTCATAACGCGAGGGCATGACAAACAGGTCCAGCATCGGCAGCAGCCGGGCCGCATCCGGACGATAGCCCGGCAGGACGATCCGGAGTTCCGGCATTGTCCGCTCGATTTCCGCCGCGAGCCGATGCAGCCCGGCCGATTCCGGGCCGTCCCCGATCAGCAGAATGCCCCATTGTTTTCCCGATGGAATCAGCGGCCGCAGGGCAGGCAGTCCCCGCAGGAAAATATCGTACCCCTTCTGCCAGTCCAGCCGTCCGATGGCGCCGATGATCTTCTCCGCCGTATCAAGACCCCATTCCCGGCGGACCGCGGCGATTTCCTCCGTCGATTTCGGCCGGACCGGATCGGACCCGTTATATATGACGCGGATGCTCCCTTCTTTCAATCCGCAGCGCTGCTCGTGGAAGTGCGCCGCGGCCTTGGAGACCGCAGTGCAGCAGTCGCACAGGGGCAGGGTCATATGGTCGAAGCGGAACAGTATTTTCACCATGCGGTTCCGTCGGCGTTCGGCGATATGGATGGTGTTGATCAGCGGGAAACGGCAGAACAGCCGGGCCATTCGGGCTGCCAGATTGGCGTGCATCAGGTGAGAATGAACCACATCCGGCGCTTCTTTCCGGATAATGCGGACCAGAGCCGCCAGACGGAAAATCCGCCGGAAAGAGAGATTCAGAAAATAAGGGCGGATTCCCAGGTGTTCCAGTTCATTGACGAGGGTGCGGACTTCCGGCGGGGGTTCCGGCTGCAGCGACACCACCACGGCCTGATGTCCGGCCGCAAGCAGACCGCGCACTGTTTCCAGCACGATCCGTTCCGCGCCGCCGGGAAAGAGTCCGGTGATGATGAAAAGCGCTTTCATCCGCGCCGGTTCAGATTTTGCTTTTCGGCACGATCAGGTCGATTCGGCTGATGTTGTCGATTCCGAAGGAGGTTTTGAGCATTTCCATTGCTTTGCTCTGGAATGCTTCGGTCAGCTCCAGCATGGATTGTCCGCCGGCGGCATAGAACACTTTGACGCGGATCGATATCTCTTCGCCGCTGCGGACCAGATTCACGCGGATGATTTCCAGATCGGGAAATCTTTCATCCAGAGAATAGATCAGATCGGAAATCGCCGTGGCGGCGATGAACAGCGAGCCGTGTGAAGTATTGAGCGAGATTCCGGAAACCTTATGCGATTTGTGGACGATCAGCCAGATAATGGTGATCAGGATAAAGAAAGCCACCATCAAGATCAGCGCCCAGAACATCCCCTGCAGGAAAAAATAAATCGTTTCCGAGGTCAATCCGGGAAACAGTTTGGTCAACAGATTTTTCATATTCGGTTCCTCCTGACTGATTTCATTCGGCTTCGGTATCCGGCTCTTCTTCTTCCGGCACTTCGTCTTCCAGGTCCATGACTACAATATCGATCCGGGTCACCTGCATCCCGGAGATTCGGGCGATCTCATCGATCACCGCAGTCTGGATATTGCGGGCGACCTCGGGGATGCGGCATCCGAAAACCAGAATGACTTTGAGCTCGATGGCGACGGAATTTTCGCCCATTTCGACGGAGATGGAACGGTCCATTACTTTGCGGCTGCCGACGAATTCGGCAATATTGTCCACCAGTGTGTTGCCGGCAAGCCGGAGCACGCCGTCCACCGACAGGGCGGCTTTGCGGATTATGGACGAGATCACGCTTTCATGGACTTTCACTACGCCGGTGACACTGCCGGCATTTTTCCGTTCGGGCAGGGTAGAGCCGTCCGGGAAAAAACTCCGGTTCGTTTTGTCTTTCACATTCTGTTTCATAAAGACGGTCTCCTGTTTATGGGGCTGCACTTATTCTTCTTCCGAATCCTCATCGGGAGCAATATCTTCCATTTCGCGGATGATGACATTGACCTGCGAAACCTCAAGCCCGGTCAATTCCTGTATCTGGGTCGAGACAGCCTGCTGCACATCAGCTGCGATTTTCGGCAGGGAAAACCCGTAACAGATGTTGATGGAGAGCGTGACGGCAACGGTGCTGCCGTCCACTTCGGTCTGAATCGCACGATCCATCACTTTGCGGCTGCCGACGAATTCGGCAATATTGTCCACCAGCGTGTTGCCGGAAATCCGGGTAACGCCCTGTATCGAACAGGCCGCCCGGCGGGCAATGGTGGAAATCACTCCGGCAGAGAGTCGGATTGATCCGCAATCGTTGGTTTCCTCCGGAATGACCGCGTCCTGATGATCCGTGTTTTTCGGTTTGAGACCGGGATTGGTTTTGGCAATAGGCATGGATGCACTCTCCTCTTATTCCTGTTTCTTCCCCTGATTGAACTGGCCGCTCTTGATCAGACGTTCGATATAGCCGGTATCGTAGTGTCCTTCGATGAATTCCCGCGATTCCAGCAGGAACTGTTCGAACGGAATCGTGGTGCTGATTCCTTCGATCATGAACTCGGACAGCGCGCGGCGGCAGCGTGCAATCGCCTCCGCCCGCGTGTCGCCATGCACGATCAGTTTGCCGATCATGCTGTCGTAATACGGCGGGATACGGTAGCCGGTATAGGCGTGGGAATCGATCCGCACGCCCGGTCCGCCCGGTGCGCTGTAGAAATTGATCCGTCCGGGGCAGGGCGCAAAATTGGCGTATGGATTTTCCGCATTGATCCGGCACTCAATGGCGTGACCCTGAATCGTGACGTTTTTCTGCGTCAGGGAAAGTTTTTCGCCGGCGGCGATCCGAATCTGCTCCTTGATGATGTCGATTCCCGTGATCATTTCCGTGACCGGATGTTCCACCTGCACTCGAGTGTTCATTTCCATGAAATAGAACTGACCCTTGTCGCCGAGCAGAAATTCGATGGTACCCGCGCTGACGTATTTGGCGGCTTTGGCGGCTTTGACCGCAGCCTCGCCCATCTTCTTGCGCAGCGCCGGAGTCAGCGCCGGGGAGGGGGATTCCTCGATCAGTTTCTGATGCCGGCGCTGCAGACTGCAGTCGCGTTCGCCCAGATGGAGCACGTTGCCGAAGGAATCCGCCAGAATCTGCACTTCGATATGCCGCGGATTGGCGATGTATTTTTCGATATAGACTTCGCCGTTGCCGAAAGCGTGTTCCGCTTCGGTGCTGGCCGCATGAAAGCCCTGCAGCAGACTGGCGTCGTTGTGTGCGATCCGCATGCCGCGTCCGCCGCCGCCGGCCGATGCCTTGATGATCACCGGATATTTCAGCTGGTGAGCCACCTTCAGCGCTTCCTCCTCGGAGGAGATCAGTCCCTGGCTGCCGGGCGTGACCGGTACGCCGGCTTTCCGCATGGTGGCCCGTGCGTTGGCTTTGTCGCCCATGGCACGCATCTGTTCCGGACCCGGACCGATGAAGGCGATATTGCAGCTCCGGCAGATTTCCGCGAAATGCGGGTTTTCCGACAGAAAACCGTAACCGGGATGGATCGCGTCCACATCGCAGATTTCCGCCACGCTGATGATCCGTTCGATCAGCAGGTAGCTTTCCGCGGAGGGCGGCATCCCGATGCAGACTGCCTGGTCGGCCATACGCACCGGCAGACTGTCTTCATCCGCCTGCGAATAGGCCACCACGGTTTTGATTCCCATTTCCCGGCAGGCCCGGATGATACGGAGCGCGATCTCTCCCCGGTTGGCTATCAGAATCTTATTGAACATAATTCACTCCGGACTCGGTTTCCGTTTGGTTTATTCCAGCACGAAGAGAGGCTGACCGAATTCCACCGGCTCGCCGTTTTCCACCAGGATTTCCTTGATGACTCCGCTCTTTTCCGCTTTGATCTCGTTCATGACTTTCATCGCTTCGATAATGCAGACGGTCTGATCGGCTTCCACTTTGTCGCCAACCTTCACAAAGGCGTCTGCGCCGGGCGTGGCGGAACGATAGAACGTGCCGACGATCGGCGATTCGATGAGCTTGTTCTTGTCCGGAGCTGCCGGCGCGGCGGGGGCGGGGGCCGGAGCCGCGGGAGCGGGAGCAGCCTGGGGGATCACCTGCGGAGCGGCAGAAACTGCGGGGATGACCGCTGCCGGAACCGATCCGCTGCCGGAACCGCCGCGGCGGATGCACAAGTGCATGCCTTCCATTTCAATTTTAAATTCCGTCAAATCATTTTCGGCCATCAGCTTTACGATACTTTTGATTTCTTCAAGCTTCATTTTTCAGCCCTTGTTTTTCTGTTGATTTTTCTGAATGTATTTGACCAGCGCGCGCAACGCCCATTCGTAGCCGTCCGCGCCCAGCCCCGCAATCTGCCCGATGCAAACCGGAGCAGTCAAAGAATCATGCCGGAAATCTTCCCGCGCATGAATATTGCTCAAATGAATTTCGACCGCAGGCAGCATGACCGCCTCGATCGCATCCCGGATCGCCACGCTCGTATGCGTGTAGGCTGCCGGATTGATGACGATTCCCGCACAGCCTTGTGCTTTCGCACGTGCGATCTCATCGACCAGGTCGCCCTCGTGATTCGATTGAAAGAACGTTATTTCCACGTTCAGTTCCTGCGCGACTTTGCGCAGGTCCGCTTCAATCGTTTCCAGCGTGACTTGACCGTAAACTTCCACTTTCCTGCTGCCCAGAAGCTGCAGGTTGGGACCATTCAATACTGCGATCTTCATACTCATAATATATCACACTTTCCGGTTTTTTCCAGTCTTCGGACAAATTTCCTGAGTCATATTTTTCCCGTTCGGCAGAATTCCTTTGCCTTTTCCCCAAGGGTTGCCAAATCCAGCTTTCCGCTGCCCAGCTGCGGAATCCGGTCGATCCAGACGAAATTTTCCGGTTTCGGTATCCAGAGATTCGGGATGTCGGCTTCCCGCAGCTGCCGGACCAGTTCTTCCGGTTTCACCTGTTCGCGGTCGGTGTAAAATACGATCAGTTTTTCGCCCCGCCGCGGGTCTTCCCCGCCCGCCACGGCAATGATCCGTTCCTCCGGCTTCAGAATGTTGTCGATCTCCCGTTCCACCAGTTCGTGCGGGATCATTTCGCCCGCGATCTTGGTGAAGCGCGACAGTCTGCCCGTAATGGAAATGGAGCCGTTGCGGTCCATCCGCGCAATATCGCCGGTGATGTACCAGCCGTTGCGGATCACTTCCGCCGTCCGGGCCGGGTCGCCCAGATAGCCCAGCATCACGTTGGCGCCTTTGACGATCAGCAGACCGTCGGTATTTTCAGGGCGGAGTTCCATGGTGTCCGGGTCGACGATTTTCGCGCAGATTCCCGGGATCGCCGGGCCGATGCTGCCCAGTTTCGCCGCTTTGATTCCGAGCTCCACGATCGAGTTGGCCAGATTGAACGCCACCACGGGAGAAAGTTCCGTGCAGCCGTAGCCTTCCACGATTTCCAGTCCCGTGAGCTGCTGGAATTTATGCGCCAGATCGCTGCGCAGTTTTTCCGCTCCGGCCACGACCAGCCGCAGCGGCTTGAAGTCCTCCGGTTCGCACCGCCGCATATAGGTCTGCAGAAAGCCCGGCGTGGTCATCATAACCCGTATCTTCTGTTCCCGCAGCGCTTTTCCGACGGTCAGGGCGTCCAGCGGATTCGGAATCATCACCGTCCGGCTGCCGGAAATCAGCGGCAGCCACAGGCAGACGTTGATCCCGAACGAATGGAAGATCGGCAGATTGCCCAGAATGGAATCTTTCCGCGTCCAGCCGATGATCGAGATGACCGACGAGGCGTTGCAGGTGATATTGTGATGCGACAGCATGATTCCCTTCGGGATGCCGGTCGAACCGCTGGAAAAGATCACCACGGCGCAGCGGTTGACGTCCTGCCAGCTTTCCGGCGAGACCATTTTCGTCAGCACGTAGGTGTTCAGAATCCGGGAGGTCACCGTCCAGAACAGCCGTCGCGGCCAGGTCAGCAGATGCGGCATGACGTCTTCCAGAAAGATCATTTCCGGCAGCACGGCCAACTTATGTTTTTCCACAAACGCACGGCTGGTGAGGATGTGCCGCAGCCCCGTTCTTTCGATCATGGACTGGATCGCTTCCCGCGAGGCGGTGTAATTCATGACGGCCGGGGTCCGGTCGGACATTTGGATCGCCAGCAGCGACAGCACCGCGTTGATTCCGTTCGGCAGCATCATGCCGACGTAATCGGAATCCGATTCCTCGCTGTCGATGATCTTCCGCAGATACCGGCTCAGCAGAATAGTCCGCACCAGCAGATCGCTGTTCCGGATCGACGCGGTATGTTCGGCGGTGTATTCCCATACCTGACGACTGAAGGGGAAACGTTTGGCGATAAACGTGAACTGTGCGTGGAAGGGACGTTCCTGCGGTCCGGGGATCAGTTCCGTTTCCGCTCCGAGTTCGGTCAGGATGATTCGCAGTTCGTAGGCGGAAATGTCGCGCCGGACGGGTTTCCCGATCGTGACGGTCGCCGGATGCGGCAGTTCGTTCGGCCAGCGCAGTTTGAATTTTCCGTAGTAACACGAGAAAATGCTGCCCCAGGTCATTCCGATCCGCAGCGGAATAATCGGCACCTTGACCTCATCCGGCAGCAGAAAGGTCAGCCCGTCCTTGAATTCCGACATCAGACCGTTCCGGGTGATGTCTCCTTCCGGGAAGATGCAGACCAGTTCCCCGTTGGCCAGCGCGGTCCGGGTCTTTTCCAGCAGACGGCGGAGCCGTTTGGGTTTGCCGGTCGGCACCTCGAGAAATCCCGCTGCACGGTACAGCGGACGCATGAACCAGTTTCGATAGAAACTCTCGTGGAGCATAAACCGTATCGGCCGCGTGGTGCAGGCGGAAATGAAGAAGATATCCACGAACGAGGCGCTGTTGGCCGCCAGCAGAGCGGGTCCGTCCTCCGGGATTCGGCTTTTGCCGAAAATCCGGGTCCGGTAGAGCGTGCCCAGCAGTATTTTCATCAGCATGCGCAGCAGGAACTGCGGCATCAGCACAAACGTGATCACCGACAGCGTGAAGGTGACGATCGACAGTGCGAGCGTGACCCGGAAGATCGGAATCTGATAATGGAACATCAGGTAGGAAAGACCCATCGCGCAGATCAGGCCCAGACCGAACGGGACGTAGAACCAGGAGAAATATGCACCCCGCAGTTCTTTTCTGACAAAATATTTCTGATACGCCTGCATCGGCACCAGCGTGATGCCGGCAAAGAAACCGAAGCCCGCCAGCAGCAGGAAGAGCAGTCCGCTTTCGATATACATATCCGCATAATAGGGCAGGGTGCCCATCAGCAGACACAGCAGCGTCATGGCCATGGCCGCCGGCGGCACCAGACCGATTTCCACGTTGCCGCGGCTGCGCCAGCCTCCGACCAGACAGCCGCCGATGCTGCCGAGCACCGCGGTCGGCATCAGCAGAAAGAGATGCAGCGGAGAATTGTCCGGATTGGCCTGAAACTGCAGTCCGATATACTGCACCGTCATTGAGGCCACCAGAATCAGCGAACCGAAAACGTAACTTTCCCCGATGCCGGTCAGCACCAGTTCCCGGAACCTCGGCTGTTTCCGGAATGTTTCCAGCCACGCGCCGGGCAGTTCGATGATCTTCAGCTTCGGATTGATCGGCCGGTCCGGATTCAGCCGCGTGGCCAGGATCAGACTGTAGAAGGATACCAGCGCGCCGTAGATGCCGATCGGCCAGTAGGCGCCGTAATCTTCGCGGGCGATCAGGAACGTCGCCAGCGCAATCACGCCGCCGGAACTGATGCCCAGAAATCCCGCCGCTTCCGTGGCCGCACTGGTCCACGGCAGAGCGATTTTCCGCACTTCTCCCGCGGTAAAACATTTCAGCGCCGGACGGTACAGCGCGTATTCCGCTCCCAGCAGCAGCACGGTCAGCAGCAGCGGCAGCGCATGAAACGTGTCGATCAGCAGAATGAAAACGCTGCCCAGCAGCATGGTGAACATTTCCAGCAGACGCGATACGATCACCACGTTCCGGCAGGAATAACGGTTGGTCAGGTATTGCACCAGCGCGCCCGCGAACAGCATCGGCAGCGCGAAGATCGCGAAGACCGCCAGAATGTGATGCGAGAGTTTGCCGAAGACCGGATCGGTGTGATAGATCACCAAAGCCGCGAATGAGCAGAACAGTGCCGGATTGAACGAACTTAAAAAATTGGTTCCCGTCGCGTAACCGATCGTGTAAGGATCTCTGTTCCTGCTCATAGCTTGTCCCTCGGGTGTCCGCATTGGTTAGAAGGTTTGATTTTTCGATGACCCGAGGGTCGCTTTCAATATATCATGTTTTTCTTTTTTTTCAAATCCGAAAGTCATTTTCGGGAAAAAAACGTTTTTTTTGTGTTTCGTGCTTGCATTTTGAAAAATATGTGGCATATTATGTCCCATACTGAAATAAATGATGCGAGCATAGCTCAGTGGTAGAGCATCACGTTGCCAACGTGATGGTCGTGGGTTCGAGTCCCATTGCTCGCTCCATTTTTTTATCTTCTTCGATGCGAGCATAGCTCAGTGGTAGAGCATCACGTTGCCAACGTGATGGTCGTGGGTTCGAGTCCCATTGCTCGCTCCATTTTTTTGTACCGGCGGCCTACTCGCGGGACTGGGAAAATTAGGAAACTGGGAAAACCAGGAAAACTATTTTCCGCTGATCGCGCGTCATGAGTTGTCATCCGCGAGAGTCTTCTTAGTATTCCTGGTCTTCTTAGTATTCTTAGAAGTTCGCGTTTCCGTCGATCTCGCGTCATGCGCTTCGGCAGACAAGCTGCCGCCGCTCTCGCGTCATGAGTCGGTCTTCTGCGGAGTCTTCCCGATTCGCCGGCAAAGCAAATCATGCGCAATCGTGCGGATGCCGCTGCAATACCGGAAGTAGTCGATCGCAAACGGCGGAAGCAAAAAAACGCGAAGAATCGGCGGGAAGGACAAGAGCCTTTTCCTTTTTTCAAAAAACCGGATCAAGTCGGCGAGATATTTCCGGTTTCCCTGCATCCTGTCATAATCTTTCCCCAGTCTGCTTTGCAGCAACTGCCGGAGGGACTGCATCCGGCGGGAAAATTCATCCAGTTTCAGCCAATGGATTTCTCCATCCCGCGGATCATATTTCCGGTTCACCTGCGCCGCGTCGAAAAGATCGGATGCGTTGCCGTCGTGACGACGATACAGCGTCAAAGGTTCGGGCAGACAATTCAGGCGGTTCATATAGGCGGTCAGATAACTTAAATACTGATCATGATATGCGGTCAGTTCGCTTCCGAACGGGAAAACATTATATTCGAGCGGTTTCCGGAGCGCGATATCATGACCCGAGAACGGAAGCAGTCTCATGGTAATCAGCCGAAATGCTTTCCCGCTGTTTATCTGATTGATGTCGGCAGGACTCATCCTGTACTTGGAAAACATCGTATATCCGCAGTTTTTCAATTCGGAATCGACACACTGACTGTCACAGAAAAGAATGTCGCACCGGGGATGTTTCATCATATAGGAACACATCTTTTCTATTTTATCCGGCAGCCAGACATCATCCTGGTCGCAAAAGAACACCAGATCGCCTTCCGCTTTGCGGTAGAGATTCTCAAAATTGGATATAATGCTGAGTCGAACTTTATTTTTATTGTATAACAGCTTGCCGGAGAACTGCGGACGAACCGCTTCGACCGCCTGATATGTGGCGTCGTCGTCCGAATCGTCGCCGATCAGAATTTCATCCGGCATGCGGGTTTGAGTAAACAGACTCTTCAACTGTTCGCCGATATATTTTTCG